>JGI24712J26585_10003674_pt1 | contig 12032 bp, 6 predicted proteins | sample BioPla3DNA2_FD_26585 | JGI IMG/M metagenome (IMG submission 26585)
GGTTTTTACAACGTTTTGTCCGGTATTCTGCGTGGGCTTGGAGATTCCATGTTTCCGCTGCTGGTATTGCTGGGCACCACAGTGCTTAATATCGTACTGGATCTTCTGTTCGTAGGTCCCTTGGGTATGGAAGTGGCGGGAGCGGCCTGGGCAACAGTTATATCGCAGTTTCTCTCCGCGGCAGTGTGCCTTATCCGCCTGATAAAAATGCGTGATGTGGTAGAAGTCAACCGTGACACAATAAAGCCGAGAAGGGAAATGGTGGGCTATTTGCTGCGCATAGGCCTGCCCTCTGGAGTTATGCAGGGGATTTTGTCCATGTCCTATGTGTTTGTCCAGTCCCTTATAAACGGTATCGTGGTATTTGACGCGGCGGGTGTTGCAAGCTATACAATTTTTGTTGCCTGCAATACGGCGGTTACGCGGGTGGATGCTTTTGCCATGCTTCCGAACCAGACCTTCAGCATGTCCGGTTCAACCTTCGCCGGGCAGAATATAGGTGCAGGACGCTTGGACAGGGTGAAGCAGGGTGTGAAGATTACACTGGCCGTTTCCCTGACGGTGTCAACTATTTTGTTGATCTTGATTTACATATTCGGTGGGGATTTGATAAAGATGTTTATAGACGTATCCCATCCCGATGCGCCGATTATAATACAGCTGGGTGTCCGTATACAGCGGATTATGGTATGGTGTTATATAATTATGGCTGTTACCCAGTCCGTGGGCGGTGTGATGCGCGGAGCGGGAGATACCTTGCCCATGATGTGGATAACAATAGTCGCCACTGTGGGGCTGCGTGTACCTATGGCATATTTAATGGTAAACCTGAGCAAAAGCCCCCGGTATCCGGGAGGTAATCCGGACGGTATTTTTCTCTCGATGGTTATTTGCTTTGGGCTTGCCTGTGCGGCATCGGTGGTATATTACAAGACGGGCAGGTGGAAGAAAAAGGCCCTTGTGGAGACGCAGGAGAGCACCGGGAAAACCGGTGAGGTTAAGCGGATATCATAAATCTCCATGATTTCTTATTCAAAAAACTAAGCCAATGGAAAAGGCTCGGCTTTTTTATATTATCTTAAAAGAGACAGGTTCTTCTGCTACGGCGGAAAAACCTGCCTCTTTTGTATTTTATCCTGCATTATGAGGTCCCAATGAAAATTATATAGCAAATGAGCCAATGTTTATTGATATTGCTATAAATAGCCTATATAATTTATAAAAAAGAAGATTAAGAGGGTGGAGTCTATGGATATGCACGGGGCAAGAGGTTTTCGACGAGGGGGAAGAGGTTTTCTGTCTGAGGAAGAAAAGGCGAACAGACCCAAAATTACGGTAGATCTTTTAAAGCGCATAGGAAGCTATTTGCTTCCGTATTGGAAGCAGATGGTTTTCGTGTTACTGGCTATAATTGTCTCATCAATTTTCGGAATTCTGCCGTCAATTTTGACAGGCAGGATAATCGATGACGGACTGTATGGCAGAAATCTCAATGTTTTAGTAATCCTGATACTGGCATCTCTGGGCGTTACGATTCTATCAAACCTGATTGGAGTATTACAGAACTATTTGAACACATGGATTGCACAGCATATTTCATTTGATATGAGAAACAAGATGTTTGCCCATCTGCAATCCATGTCCCATAGGTTTTTTACGTCGAACAAGCAAGGGGACATTATAACCAGGATGACCAGTGACATATCGGGCGTGCAAAGGGTGGTGACAAATACTCTTACCAGCATAATAAGCAATGTAATAACGCTTGTTGTGGCGCTAATAGCCATGTACAGAATGAACTGGCTGCTTGCTACGGTTGCGATTGTAATTGTCCCGCTCTTTACCATACCCACAAGACGGGTTGGAAAAACCAGATGGAAGCTGACCCGGCAGTCTCAGGAATGCAATGATGAGATAAACGGGATTTTAAATGAAACACTCAGTGTAAGCGGTCAGTTGCTCGTCAAGCTGTTTACCAATGAAAAATATGAATACGAAAAGTATGAAAAAGCAAACCGGCGCATGGTAAAACTCAACATCAAAGAAAGCCTTGTGGGACGCTGGTTTGGAGTAGTGATAAATACGCTCACTACCATAGGGCCTATGCTCATATATTTTGTGGGTGGACTGCTGATGATAAAATACGACAGAGATTTGACCGTGGGCGATATCTCCGTTATGGTTGCGCTGCTGTCCAGAATGTATATGCCGGTCAACATGCTGTTGAACATCCAGGTGGAGGTCACCCGCTCAATGGCCTTGTTCACTCGAATATTTGAGTATTTTGACATGCCCGTTGAGATAAAAAACTCGCCGGACGCGATAACGCCGTCCTCTGTAAAGGGCACGCTGAAGTTTGATAACGTACATTTCCATTACATAAAGGAAAAGCCTGTCCTTAAAGGAATTAGCTTTGAGCTTAAGGAAGGTAAATCAATTGCCATCGTGGGCCCTTCCGGAGCCGGAAAGAGCACAATCATAAACCTTATTCCAAGAATCTATGATGTGGTAGATGGCCAGATTCTTCTCGATGGCATGGATATCAGGAAGCTTGACCTGAGCTTCCTGCGAAAAAACGTGGGTATGGTGACCCAGGATACATACCTGTTTAACGGGACGATTAGGGATAATCTTTTATACGCCAAATTTGACGCTACTGAGGATGAGATAAAAAAGGCCTGTATAAAGGCCAATATCCATGAGTTTATAATGGCGCAGCCGGAGGGCTACGATACTATTGTGGGAAACCGGGGCCTGAAGCTGTCCGGCGGTGAAAAGCAGCGCCTTTCGATTGCCCGGGTGATTTTGAAAGATCCCGCGATACTAATATTCGATGAAGCCACCTCATCCTTGGATTCCATATCGGAAAACTTAATTCAGGAAGCCATTGAGCCCCTGATTAAACAGCGCACCAGTATTGTTATAGCCCACAGGCTTTCCACAATTATGGCGGTGGATGAAATACTGGTAATAAGTGATGGTCATGTAGTTGAGAAAGGTACTCATAATGAGCTGGTTTCAAGAGGAGGTATATACTCCGAGTTATACGAAACCCAGTTCAGGCGTGCCCTTGATGACTATGAGCAGAGAAGAAACAGTGGCGGAGAAGAGCTTGATACGGAGAATAGAGGATTTGGCGTCTTTGATTTTCCTTCTCCGGATTTGGTGTAGTCTCTAAAAATTGCTTATGATAAGGAGTATGAGCATATGAGCGGTTCAAAAATTATCCCCGATACCCTAAGGTTGCCGAAACTGGTCGGCGATGACATGGTCTTGCAAAGAGATATTCAGCTGAGAATTTGGGGTTGGGCTACTCCCGGAGCTACTGTTAAGATTAAATTTTTGGATGGCACATATGAATGCCGGGCAGATGCGGCCGGTAAATGGACAGGTACTCTTCCCGCCATGAAGGCGGGGGGCCCTTATGAGATGGAAATTGTGGCAGACAGGAAAATAAAAATAAAGAATATTCTGATCGGTGATGTCTGGGTGTGTGCGGGACAGTCCAATATGCAGCTGACTATGGACAGGGTAAAGGAGAAATACCCGGAGGATATAGAAAACTGTGAAAACCCCTTTATTCGCCTGTTTACCGTGCCCATGCGGTACGATTTCAACTTCGAGCAGGATGATTACCAATCCGGTGAATGGAAAGCAGCAAGCAGGGACAGTATTCTGGAATTTACGGCAGTTGGATACTTTTTCGCCGTCCAGCTTTATGAAAGATATAAAATACCCATTGGTCTTATAGCTACGGCAATAGGGGGAACCCCTGCCGAAGCGTGGCTCAGCCGGGGGACCCTGCATATATTCCCTGAAATTGCACAGGCGGCGGACAAGTGTAAAGATAAAAAATATATAGAGGGCGTGATAAAACAGAATGAAAAAGCCATGGCGGACTGGTTCGATGGGGTGGATAAGTCAGACCCTGGCATATCCGGAGATATCCCCTGGTATGATACCGCCTTTGAGGCGACCGATTGGGATTTAATCCCGATTCCCTCCAGCTGGGCTGACGAAGGAGCCGGGATGATAAACGGTGTGTTATGGTTCAGGAGGGAAATAGATGTCCCCGAATCCATGACAGGAAAGCCGGCAAAAATCTATATGGGCAGAATTGTGGACGCAGACTGGGTATATATAAACGGAAAGTTGGTGGGCTCAACATCATATCAATACCCACCCCGTATATACGAAATACCGGACAATCTGCTAAAGCCCGGGAAAAACACAATAACTGTACGGGTGTTAAATTTAGGGGGTAAGGGCGGATTTATCAAAGACAAGCCCTACAAGCTTGTTGCCGGGACCCAAGGCATTGATTTGAAGGGAATGTGGCAGTATAAAATTGGAGCGGCATCAGGACCGATGCCCGAGCAGGTATTTATACAAAACAACCCCACGGGCTATTATAACGGTATGATTGCTCCCATGCTCAACTACAGGATAAAGGGCGTTATTTGGTATCAGGGTGAATCCAACACCCATAATCCGTCTAATTATTATGAGCTTTTTACCACCCTGATAAGGAGCTGGAGACGCAAATGGGGGCAGGGCGAATTTCCATTTCTCTTTGTGCAGCTCCCCAACTACAGAGAATTGGATCACCCAACGCCGGACAGCAACTGGGCATATATCAGGGAAGCGCAGCTGAAGTCTCTGGATGTGCCTGGGACCGCAATGGCGGTGGCAATCGACCTGGGTGAGTGGAATGACCTTCATCCGCTGGATAAAAAGAATGTGGCCATACGCCTGTCACTTGCAGCCCGTCATATTGCGTATGGCGAAAAATCTCTGGTTTATTCTGGCCCGCTGCCTCGAGCCGCCAGATTTGAAAAGGATAGGGTGGTCCTGTCCTTTGAACATACGGGAAAGGGCTTGAGGTCAAGGGAGGACGGTGAACTAAAAGGCTTTGAAATAGCTGGAGAAGACGGTAGATTTGTTTCGGCAAGCGCCACAATAGAGGACGACCGGGTGGTGGTATGGAGGAAGGGAATTTCAGACCCGGCCGCTGTTCGATACGCCTGGGCGGATGATCCCGAGGTCAGTCTTTATAATGACCAGGGACTTCCGGCTTCGCCATTCAGGATAAGCAAATAGTGTTTAGGAGGTAGTAAAATGTCTCAGGAGATATATAAAAACGAAGATCTGAGCTTCAGGCAAAGAGTTGAGGACTTGGTATCGCGCATGACGGATTCCGAAAAGATTTCCCAGCTTATGCACGCTTCCCCGGAGATAGAGAGGCTGGGGATTGACGCCTATAACTGGTGGAATGAGGCACTTCATGGTGTGGCAAGAGCTGGAGTCGCGACCATGTTCCCGCAGGCGATCGGAATGGCCGCAACCTTTGACGAGGATATGCTCTTTAAAGTTGGCGACATCATATCCACCGAGGGCAGAGCCAAATATCATGAATTTGTTCGCAAAAACGACAGGGATATATATAAAGGATTGACATTCTGGTCTCCCAACATCAACATTTTCAGAGACCCGCGCTGGGGCAGGGGGCATGAGACTTATGGGGAGGACCCCTATCTCACCGCCCGGCTTGCCATTGCTTTTATAAAGGGAATTCAGGGTAACGATGAAAAATACCTCAAAGCGGCGGCATGCGCAAAGCACTATGCCGTTCACAGCGGTCCGGAGGGGGAACGACATGAGTTCAATGCGGTTGTGTCGGAAAAGGATCTGCGAGAAACATACCTGTATGCTTTTAAACAGTGTGTAACAGAGGGCAGGGTTGCCGGAGTAATGGGGGCATATAACGCAGTCAACGGTGAGCCTTGCTGCGGAAGCAAGACCCTGTTGAAAGATATTTTAAGAGGCGAATGGGGTTTTGAAGGATATGTGGTTTCCGATTGCTGGGCAATACAGGATTTTAACCAGGGACACAAGGTGACAGATTGTATAGAAGAATCGGCCGCCCTTGCTTTAAAGAACGGATGTGATATCAACTGTGGATTTGCCTTTTCGCATCTTTTACGGGCACTTAATGACGGGGTTGTTACAGAGGAAGAGATAAACAGGGCTGTTACAAACCTGCTTATGATCAGAATGAGGCTTGGTATGTTTGACAGTCCCGAAAAGGTTCCTTTTGCGTCTATACCCTATGAGATGAATGACTGCCGGGAGCACAACGAGTTTTCAATGCGGGTGGCTAAAAGCTCGATAGTTTTACTGAAAAATAAGGACAAATTGTTGCCTCTTGATAAAACAAAAATAAAGTCATTGGCCGTGATAGGTCCCAATGCGGACAGCCGGCAGGCGCTGGTGGGGAATTATTTTGGGACGGCGTCCGAGTATGTTACGGTTTTACAGGGTATACGCGAATATGTGGGAGATGATGTGCGCATATATTACGCCGAGGGCTGCCACCTTTTCAGAGAAAAATGCAGCGGACTTTCAAGAAGCAACGACAGGCTCTCCGAGGCTCTGTCGGCAGCTGAGAGAGCTGATGTCACGATACTCTGTCTGGGACTTGACGGTACCCTGGAGGGCGAGCAAGGGGATGCTTCAAATACCGATGCCAGCGGCGATAAAATAAATCTGGATCTCCCAGGATATCAGCAGCATCTGCTGGAAGCGGTGTGTGCCACAGGCAAGCCTGTTGTTCTGGTCCTCATGTCCGGCAGCGCGTTATCCGTGACCTGGGCTGATGAACATGTCCCGGCAATTCTGCAGGCCTGGTATCCGGGTTCTCAGGGGGGCAGAGCAGTTGCGTCAGTTCTCTTCGGGGAGGACAGCCCGTGCGGGCGACTGCCGATAACCTTCTACAGGACAACGGATGAGCTTCCTGATTTTCGTGATTACTCAATGGAAAACAGGACCTACAGGTTTATGGAAAACGAGCCGCTGTATCCCTTCGGGTATGGCCTGAGCTATACAAGCTTTGAGTACAGTGATTTAAAACTGAACAGCCATACCATTTCTGCCGGTGAAGATATAAAAGTATCGGTTACGGTTAAAAATACTGGAACTCGTGAGGCCAATGAAATTGTCCAAATTTATTTGAAAGACCTGGAGTCTGAAGTGCGATTGCCGAACCGGCAACTGGTTGGAATAAAAAAGGTTTTCCTGAGACCGGGTGAAAAGGAAACTGTTTGTTTTGAAGTATCCCCCAGGCAGATGGCTGTAATTCGAAATGACGGCTCATGTGTGCTGGAGCCCGGCGATTTTATGATATACGCGGGCGGAAGCCAGCCTGACAGCAGAAGCGTTGAGCTGACGGGAGCACCCTGTCTGAGCGCTAAATTCACTGTTACCGGAAAAGAGATGAATTTGGAGTACTAGAAAATCATGGGATGTACAGTTTCCGAAAAATCTGTTCTATTGGGAGGTGCGCATAATGCCGAATGCAAAGCTGAACCGGCATACAAAGGGGTACGGATGTTGGCTTAGATACGCAGATTATATATCCTGTGATAATAAAGCTGCCACGGAATATGAAAAGTTTTTCTCCGCCATTGTTTTGAAAGGGCATGGGAGGGTAATAAGAACGGCTGCCAATGAGCTTGTNCGGGCGGCGAAGGAGATGTTCGGTACAGATGCTCCTGTATTACCGGCAAAGCCTGATTCTACCCATATCACCCTGCGTCTGGACGGAGAGCTTCTTGATACTCTGGGGCCTGAAGGTTTTGAAATACGGGTCCATGCAGGAGGGAATGAAATAGAAATAGCTGGCGCGGACGAAAACGGCGTACTTTACGGAGTTTTTGAGCTGCTTTTCGGTATAGGGCTGGGGAAGAGTATTTCACAGGCGGAAGTTTCCCGGAGCAGGAGCGTGGAAATGCGTATGATAGAGCACTGGGATAATATGAGCGGTGACATAGAGCGGGGCTATGCGGGGAAATCCATTTTTTTTAAAGACAATAATATCACAACGGATTACGACCGTATTAGAGACTATGCGCGGCTCCTTGCCTCAGTGTCCGTCAACGGCATAAGTATCAACAATGTGAACGTCCATAAACAGGAGACATTTCTCATCACCGAAAAGTATCTTCCCCAAATAGCCGAGCTTGCCGGAATATTCAGCGATTATGGGATAAAATTGTTTTTAAGCATAAATTTCGCTGCGCCTGTTGAAATTGACGGGCTTGATACAGCGGATCCCCTTGATGAGGGAGTTATACGCTGGTGGGAGGAAACAGCCGGCAAAATATATGCCCATATTCCTGATTTCGGGGGTTTTCTTGTAAAAGCCGATTCGGAAAACCGGCCGGGTCCGTTTACATACAGACGGGACCATTCCCAGGGGGCCAATATGCTTGCAAGGGCCCTCAGGCCCTATGGCGGTTTGGTCATATGGAGATGTTTTGTGTATGATTGCCATCTTGACTGGCGGGACAGGGCGGTTGATCGGGCCAGGGCTGCCTATGACAATTTCAAGCCTTTGGATGGAAAATTTGACGAAAACGTAGTGTTGCAGATAAAAAACGGGCCAATGGATTTTCAGATTAGGGAACCGGTATCGCCTCTGTTCGGAGCACTGCCGAAGACAAATGTTGCCGTTGAGTTTCAGATTACCCAGGAATATACCGGACAGCAGAAGCATCTGTGCTATCTGGTTCCTATGTGGAAGGAGACACTGGATTTTGATACCTTTACAAAAGGCGAAGGCTCGACAGTGTCGCGCGTTGTGGACGGTTCTCTCTTCGGCCTTAAGCACGGCGGTATGGCAGGCGTATCAAATGTGGGGGATGATAATAACTGGTGTGGTCATCCACTGGCTCAGGCTAATCTGTTTGGTTTTGGAAGGCTGGCCTGGAACACGGCCTTATCCAGTGAGGATATTGCCCGCCAATGGGTCGCTCTGACCTTTGGACACAATGCGCCTATTATGGAAACACTGGTTCCAATGCTGCTGGATTCCAGAGAGATATATGAGATGTATACGGCGCCGCTGGGAGTTGGCTGGATGGTGAAGCCGGGTTTTCATTATGGGCCCGATGTTGACGGGTACGAATACTCCCAGTGGGGCACATACCATTATGCGGACCGCTCCTGTATCGGAGTAGACAGGACTCAGGCAACAGGTACGGGTTTTACAAGCCAGTATCATGAGCCTGTTGCCGGTATGTATGAAAACATAGAAACCTGTCCAGACGAGCTTTTGCTGTTTTTTCATCATGTATCATACGAGCATGTTTTAAAATCAGGGAAAACAGTAATAGCTCATATTTACGATACTCATTTCGAGGGAGCGGAAAGAGCAAAAGAGCTTCTGGATAAGTGGAAAACCCTTAAAGAGCTTGTCAGCGATGATATCTATGACGAGGCTCTCCGGAGATTTGAACATCAAGTTGAAAGCGCGGCCGAGTGGAGGGATGTCATAAACACATATTTCTACCGCAAGACGGGAATTGATGATATTCATAACAGGAAAATATACCGCTGATAAAATAACAGGGCTGTTGTATAATCTGCACCTATTATGCAACAGCCCCAAATTGCCGGTGATTTGTTTAAATCGGTCCTGAGCTGTATCTCAAACCACAGCATATTAAATGCCTGCCTGCAGCGCAACCAAATGCATAATGCGAAAGCATTTGTTCAGTGGACATTAATTCAAACTATCCCTTGATATGTAGCAGAAAAACAGATAATATATTAATGTTTTAAAACCCCCGGACGGATAGACGTGGAAGATTACCCGCCTTTTTACACATATCACAACTTCAGCAATAATGAAGCAGTAAAAGACATACCGCAGTTTCTATCAACGGCAAATTTTGACGATGGTTTTACGGAGGAGCATAAATGCGAAGATATTCCAAAAAAACTTTTTTTATTGTAGTGTTTTTCACGGCCTTACTGCTGTTTATATCCCTGTTCGGCCTTACAATAGGAAGTACCGAATTGAAAGGGGCAACACAAATTCGCTTTGGCATTGATATTCGGGGCGGAGTGGAGGCCACATACGAGCCCAGGGACCTGGACAGGATGCCGACTGAAACGGAGCTTAATGCGGCACGGGCAATTATTGAAACCCGTATGGATGCGGCAAATATCTCCGATAGGGATGTGACAGTGGACAAATCGGGCGGGAAAATTATCGTAAGGTTTCCCTGGAGATCCGACGAAACCGATTTTGACCCCCAAAAAGCTGTTTCCGAACTGGGTGAGACCGCGATGCTCACCTTCAGGGACCCAAAGGGAAATATTGTTCTGGAGGGCACTGATGTTGCGGAGAGCTATGCGACTATAAACCCGAGTACTGCCGCACCTGTTGTTGTCCTGAAGCTGACGGAAGAGGGAAAAGTGAAATTTGCGGAGGCGACAAAAGAACTTGCCGTTAATAGAGAACCACTGTCTATTTATATGGATGAGACCGAGATTTCATCGCCAATAGTGGACGAACCAATAACAGACGGCAATGCGATTATAACGGGCGCAGGCTCTCTTTCAGATTGCAAGGCTCTGTCGGACAAGATTAATTCAGGGTCTTTACCGTTTTCAATGATCGTCAAAAACTGCAATATTATAAGTGCAACACTTGGGGCAAATGCCCTGTCAGTGATGGTAAGGGCAGGGATTTTGGCATTTGCTCTGGTCTGCCTGTTTATGATTATCTATTACAGGCTTTCCGGCATTGTTGCCTGCATAGCCCTCGTTTTGCAGGTGGTAGGTCAGCTGCTGGCTCTGTCCGTGCCCCAGTTTACTCTTACCTTGCCCGGTATTGCCGGTGTAATACTGTCAATCGGAATGGGCGTGGATGCCAATGTAATTACGTCTGAGAGAATAAGAGAAGAGCTGAGAGCGGGACGGACAATTACTGCCGCCATAGATTCCGGTTTTCACAGGGCGTTTTCTTCGGTTTTTGACGGGAATATCACCGTAATCATCGTTGGCGTTATTCTGCTACTACTTGGTTCCGGCTCCATATTGTCATTTGGATATACACTGGTCTGCGGTGTTATTATGAACTTTGTAGCAGGCGTCACGGCATCCAGACTCATGATGCGCTCGCTGACCGCATTTGAAAGTCTCAGAAAACCGCGCCTTTTTATGTCGACGAAAGCATTCGATAGGAGCAGCAAAAGAATCAACTTTTTCAGGAAAAGATATCTGTTTTTTGCCATATCCCTATTGGTTTTACTGTCGGGGGTACTGGCTTCTTTTATAAACGGTGTGCAGATGGACATCCAGTTTAAGGGTGGGACCATACTGAAATACACATATTCGGGGACGATAGACGCGGAAGAGGCTGAGGATGCTGTCGATGCAGCTATCGGGAAATCGGTCCTCTGCCAGCTTCAGACCAATTTCGCCAGAAGCGAACAGATTTTAACTGTCAGTCTGGCAGGAAATGAAGCTATTACCTCCTATGAGCAGGAGGCAGTGACCGAGGCTCTTGAGAAGGCTTTTCCCGACAACGCTGTGACCATATCCGAAACCCTTACCGTTGAACCCTTTATAGGCAAAAAATTCCTAATGAACGGTCTTCTTGCAATTGGGTTGGCGTTTGCCCTCATTCTGGTATATGTGGGCATAAGATTTAGAAATATTGGGGGCTTCTCCGCGGGCCTAATGGCTATAGTGGCGCTGGTCTTTGACAGTCTGGTGGTGGCGGTAACCTTTGTTATATTCAAAATACCGTTAAACGACTCTTTTATAGCGGCTATTCTGACCATCATAGGCTTCTCAATAAATGATACGATAGTAATATATGACCGTATCCGGGAAAACAGGAGCATAATGTCAAAGGCACCTATAGATGAACTGGTGGACGTGAGTATCACTCAGTCCATGTCACGTTCCATAAACACAAACATTGCTGTGTTTATGTCAATTACCGTAGCGTTTATTTTTGCACAGATATATGAGATAGAATCCATCAGAGAATTTGCTCTCCCGATGATGCTGGGAACGGTATCCGGCTGCTATTCGACCATATGTATAGCCGGGCCTCTGTGGACCATGTGGAAAAAGCGCAGAGAAAAAGTATGAGATTATAAATATAATAAAAAATATAAAAAGCCGCCGTTTCTCTGCCGGAAACGGCGGCTTTTTTGCAAAACTTATGTTGATCA
>JGI24712J26585_10003681_pt1 | contig 12012 bp, 10 predicted proteins | sample BioPla3DNA2_FD_26585 | JGI IMG/M metagenome (IMG submission 26585)
TTCAGAATTTTCAGTAAGTTTCTCCATGTCTAATTCTTGAATTGATTTATTATATCTTAGGCTAGATGTAAAATTAATTTCACCTTTTGCAAATTCTAAATGCATATGACCGTAATTGTTTGCTAGGTCAATGCCTGTTAATGTTTCAAACTCCTTAATTTCACTATCAAATTCTTCAACATTTTTTATAATGTCAGAACTAATCCATAAGTTAAGGTCTTTACAATTTTTGTGGAATTTNTTAAAGTCATCGTTAGCTAAGATNGATTCATCTTTTTTCAAGTTAAAATGTTTTTCTAATAACTCAAAATCAACTTCTCCACTTTCTTTTCCTAAAAATATAAATACATCTTTGTTCCATCCAAGAATCATATCTGAGTCTGCAAAATATTTAATCTCGTCTTTTGTTGATAAAACTGCTGAAATAGGGAAGCCTAACTCAGAGCCTATCATATCTAAGTTTGCTTCAAGTTTCTTTTTGTTTATTGGAATAATAAATCCATAGAGTAGTTCTTCTTTGTCGTAGCTTGCAAAAGCGTAAGAACGTTTTGTTAATAAAATTCCTAATTCATCAGGATTTTTTTGTGTTTTTTCAATCAACTCCACTAATTTTTCACTTTCTTGTTTAAGAGATTCCATTGTTTGCTTGTATTCTTCATTGTCTTTTAAGAANTNGTTATTTGTCAAATCTTTAAGACCTTTACCATCAATAACCGCTACTACAAAAGCATTTTTTGGAATGTGAGAAGAATTGTTTTTTGAGCAGGAAACAAAGAAAACCGCAACTAAAACTAGCACTATAATTGTGCTTGATAATCTAATTTTTTTCATAATTTTTTTATTTGTGATTTAACAAGGTAAAGTTATAAATTTAAATTTTATTTCCAAAGATAAATATGAAAAATAAAAAAAAGGTGAGTTAAATATGTTGTACTCACCTTTTTAAACTTTTAAATGTTTTTTAAAATAATTGCGGTTCCCATTCCTCCGCCTATGCAAAGTGATGCTAAACCAAATTTATTATTATTTCTTTTCATTTCGTGAATTAAACACACAATAATTCTATTTCCAGAAGCTCCAATAGGATGACCTAAAGCAATTGCACCACCGTTTTTATTACATCTTTCGTCAAAGAAAGATTTGTCAACTCCGTGGTCAGTGCAAAGTTGTTTGATAACTCCTAATGATTGAGCTGCAAAAGCTTCGTTAAGTTCAAGAACTTCTATATCTTGAAGTTTCATATTTGCTTTTTTCAATACATTGTTAATTGCAGGAACTGGTCCCATTCCCATAATTGCAGGGTCANCACCACCTTGTCCAACCGCAACAATTTCTGCCATTGGTTTTAGTTTGAATTTTTCAACAGCTTCTTCGCTTGCTACTAATACATATGAAGCTCCGTCATTGATGCCAGATGCATTACCTGCTGTTACTGTTCCGTCTTTTTTGAAANCAGGACGAAGTTTTGCAAGTTTTTCCAAGTCTGTAGTTCTATTAATAAATTCGTCTTGGTCAAAAACTATGGTTTCTTTTCTAGTTACAATGTTAATAGGAATAATTTCTTTTTTGAAGTTTCCAGCATCTTGGGCTTTTGCTGCTTTAGTTTGAGATGCAAATGCAAATTGATCTTGTTCTTCGCGTGAAATATTATATTTTTCTGCAATATTTTCAGCAGTATTTCCCATATGATAATCATTAAATGCTTCCCAAAGTCCGTCTAATATCATGTGGTCAATAACTTTAAAGTCGCCCATTTTTGTACCTGTACGAACACTTGCTGGTAATAGCATTGGAGCACCAGACATTGCTTCTGTACCACCTGCTAAAATTAAGTTTGCTTCGCCAGCTCTAATTGCAGAAACAGCATTTGAAACCGCTTTCATACCAGAACCACAAACCATATTCAAAGAATAGGCTGGTACTTCGTTTGGAATTCCTGCTTTTATTGCAGCCTGACGAGAAACGCCTTGTCTTTGTCCTGCCGACAAAACATTTCCTGTTATTACTTCATCTAAATCGGCAGGATTAATGCCGGTGTTAGAAATAATTGTCTTTATAACTTCAGCAGCCATGTCGGAAGCCGAAACTGTAGCCAAACTACCTCCAAATTTTCCTATGGCAGTACGTTTAGCTTCAATTAAAAATACTTTTTTCATTTTTATAATAAGTTTATGTTAATTAAAATTTATTGCATTAATCTAACTGCATTTCTTTTAGATTTTCTGATACTATAAAATCAGCTTCTGTAACTGCTTTAATGTCTTCAACAGTAAATTCTGGATGTATTTCAGTTAACACAATTCCTTTTTCAGTAATTTCCATTACACACATTTCGGTAATGATTGTATTTACTTGTCCTTTTGCAGTTAGTGGTAGTGTACATTTCTTTAAAATTTTAGGTCTTCCTTTTGCAGTATGTTCCATTGCTAAAATAACTCTGCGAGCACCAACTAATAAATCCATTGCACCACCCATACCTGGAGTTAATTTTCCAGGAATTGTCCAGTTTGCTAAGTCGCCACTTGGGTCAACTTGCATAGCACCTAAAACAGTTACGTCAACATGTCCACCACGAACTATACCAAAAGATCGTGAAGAGTCAAATGATGCAGCACCTAGATTAGCTGTAATATAACCACCTCCAGCATTTACTAAGTTTTCGTCTTCTTTGCCTGGTTCAGGACTTGGTCCCATACCCAACAATCCATTTTCAGATTGTAAGGTTACTTTTACTCCTTCAGGCAAATAATTTGGAACTAAAGTAGGAATACCAATGCCTAAATTTACAATATCGCCATCATTTATTTCTTTGGCAACTCGTTTTGCGATTACTTCTCGCATTTGATTTTTGTCCATGCTTTAAAATTTTATTTATTATTAATTCTTCTATCCATTTCTTGAGCTATATAGCTTGCAACATCATCAGCATAAGAGTTCATTCCAAAGCCAGCATCGTAGCCCAATTCTTTTGCTAACTCATGTGAAATTCTTGGTCCACCGCAAATCAATAAAACTTTATCCCTTAGTCCTTCAGCTTCTAACATTTCAACTAATTCGGTAAGGTTTTTAATATGAATATCTTTTTGTGTTACTGTTTGCGAAACTAATAATGCGTCAGCTTTTAACTCAATTGCTTTAGCAATAAAATCTTCGTTTAAAACTTGTGCACCCATATTTAAGGCTTCAATCATTTCGTATCTTTCTAAACCAAAATGTCCTGCATAGCCTTTCATATTCATAATTGCATCAATACCAACAGTATGAGCATCTGTTCCAGTACTAGCTCCAATAACAACTAATTTTCTTCCTATATTTTGACTTATGAATTCGTCTGTTTCAGCCATGTTCATCACATTTGATTCTACTTTTGGAACGTGAATGCTTGTAAAATCTACAGTATGAGTGCAAGAACCATAACAAACAAAAAAAGTAAATCCTTTTGTAAGTTCTTTGAAATAAACTACTTGTGGTTCTTCAAAACCCATTTTTCTCATTAGTTGTTTTGCTGCCTCACTTGCTTCGTCGCTACAAGGTACTGGCAAAGTAAAACTAAGCTGGACTTTTCCATCGTTCATGGTATCTCCATATGGTTTTACTTTTTTAAGGTCTAATATTTTATCAAATTCTTTTTTATCCATTGAATAATTTCCGCCACTCATTATTTGTTTCCTCCTTTCATTATTTCGATAAATGGGTTAAAATAATTTTCGGATTTTTGTACAACACCTGCTAATCCTTTGCCACCAGTTTTTGATCTTTTAGTATCGGCAAACAATCCTTTTTCTAAAGCATCAAATAATCCAACTTTATCAATTTCGCTCAATAAAGCATGTGCATTGTTTAGTACTTCTTGCGCTCTTTTTTGAATTATTCCATTTTCTTTGAACTCAACTTCGTCTCCAATATTTTTTAAGTTGTTAAAAACATATTTTGCATTTTCTATAGCTAAATATCTATCAGAAATAAATGGAGTGTGAATAGCTTCGGTTAACATTCCCAAAAGTTGTATTCCTTGTTGTGTCCAAATAGATACAACATTGAAAAGTGCATTTTGAATATGTCCTTTAAAAATATTTCCAGTCATAAATTTTGTTGGTGGCATATATTTTAAAGGAGCTTTTGGGAAAATTTCCCTAGTCATTTGAGCTTGAGCAAGTTCGTATAAAAATCCATTTTCCATTTCTGGGTCCATTTCAAAAGCATGTCCCAAACCCATTTGTTCTTCAGGCATTCCAGCAAGTAGTGCTAATTGTTCGTTTATAAGGTCTGAAGCTAAAACTGTATGTGCTTGTTCATAAGCATCAGCAGTTGTTAAATAATTATCTTCGCCAGTATTTATAATTACGCCTGCAAATCCATTTATAACTCTTGAAAAATATTGGTCAACAATTGTTCTTTGTTGATTTATATCGCGAAACAAGATTCCATAGAGTGCGTCGTTTAACATAACGTCTAGTCGTTCTATAGCTCCCATAGCAGCAATTTCGGGCATGCACAATCCTGAACAGTAGTTGCACAAGCGAATATAACGTCCAACTTCTTCGCNAACTTCGTCTAATGCTGCACGCATAATTTTAAAGTTTTCTTGAGTGGCAAAAGTTCCGCCAAAGCCTTCGGTAGTAGCACCATAAGGAACATAGTCTAATAAACTTTGTCCAGTAGTTCTAATTACTGCAATAATATCAGCGCCTTGGCGAGCAGCAGCTTGAGCTTGAATAGCATCTTCGTAAATATTACCTGTGGCAACAATTACATAGATATAAGGTTTACTACCTTCGCCTAAGCGAGAAAGATATTCATTACGAATTGCAACATTTTTCTTGATTTTTTCAACGCTAGCATTTACGTATGGCATTATAGCTTTTTCAATGCTTGCTTTATCTCTTATTGGAAGTTTGCAAATGTTAAAATCTTCGTTTGCAATTTTTTCGGCTATTTGTTGTGGATTTAATCCAGTTTCTAAAATTGCATTTCCAAGAAAAAATAAAATACCTTCACTTAGCGACTTGTTTTCCTGAATTTGGTCAATAACAACGTTTGGTAAAGGTATGTCGTTAGAATTAACTCCGTCTATTCCTAAAAGGCGACAAAGTGAGCGCTCTACTGCAACAGTAGTATATTGATTAACAAAATCTTGAACTTCGTCTGCAATATTCTTTGCAATTTGTCTTGCAGATTCAATTTTTTTCTGATCTAATCCTAATTTACTCGTCTTCATTAATTTCGTTTTTAAAAATCAAAACTTATAACTTTCTACTTTTAACTTTTAACTTATAATCCTTTGTCCATAGTCCATAAGAACTCTTCGTTAGTTGCAGTTTGCATTAGTCTTGTTCTCATAAACTCCATAGCTTCTACAGAGTTCATATCAGCTAGGAATTCTCTTAAAATCCATAATCTATTAATTAGCTCATTGTCAATTAATAAATCTTCACGTCTTGTACTTGATGCGGTAATGTCAACTGCTGGATATATTCTACGGTTAGATAATTTTCTGTCTAATTGAAGTTCCATATTACCAGTACCTTTAAACTCTTCGAAAATTACTTCGTCCATTTTAGAGCCTGTTTCTGTTAAAGCAGTTGCTATAATTGTTAGAGAACCACCGTTTTCAATATTTCTAGCAGCACCGAAAAATCTTTTTGGTTTATGTAAAGCATTTGAATCAACACCTCCTGATAAAACTCTTCCCGAAGCTGGAGCTACAGTGTTATAAGCACGTGCTAATCTTGTGATTGAATCTAGTAAAATCACAACATCATGTCCACATTCTACCATTCTTTTTGCTTTTTCAAGAACTATGCTCGATACCCTAACATGTCTTTCTGCAGGTTCATCAAAAGTAGAAGCGATAACTTCAGCATTTACGTTGCGAGCCATATCTGTAACTTCTTCAGGACGCTCGTCTATAAGTAATATCATTAAATATACTTCAGGATGGTTAGCTGCTATTGCATTTGCAATTTCTTTAAGAAGAACAGTTTTACCAGTTTTTGGTTGAGCAACTATCAAACCTCTTTGTCCTTTTCCTATTGGAGCAAATAAGTCAACAATTCTTGTAGATAAAGTTGCTTTTCCATTACCTGTGATATTAAATTTTTCGTCAGGAAACAATGGAGTTAAATGGTCGAAAGGCACTCTGTCTCTCATTAGAGCAGGATCTATTCCATTTATTTTTATAACTTTAGTTAATGGAAAATATTTTTCTCCTTCTTTTGGAGGACGAATTGAACCTTCGACAGTATCACCAGTTCTTAATCCAAACAATTTTATTTGAGATTGAGAAACATAAACATCGTCTGGAGAATTCAAATAATGATAATCCGAAGAACGCAAGAAACCATAACCTTCAGGAATAACTTCTAAAACTCCTGTAACCGTAATAATTCCAGAAAAATCATATAAATCTTCTTTTTTAGGTTTTTTAGGTTCTTGTTCTTTTTGTTTTGTTTCACCATTTGTTTTAACAACTTCTGTTGATTCTACTTTCGTAGTTTCTACTTTTGCTGGTTCTACTTTTGTTGATTCCGCTTGTATAGGTCTTTCTGTCTCAATATCAGGCAAATGCGTAAGTTCATCATTTAGCTTAGTTTGAGGCTTTTTTAAAATCATTTTTTTCTCTTGTCCTTTTTGATGAGGAGTTTGAGTGTTTTTGGCATTGTTAGTAGGTTTTGCTTCAGCTAAATTTTTATTTGGTTGAGCATTTTGAGCTACTGCATTTGATTTTTTTTGTTCAACTTCTTTTTTATTGTCAACAGTGTCTTTAGTCTTGTTTTGCTCCTCAACTACAGCTTTTTCTTTTGTTTCTAAGGTATTGTTAACTTGTTGTACTTCATCAAACAAATNCTTTTGAGTAGGAGTAGGGGAGCTAAAAGTTATTTTCTGAGCCTTCATTTTAGTCCTAGGTCTTTTTCCGTTTTCACTAGCTTTGTTTGTAGCATCAGAATTTTGAACTTTAGATTGTTTCTTTTTATCCGCCTCTTGCTCAGCAGCTTTAATAGCTTGAACATCAAGAATTTTATATATCAAATCAGATTTGCGAAATGCATCAACTTTATGAATACCAAGATCTTTTGCAATTTCTTTTAACTCAGGTAATAATTTTGAGTTTAGTTCTATAATGTCATACATGAATGAGTGTAATTTATGTGATACAATAAATTTAAAAGATTTTTTTAAACTGTCAAAATGACAACTCGACAGCGTTAATTAATCAGGGGACAAAAATAATATGTTTTTTTTAAAATAAAAATAAATTCTTTAAAAACTTGAGATTTTTCAAGACTATATTAAAAATTTTTTAAGTAAACACTTTACAATCAAAATAATATGTGCTTGTGCTATTTTAAAAATAACATTTGGAAAATTACTAAATAGGCAAACTATTCGCTTGTTTTTTTAGTATTTAATTCAAATTGTTTAAAAAAAATACTGTTTTAGACAACCTTTTTGACGAATGAAACGTTTAATATATTGAATTTAATTTTGAGGACATGCGACAATTAAGAATAACACGTCAGNTAACTAATCGGGACAGTATTGCATTTGAAAAGTATTTGCAAGAAATTTCACGTGAAGAAATGATTTCTTCAGCAGAGGAAATTGAATTGGCAAAACGTATCAAAGATGGTGACCAAGAAGCGGTTGACAAATTGGTTTTAGCAAATTTAAGATTTGTTGTTTCAGTAGCAAAACAATATCAAAACCAAGGATTGAGTTTACAAGACTTAGTAAACGAAGGAAATTACGGCTTATTAGTTGCTGCAAAACGCTTTGATGAAACTAGAGGATTCAAATTTATATCTTATGCAGTTTGGTGGATACGACAATCTATTTTGCATGCAATAGCGGTAAAAGGCAGAATGATTAGACTTCCGCTAAATAAAATAGGTGTTTTAAATAAAGTTTATTCAACTTCTTTAGCTTTAGAGCAAAAATTAGAACGAGAACCTAGTTTAGCCGAAATTGCTGAAGAAACAGACTATAATTTTAAAAATGTTAATGAAGTGCTTAAATATCAAGGTAAAACATTGTCGATGGACGCTCCTTTAAGTAATAGTGAAGGTGACGATGATTTTACAATGGGCGATTTACTAAGCTCCACACAAACACTTTCTGTTGAAAAAACCTTAAATAACGATTCTTTAAAAATTGAAATTAATGAAGCTTTAAAAATATTAAGTGAAAGAGAAAGAAAAATTATTACTATGTTTTTTGGTTTAGAAGATGAAAGCCCTAAGACTTATGAGGAAATTTCAGAAGCTTTAAATCTTACTAGAGAAAGGATTAGACAACTAAAAGAATCTTCACTTAAAAAACTTAGACAGTCGTCAAAGCGAAATATATTGCAATCTTATCTTATATAAGTATAAGTTTTAAATTTTTTTGAAAAAAGTTTATATTTGCAGTAAATTTAAAAAACACAAAATGAAAAATATAATACTATCTCCTTCTATGCTTTCGGCAAATTTTGCTAATCTTGAAAAAGATATTCAAATGATTAACGAATCTCAAGCCGATTGGTTTCATCTAGACATAATGGACGGTGTGTTTGTTCCAAATATATCTTTCGGATTTCCAGTAGTTAAATATATTAAAAAATTTGCACAAAAACCTTTAGACGTACATTTGATGATTGTTCAGCCAGAAAGATATATTGCGGAATGGAAAAAAGTTGGAGCAGATATTTTAACAGTGCATTATGAGGCTTGTACGCATTTGCATCGCACAGTTCAAGAAATTAAAAATGCTGGAATGAAAGCTGGAGTGTCTTTAAATCCACATACATCAGTAGAATTGTTGAATGATATTTTGCCAGAATTGGATATGGTTTTAATTATGTCGGTAAATCCAGGATTTGGAGGGCAAAGTTTTATAAGTCAAAGTTTGGTTAAAATAAAAAATTTGAGAGAAATGGCAGATATTTATAATCCAAACTTAATAATTCAAGTTGATGGTGGTGTTGATACTCACAATTATAAAGAAATTATTAAGGCTGGAGCTAATTCTTTAGTTGCAGGTTCAGCAATTTTTGGTTCAGAGAATCCAGTAGAAACAATTAAAATTTTAAAATCGTAATATTAAAAATATTTTATATCTTTGCATAAATTTACAAATCAGGGGCTGACTCGGTTTTGACAGCAAGGTAAATGATTGTGTAAGCATGTCGGGCAATGTGGGTAATCCCGTTAAACTTTTTCACAAACAATTAACTGGCGCAGATAACTTTGCTTTCGCTGCTTAATCGAATAAAGTAGATTAACTTAATTTCGGCACAAGGTGCTGAAACGAAACATCTCTCGATTGGACGGTTCGGTTCCGCTTCGGCAAAGAGATGGCATAGCTACCGAACTAGCTTTTTTATCTCCCCGATAAAAAGGCGAAAGTTTAGGGGATAAGGTCTTAGTCTGGGTGTTTGTCCTCGCTCTAAGGCTCGAAAATTAAAGGCAAAATAAACATGTAGAAAGCACCTTTGTTTCTTGTTTGGACGCGGGTTCGATTCCCGCCAGCTCCACAAAAAGAAAAGTCTGAAAATGCTTAGATGAAAATCAATTTATCTTCAGTTACAAAAACAAATCCAAACTTTTATCTTCTAAATTATTCAGTTTCAAAAACTCTTCTCTTAATTTATAAATTGATTTTTTTCCTAAGTCGCCAATATCTTTTGAATATTCATTCACATATAAATTCACATGTTGCATCATAATTTCTTCGTCCATTTCAACAGCATGTTTTTTCATAAAAGATATTGTGCCTCTAAGATTTTTAAATGCTAAGTTTATGCTTTCGCTAAGCATTTTATCTATTTCTTGTTTTATTTTGTTGGGTAAACTTCTTTTTACAATTATTCCACCTAAGGGAATGGGTAGATTAAATTTATTTTCCCATAAATTTCCTAAGTCGGCAATTAATTTAAGACCCCGCTTTTGATAAGTAAAACGTGTTTCGTGAATTAGCAAACCTGCATCGCACTCATTTGAGAGAACAAGTTCCTCAATATCAGAAAAAAGGTAAACATTTTTGTTTTGTGCTTCATTAAAAAATATTTGCATAAGCAAATTTGCTGTGGTTGATTCACCAGGAATTGCAATTTTACAGTCTTTTAGCTCGTCAGGATAAATTTTTCTTTTACTAACAATTAAAGGTCCGCAATTTTTTCCCATTGCAGTTCCAGAATTTAATAATTGGTAGTTATCAGAAATTTTTAAAAAATTATGAAAGCTAGTTTTACTAATATCAACTTCTTGCTGCTTTGTGTAGGTATTTAGTTTTTCAATATCGTCTATAATAATCTCAAAATCAAAATTTTTAGTGTCTATTTTTTTGTTAATCAACGCATCAAACATAAAAGTGTCGTTTGGACAAGGCGATATGGCTAATTTTAATTTCATTTGTTTTGTTTTAAAAAATCAATAGTCAAATCACTATAATTATTAATAGGAGTATTAAAATCCCAATTTTCACGTTTTGTTTTTAAAATAATATTGGAAATNCCTCTTATTTGAATAAAATTTTTCTTAAAATGTTTGCAAACCAACATAAAAGCAGCACCTTCCATACTTTCTATTTCATAATTTGAAATAGGATTTTGCTCAGGAATATTTACGCTTGTACCAGAAACTTTCTTTAAATTATGAAAAAAATGTGGATAATCGCTTGTATTATAAATTCTTCCATTGTTAATTAAGTTCCTAAAATGTTGATTAAATTTTGAATTAAAAACATTGATTTTTTTGCCATTATCTCTAATGCAAATATCTTCAAAGCTATCTGAATTAACGTTGACAAGCTCGCCAATTTTTAAATTTTCCGAAAAACTTCCAACAGTTCCAAGATTTATTAACAAATCGTATTCTTTAATATTTACGCAAGTAAACATTGAAAACATAGTAGCAACAAGTCCAACGCCTGTAGTTAGTATGTCGCAGTTGTAATTTGTGTTTGAGAATACTGTGTCTGAGCGTTTGATAAAGTGCAAATTATCAACTATTTGCTTGGCCTCTAAACTTGTGGCAGTAATTATTAAAGTCTTCATAATTTATGTTTTAACAAAAATAGCTTATTATTACGACAATTTTATTTATTTTTGCAAAAAATTTTAGACATGGTAGAAAGTTTAAATAATTCTGAAAATGGTGGCTATGCAAAAATTGAAAAATATGATGATGAAAAAACTAGATTATTAGCCCAACATTATTCTGAAATTTTAAAATTGTTAGGCGAAGATGCAGAACGCGAAGGTTTATTAAAAACACCTAAAAGAGTTGCTAAATCAATGCAATTTCTTACTCAAGGTTATAATATGAATCCAGAAGAAATTTTACGCTCTGCAATGTTTCGCGAGGACTATAAGCAAATGGTAATTGTTAAAGATATTGAATTGTACAGCATGTGCGAACATCATTTGTTGCCATTTGTTGGAAAAGCTCATGTTGCATATATTCCCAATCATTATATTACTGGATTAAGTAAAATTGCAAGAGTTGTTGATGTTTATGCAAGACGTTTGCAAGTTCAAGAAAGATTGACAACACAAATAAAAGATTGTATTCAGAATACTTTACAACCATTGGGAGTTGCGGTAGTTATTGAAGCTCAGCACTTGTGTATGCAAATGCGAGGAGTGCAAAAACAAAATTCAATTACTACAACTTCTGATTTTACAGGTGCATTTTTAAAAGATGCAACACGTCAGGAATTTTTATCATTAATTAAATAAAAGAACTAAAAATACTATAATATGAAAGCTTATGTTTTTCCGGGACAAGGCTCCCAATATGTTGGCATGGGACAAGAATTGTATAATTCAAACCCTAAAGCAAAAGAAATGTTTGAAAAAGCTAATGAAATTTTAGGTTTTAGAATAACTGATATTATTTTTAACGGTACAGACGAAGATTTGAAGCAAACAAAAGTTACTCAGCCTTCAATATTTTTACATTCTGTAATTACTTATATGTGCCTTGAAGAAAAACCTGAACCAGCAATGGTTGCAGGACATTCGCTTGGTGA
>JGI24712J26585_10003683_pt1 | contig 12005 bp, 8 predicted proteins | sample BioPla3DNA2_FD_26585 | JGI IMG/M metagenome (IMG submission 26585)
TTTTCTATTAGTAAAAAAATCTTTGATGGATTTAAGGTAAGAAATAATATAGAGAAAGCAAAAATAAAAAATAGTATAAATGATTTAGAAATGATTATTTTAAATAATCAGGTGAAATATAATATCGTAAAAATGTATATGGAGAGTTTAAAATATGAGAATCAAATAAATATTTATTTACAATCTTTAGAACGATTAAATAAACAATATGAGCAGGATCTTATTTTATACAATAAAAAAATGTTATCGCGAACAGATATTTTAAAATTACAAATTAATATATCTGATATGGAAAAAGAGATTGTAAATAGTCAAAACGGATATAAAACTTCATTAAATAAATTGAAAAATTTACTTGGATTACCTTTAAATATAGATATTAATTTAAAAGAAAAAATTATAGATTTCGCTATAGATATTAATATTGAAAATGATTTAAATAAAATAAATAATAAAAGTGAGATTCTTATAGAAGATTATAAATTAAAAAACTCTGTTTTAGAAAAAAAAATTGTCAGAGCAGATTTCTTTCCGGAATTGAATTTAAGTTTATCTTATAGAAGCAGCAATGAGAAATTTCGTGATATGTTCAGTGATTATAAAGATAGTATAGGGTTATCTCTTAGCTACACATTACTTGATTGGGGAAAAAGAAAAAATAATTATAATAAGATGAAAAATGATATTGAGTATAAAAAAATTGAAATTGAGCAAAAAAAATCTAATACAGAGATAGAATTAATTGAAAAATACGACGAACTACTAAAAAATGATAAATTAGTAAAAATTTGCCAAAATAGGGTAGAATTAGCACAACTTAGTTTTGACATTGAAAGTATAAAATACGAGAAACGTATTGCTAACATAACAGATTTTTTAGATGTTGAGAATGAGCTTATGCAAAGCGAGATAAATTTAATTAATCAAATTACAGAAAAATATATAAAACTATACGATTATGTTATCTTTATAAATTAAAAAATGACGAGGTGGAAAAATGAAAAAAAAATTAGTTATATTTATATTAATTCTTATTTTAATAAGTGGCGGATGCTATTATTATAATAAAAATAGTGGTAAAAATGATGAGATAAAAAATGTCGTAATTGAACAAACAAAAATAGGCAGCATTAAAAAGAGCATTAAATCAGAAGGGACAGTTGAGATAAAAAATGAAGTTGATATATTTATAAGTAGAGCACAAAGAGTAAATAAAGTGCTAGTTGAAGAGGGGGATATTGTAAAAAAAGGGGATGTTCTTATAACCTTCGATAAACAAGAGATAAATGATATAAAAAGAAAAATAGAAAAAACTAAAATAGACATTGAAAATGAGAAATTAAATTTAAAAGAATATGAATTTATAGTAAGTGATATTGATATTAAAAATAAATTACGCGAAATAGAAAGTGCACAAGTAGATATTGACAGATATAATGGCAATCAAAAAATTTTAGAAATTGAGTTAAGTAAACTTAATTTAGAACTTGAAAATAAAGAATATGATTATAATGTAAAAAAAGAGTTATTTGAAATTGAAGCTATAAGTATTACAGAAAAAAATAGTTCTGAAGAAGCGAAAACTGGTATTGCAAAGGATATAGAAAATAAAAAATGGGAAATAGAAAAAAATAGGATAGATATTGATGAAAAAATGAAACAATTAGAATTGTATGAAAAACAATACAATGAATTAGTTAAAAAAAATAAAGAGAGTAATATTTCAAGAGAAAATAATATTTTAAAATCAAAAAATAAAATTAAATTATTAGAGTTAGATATTGATACATTAGAAGATGACCTAAGAAATACATTTGAGCAAGTGGTAAGCCCTGTTGATGGGACAGTTATAGAGGTTTATGCAGAAAATAACTTTAGGGTAAATTTAGAGAAAAGTTTAATGACAGTTGCCGATATTAATTCTCAATTAATAAAAGCAGATATATCAAGCTATGAGATAAAAGATATAAGGGTTGGGCAAGAAGTAATAATAACATCAGAAGCATTAGAGAAAAATAAAAAAATAAAAGGGTTTATCAAAAAAATATCCTCAATTGCAAAATCTGAAACAGGTAGCGGGTACAAAGATGTAGTAGTTGGCGTAGAGATAGAGTATGACGCTAAAGATTCAGGACTAATACCAGGTTATGAAGTTGATATAAATATTTTAATTGAAGAGAAAAAAGATATTATTTCAATACCTTTATTTTCGATAATAGAGGAGAAAAAGAAAAAGTTTGTTTATATTGTAGATAGAGATAATATTGTTATAAAAAAAGAGATAGAATTAGGGATGAGTAATGATTCTAGAACTGAAGTTATTGGATTAAATGAAGGGGAAAATGTAATTATAAATACAAATGGGATAAGTGAGGGGGAGAAAGTAAAAATAGTTGATAAAATTGTTTCAAAAGTGAAACCTAATAATCAAAGTGCACAGAGAGGCGGCGGNGGTAGATAATGATAATAAAACTAGATAATATAACAAAAATATATGATACTGGAGCAGAAAGAGTAAAAGCACTTAAAAATGTAAATTTAGGTATCAAAAAAGGGGAATTTGTTGCAATTATTGGTAGTAGTGGAAGCGGTAAATCAACGATGATGAATATTTTAGGTTGTCTAGATGTAGCAAATGAAGGGAAATATTTTTTAGATGGAATTGATATTTCATTACTAAATGATAACGAAATTGCAGAAATTCGTAATAAGAAAATAGGTTTTGTATTTCAATCATTTAATCTACTTTCAAAACTAACAGCATTAGAAAATGTAGAGGTTCCAATGGTTTATTCTGGTATTAAAATAAAAGATCGTCAAAAAAGGGCATTTGAAGCATTAGAAAGAGTTGGATTGGCAGACAGAGTAAGACATAGACCTAATGAATTAAGTGGTGGACAAAAACAGCGTGTTGCCATAGCAAGATCACTGGTAAATAACCCTAAAGTTATATTAGCAGACGAGCCAACTGGTAACCTGGATAGTAATTCTGAAAAAGAAATTATGGATATATTTAAAAAATTAAATGAGGAAGGCGTAACTGTGATAATGGTTACTCACGAACCAGAAATTGCGGCACAGTGTAAAAGAATAGTAACTTTCAAAGATGGAATTGTTACTTCTGATAAAGAGGTGTAAAAATAATGAATATTATAGAAACTTTTAAAACAGCAATACAAAGTTTAAAAGGAAATAAAATTAGATCGCTATTAACTATGTTAGGAATTATAATTGGGATATCTTCTGTTATAGTAATATCAATGATTGGTAAAGGAAGTCAGCAGTCGATTACAGGTGAATTAGTTGAAATGGCAGATAAAACAATTACAATTAATGTTGTCTCTGATACGGAAATTTTAAAAAAAAGGGACTATATCACAGTAGAAGATATAGAAAATATAAAAAAATTAGATGGGGTAGAAGCAATTACACCAAGTATGAGGGACCGTGTTCGTATTGTTGCAAAAAAAGGGGACCGTAGTAGATTTAATATGTTACAGGTTACAAGTGAAGATTTCCTTAAATTAGTAAAAACTAAAATGCTTTTTGGAAGAGTATTTACACAGAAAGAGATGATTTTATCTAAAAAAGTTATACTAATTGATGATATTTTTGCAATGAGAAATTTTGGTAGAATTGATATAGCAGGTCAAGAGATAGAGTTAGAGATGAGAAATGGAACTAAACAAAGTTATTTAATCGTCGGTGTATTTGAACACCCCATGAAAGAATTTATGAATCTATTTGGTGGTAGAGAATTTTATCAACCGTATATACCATACACAACTTTTCAAAAAAATGTAAATGATAGTGTAATATCTTCAATTACAGTTTCAATAGAGGATATTAATCAGAAAGATAATGTAACTGCTACAATTATCGATTATCTAGAAAAAACACATAATAAAGAAAGTATATATGAGTTAACAATGAGAACTTCACCTGTTGATTCATTTAACAATATTCTTAAAACATTATCTCTACTTTTAACAGCAGTTGCTGCAATATCTTTATTAGTAGGTGGAATAGGGGTAATGAATATAATGTTAGTTAGTGTAACTGAACGTGTAAGGGAGATTGGAATAAGAAAAGCTTTAGGAGCAAAGAAAAATGATATTTTAATGCAATTTTTAATAGAATCAGTTGTACTTACTCTTTTAGGTGGTATTATTGGTTTAATTTTAGGAATCTTTATAAGTAATATTGTAGGGGATATAATTAAAATAAAACCACTTCTTGACTATGTAATGATGGCTGTTTCAATTGCTGTTTCTGGAGGATTAGGAATTTTATTTGGAACTTATCCAGCAAAAAAAGCAGCAGATTTAAATCCAATTGATGCACTAAGACATGAATAAATAATGTCACTATTATTTAAAATATACAAATTAATAAGTAAAATTCATTAAAATCTGTAAGGAACTACTATAAATTTTATTATATAGGAGTATTAGATTATCATTTTAAAAAAGTATTTTTATGGGGATTAATATTTTTTAGTGTAGGATTTTTGAATTTAACTTCTAGTACAACAAAGTGTATAATTTGTAAACTTCATTTTAAATTCCTATTTGGGAAATATGTAGATTTTTCTTTAAATTTTTTAGATAATTATTCTATTGAATAATTATCTAAAACTACGTTATAATTATGAGTTTGAATATTTATATCTCTTTACAAATTGTGGAGAAAAGATGGGATATAATTCGTATATGTTATATTTAGTAAAAAAATTATATTACTATAGAAATTAAAAATGCATCTTTAAAATACAAATTTTAAAGATGCATTAAAATGCTTATATTTAAATTTATTAACTAGAATTCGTAACAACCTATATCAAATTTAGAGTCCCTAGTTTTTTTATCGAAATCATCTTCAAAAGAAGGGATGTTTTTTCCTTTATCTATACAAGGACTATTTTTAATTTGACGATATTCTGAATCAAGTAAAGGGTCTTCTTCGAAACTTAACTTATCACCGTCAATATGATTTGCCCAGTCTTTTAAGGTTATTTTTTCTGTTTCGTAGGCAGGTCTACTATCTATAAAAAGTGCATGTTCACCATCTATATAGTATAAATTNTTGTCAATATTTGCTTTTCCAGATAATCCAGATAATCCACCTAGATCTTGTGAGTAACGTATAGCTACCATAAGATTATTGACTCCTTTAGATTGCTTTACAATGTTATTATAAATTGAAGGATTGATATTTGGAGGTCTTTTTGCGTTTTCATCCCAATCTTGGGTTGCAACTCCTAAATAGATAGCACTGTGAACTCCATTTTTTCCAACATTCACAAGAGTATTATTATAAACATGAGCATCTTTTGATGCATAAAGTCCAATACCTTCATAATTTGTATCTATAACAAGACAATTTCTTACAGTCCCGTTTATATTTTCATAATAATCAGGATTTGTCTCTAGATTAAAATACTCTGGACTTGTATCAAAACCTAATAAAATACCACTATTACCACATCTTTCAACTTTTGTTCTTTGAATTATACAGTTCATTGCCCCACCTTTAAAATAAACTCCAGTAGTTGCTATGTCATGTATATAACAATCTTCTACTAAAAGAGAATGTCCTTGAACATTATCGATACCTTCTGAATTTTTATCATCATGAGAAGTTCCAGGAGGATAAGCCATACCAGAATTATAAATTTCAGTATTTCTTATAGTTATGTTATTGCACTTTTCAGTTATTTTGATACAATCATAACCAGAATCATGGATTATACAATCCTCAATTAATACATTTGAAACACCATATCTTTTGTTATATGGGACGTTATAATCTCAGTCCCATGTAGTTTCAAATTTAATACAATAATAGGCTCCACCTTTTATTTCCAGTCTTTGAAGCGTGCATCCTGATGAGTTATCACCTGTTAGATCATCACCATGCCACTCGATTCTAAAAGATAAGGCAACAGCGTTGTCGCAGTAATAAATGTGAACAGGATCACCATTTAAATCTACAGGGGTATTCGGAGTTTCTATAATTGCCCACTCTCCATCCATTGATTTTATTGTTATATTTTGTTTTCTAATTCTTATATCTGTATAACTTTTGTAGGTTCCACCTCTTAAAATAACAGTAGAACCAGGGATAACTTCATCACTATCCAAGGCAAACTGAAGAGTTTTATACGGATTTTCAAATGAACCATCTCCGGTAGAATCACTTCCAGTAATTGAAACATAGATGGCGTTAGAAGGCTGAATAACAGGATCTTTTTCTCTCCATTTAGCATAAAGGGTAATATTATCATCTACCGTATCAATATTAAAGTCNCAAGTAGTATTTAAAGTGCTATCTTTATGCCATCCACTAAATATATAACCAGTTTTTATTGGTGAAGCTGGTTCAGATATCTTGGTTCCACTTTTTATATCTGTCAAGGTAGCTAATATATTTCCACCATTAGTTTCAAATGCTACTGTAAATGTTTCACTATTGTTAGAAAAACAAGCTAGTACAAGTAGAGATAGCATAAGTATTGTGATATTTTTTGTTATTTCTTTTAGAATCATACATTTTCCTCCTATTTTGAGTTAATCATTTCAATTTTAATATAAGTTTTTTATAAAAAAACTAATTATATAAATTATTTTACCTTGAAAAAAATAAAAATCAATAAGAATATAATTTAAAATTTAAAAAAATAAAATTTAATTAAAGAAACTTTAATTATCCTATTTTTATTTAATATTCTTTATTTATTATTAAGGAATTTTTATTTTTGTTACTTCATTAATTAGTTTCGTAAATATAAATTTACTAATTATTTTTATAAAGATTAATATTTTAGTGTATGATTTCGTTTAAACTGAGATTTTTCAATTAATTACGTAATTTACAATGATATAATAAGAAAAAAATAACCTTTACAAAAGCTTATTTTTATGATAATATAGAGATAAAATAAAAATAAAATGGTCAAAAAAAAATGAAGGGAGAGTGAAAGCCGTTAATTAAGGTACAAACGTACTTTGTAGGGTTATATATCCGAATTTACGCCCTTGGAGTGTATGGCCAAAAACTATAAATTTCATAATTTACTAGTTAATACACGATGAAAAGGGAAACAAAAATCAATTGGTTTTTGTATAACGGCGGTTTAATGTCAAATAAACCTAATGCTATTTATATTATGGGTGGAGGCGGAACACAAGTAATAAGCGCAAGTGGATACGGAGCTGTTCAAAAAGCTTTTGCTAGCTACAGAGATAAAATCGGAACATTTTATATTGCTGTAGGAGGTATGAGAGGTGCACTAAATGAAGATTGGTGTGATATGTTTGCATGGGCACTAGAAGAGGGCGAAGAGAAAGCAGAATCAAGATTAAATAGAATTAAATGGTATTCAGCACCTGTATTTGGAACTTCTAGACACAAACCTGATTCAAAAGATTCAGAAAGATTATTAGAATTATTAAAAGCTCATAATGTTAAATATGTTTTCTTAAATGGTGGAAATGACACTATGGAAAAAGCAATGATTTTACAAGAATTTTCAGAAAGAAAAGGGTTCCCTTTAACTGTAGTTGGGGTGCCAAAAACTGTAGATAACGATTTACTTGTTACACATAGATGTCCAGGATATGCTTCATTTGCAAAACAAGTTGCAATGAATACAATGAGTGTACAAGCAGATTTAGATTCGTTTGCTTTACCAGAAGGTGCAGTTAAAGATAGTCCAATTAAAGAGGGTGCAGTTGCACAAGTACTTGTATTAATGGGAAGAGATGAAGGTTGGGGAGCAGCAGCAGCAGTTGCAGCTAAAATCGATGAATCATATGGACCACACGTTATATTAACAAAAGAGGGTGGATTTAATCCAGATAAATTTATAAAAAAATGTCAAGAAGCTTATGATAAATACGGAAGACTATTAGTTGTAGCTGCAGAGGGAGCACACGATGGTGAAAGCTATATTGGAAACTACTTACAAGTTGCTTCAAAAGAGCTTAACCTAGAGTTTCAATTACACCAAGATGCTCATAAAAATACAAGTGTAACAGATAGTAGATTAGGACTATTTTTAAAACTTCTTATTGAATCAAAATTAAATATACCAACTCACTATAAAGGTCTAAAAGTAAGAGAAGAAGGACCAGGCTATATAAATAGAAGCCATATTGAAGTGGTATCAGCTGTAGATATACAAGATGCGATAAATGTTGGTTCTAAAGCAGTAGAACTTGCTATAGGTGAAGGAAAAGGAAAAGTTATGCCAATACTTACAGATAAAATAGGAGAAGTTAGTTACACAGAATTATGTAATGTTGCAGACACTGTAAAAGGAAGTAGAGGTATGACAAGATCGCTATCATCGCTTAGTATTGATGGAAAATCAATAATTAGTGAAGATGGTATGATGATTGACAAAGACTTGTTTATGCAATACATCGGTCCATTTATGGATTTAAATGGTCCAAATAGAATAGAATTATTTAGAGAAGAGGGGATGAAATATCCTTTAGAAAGAATTAATTTTCCTTTAATTGAAAGAAAATTACCTGCATATGTAAAATAATTAAAATAAAAATTTAGGAGGTTAGCTAAATGACTGTTAGTTACAAAGAATTAGGTTTAGTAAATACTAAAGAGATGTTTAGAAAAGCATTTGAAGGGAAATATGCAATACCGGCATATAATTTCAATAATATGGAGCAATTACAAGCAATTGTAATGGCGTGTGTTGAATCGGAATCACCAGTAATTTTACAAGTTTCAAAAGGTGCTAGAAGTTATGCAAACGAAACACTACTAAGATATATGGCAACAGGTGCAGTAGAAATGGCAAAAGAATATGCAGCAAAATTAGGGAAAAAAGTACCTGGAATCGCATTACATTTAGACCATGGCGATTCATTTGAAACAGCAAAATCATGTATTGATGCAGGATTTTCATCAGTAATGATTGATGGTTCACATTTTCCATATGAAGAAAATATTGCTATTACTAAAAAAGTTGTGGAATATGCACACGAAAGAGGAGTAACTGTAGAAGGCGAATTAGGAGTATTAGCTGGGGTAGAAGACGATGTTGTTGCAGAAACATCTTCATACACTAAACCAGAAGAAGTAGAAGACTTTGTAAAAAGAACAGGTGTAGACAGTTTAGCTATCTCAATAGGAACATCACATGGAGCATTTAAATTCACTCCTGCACAATGTACATTAAATGAAAAAGGGGTACTAGTTCCCCCACCATTAAGATTCGATATATTAGAAGAGATTGAAAAAAGAATACCTGGTTTCCCAATTGTATTACACGGAGCATCATCAGTTGTTCCTGAATACGTTAAAATGATAAATGATAACGGCGGAAAACTTGATGCAGCAGTTGGAATTCCTGAAGAACAATTAAGAAAAGCAGCAAGTTCTGCAGTTTGTAAAATAAATATAGATAGTGATGGAAGATTAGCTATTACTGGAGTAATTAGAAAAATATTTAATGAAAATCCAGCAGAATTTGATCCAAGAAAATATTTAGGACCAGCAAGAGATGCGTTAAAATCATTAATAGTAGAAAAAAATAAAAATGTTTTAGGTTCAGCAGGAAAAGCATAAAACTACATGCAAGAAACAAATTTTGTTTCTTGCATTTTTTATATAAAATTAGTTATTAGGAGGAGATAATCATATTTGCAATTGTAGGGATGATAATATTAGGAATATTAATTTTTGTACACGAACTTGGACATTTTTTAACAGCGAAACTATTTAAAATGCCAGTTTTAGAATTTGCAGTAGGGATGGGCCCAAAACTTTTTGGAATAAAGAGAAATGATACGGAATATAATTTAAGAGCGATACCTTTTGGAGGATTTGTAAATATAGATGGGATGGATTATAATAATCCTGTTGAAAATGGATTTAACACAAAAAAAACCTATGAAAGATTTATTGTATTGTTTGCAGGGGTATTTATGAATATTTTGTTTGCGTTTATTCTTATTTTAGGACTATTCGTAGCAAATGGTGAAGAAAAAATTGATTATAGTAATAAAGTTGGGAGTATTGAAATAGAAAGTGCAGCAGAAAATATTTTAGAAAAAGGAGATTTAATTTTAGAAATAGATAATAAAGAGATTCAAAACTGGAATGATATATTTACAGTGTTAAGTAAAAAAGAAACTGCTAATACATGTTTACTTATTGAGAGAAATTCAAAACAAATGGAAATAAATGTGGAATTAAAATACTTAGATTCTGAAAAACGTTATTTATTAGGGATAAGTCCAAATATACAAACAGTTAAATATAATATTTTTTCGGGTTCTAAAAGAGCTGCAGTTCAAATAAAAGATATAACAATATTAATTTTTAAAAGTTTAAAAATGTTGATATTGGGGGAAGTTAATCGAAAAGATGTTTCTGGGCCTATTGGTGTTTTAAAAGTAGTAAAAACTGTGGCGAAATCTGGCGGAATAATATCTTTATTATATTTTACAGCAATTATATCGATAAATCTAGCAATATTTAATCTACTTCCATTACCTGCATTAGATGGAGGAAGAATTCTATTTGTAATTTTAGAGATGTTAAAAATAAAAGTAAATAAGAATACTGAAGAATCAATTCATCGAATAGGATTGATATTTTTTCTAATTTTGCTAGTATTTATTACTTTAAATGATGTTATTAATTGGAAAAGGGATCCGTTAGATAGTATAAAAAATGAAAAAGAAATAGAAGAAGTTATGGAAGAGAGAGTAATTACAGCAACTGAAGTTGAAATAGAAAAAAATAATGATAATATCCCTTTAGAAAATAAAAATAATACCGAAAATTTAAATGAAGAAAAAAATAAAGAGTATAAATTTGAAAAAAATAGCGGAGGAATCAATGAAAGATATAGTAAATGAATATGTAAAAAAATTAAATCCATACGAAGTTCCTAATCTAGATTATAAAGTGAAATTAGATGCAAATGAAAACCCTTATGAAATATCTAATATTCTTGAAAAAGATGCATTTGATCAGATTAAAAATGAAGTATTTAATACTGTTTGGAATTTTTATCCCGATGCAAGTTATGATAAACTTAGAGATGCAATTGCTAAAGAAAATAATTTAAGTAAGGAAAACATTATATTGGGAAATGGCTCAGATGAGATATTACTTAATTTAATTTTAACATATATAAATAATGAGAAAAAAATTTTAGTAAATACACCTACATTTTCAATGTATAAAATTTTAGCACAGATAGTTAACAGTGAAGCAATTGAAGTGAATCTAACAGAGGAATTTGAATTAAACACCAATGAGATTATCTCTAAATTAGAGACAGAAAATATAGCATTAACATTTATAACTTATCCAAATAATCCAACAGGAAATTTATTTAAAGAGGACGATGTAATACGTATAATTGAAAAATCAAAAGGGATAGTTGTTATTGATGAGGCGTATTATGAGTTTGCAAAAAAAAGTTTTGTTAGTAAAATAAATGAATATAAAAATATAATTGTTTTAAGAACTTTTTCAAAAGCATATTCTATTGCTGGGTTACGTGTTGGTTATATGATGTCAAATGAGGCAATTATAAATGATGTAAATAAAGTAAGATTACCTTATAATTTAAATAAAATTAGCGAGGCAATTGCATTAAAAGTTTATGAAAAAAAAGAGGATTTTATACCAATTATTGATGAAATTTTATCTGAACGTGATAAAATGTATAATGAGTTAAAAAAAATCGACACAATAAAAGTTTTCAAATCGGATACAAATTCAATATTTTTTAAAACAGAAAAAGCATATGATATATATGAGGAACTACTTAAAAATAAAATTTTAATAAGAAAATTTAGTAAAGAACTATCAAATTATTTAAGATTTAGTATTGCAAAAAAAGATGAAAATGAGAAAGTTATAAAAATAATAAAAAAAGTTTTAAAAAAATAAAAAAAAGGTATTGACAAAAAGAGAAGGATATGATAATATAATACTTGTCCTTGAGGAAAGGACGAAAG
>JGI24712J26585_10003685_pt1 | contig 12002 bp, 9 predicted proteins | sample BioPla3DNA2_FD_26585 | JGI IMG/M metagenome (IMG submission 26585)
TGATTCCCAACTGAAAACAGGTGTCAGATTGCTTATTGTGTCATGCGGATTCAGTGTAGTGACCGATTTGGGACTCTCAACAAAAATCTGAAACACATTTGAATACAGGGTATCTTTTCCCGGAACAGGAAAAGCTACAATGCAATAAAACACCCCAAACCCCATTCCCGGCTGGTCTGAGGGGCGAAAAGCCCATGCACGTTTGGGTGGATTTTCAGGATAATACTTGTTACTTATTGTGTCCAGCGCGAGAATCTCGCCAGTTGCGATATCACGAATGGTATCTACATAAGGAACTGTTACCTTATACCTGTAATTAGCCAGGTCTGCTCCTCCGGGAGTTCTGTCATAGTAAATGAAACCGGAATCGGGAGGAAGGTAACCCGGACCGCGGGAGACACCTGACCACCTTACCCATAACACTTTGTTTGCAGGTTGAGCCCCGACCGGAATCTGAACTGTCAAATAATCGTTTGCCTGCTGTGCAAATGCATACACGGCCGCAATAACCGCGATAAATCCAATTCTCCTGAACAGTCCCATAAAAATCCTTTCAGATCAATAAAATTCTGGATCAACTTTCCTTAAAAGTAGTAAAGCACCCCTGATTTAAACGCAGGCAGGGGCAGAACATCAAGTTCAAGCAGGACCCTGAATTTTGTGCCGATCGTTGAACCGAAATTCAAAACCGGAAGCATCGCCGATTTTCCCATGTGCATATATGGCATTTTGCTTCCAATCAGGTTTTCTTTATCCGCGTACCTGAAATCCATACCAAAAACCCCGATATTCAGGAATGCGTTGTAGATGTTCAAGTGGAGCAGAATAACGTGATCGACGTTGGCTCCCATGTCAATCACAAGAGAATCGTTTGTTCCAGGTCTGCTCCAACCGTCAGCGGCTTTGTGCTCTTTTTCGATCCTGTCAATCTTCAAAAGAACATCACCAAATGTCTTTGTATAGGAAACAGCCAGGTATTGAGGAATAATATCGAATGCGACAGTAAGTCCGGTCGGCATGCGCCACTGCAGATCGCTTCCTTTTCCATCCTTCTTTGTCGAGTAGATTACACTGTCTACTGCATTGGAATTGAGATTATTGAGAAACTCGGGATCTGTGTACTGAGATGGATCATTGAAGTCAACATTGAAGTCGAAAGTTTCCTGATCAACAAAGAATGGTACAGAATACCTGGCCACAAACTCGCCTTTAGCCCTGGTACGAAGTCCAAAACGAGAGGTAAGGGTAAAGCGCCAGGCTTTAAGCCCTATAGTTGGTGACCACACTTCCGCCTCATAATGCCCATAGGCAGATCCGTTGACCTTTTCAGAGGGGTAATCCAGTTCCTGGTCCAGATCGATACCATCGGCACCCTTTCCCTCATACTTCAGCCTCCCCATCAGATTGACATTGATTTTGCCCCGAATGTCCATGGTGAAGAGATGCCGGTGGAGGTTAAGGGCCATGGTCAGGTAACGGTTGATCTTGTAAGCATAACCGAAAGTCATCGTTTCCCAGCCCAATTGAAGGCTCAGAGGTACATTGATTGATCCTCTTAAAAGGAAACTTATCCCTTCTCCCAGAGAGTCAGGATTTGCATATATGTTGTTATTTCCAAGTATATTGGTGTAGCTGAGGAAAAAATTCTGGATGTTGGAGAAAGAGGCAACTCCCCCCATCATAGGCACATCCACTCTGAAGGTTGTATTGGGATTCTGCCGTGCTTTTCCCCGGGGGCGGAAATCTCTACCATTAGTAAATATTGAAGTATCGGCAAATATGGAATCTATTGCGGGATCGATATAATTGAGAAAATCACGGAGGTTTATATTCTGCTCAATTGGAACATTGAATCCGAAATAGCCTTTTGGATAATCAAATGAAACATCCGTTGGAGCTCTCAGGAAATCATAATTGAATCCGATCGAAACCCGGGCGTCCAGAGTCGGTAATTTGACATTAGCATTGAATTCATCCAGTTGCGGCATATCACCAGCCCTGGATTGTGCAATCATTAGTACCATAGCGAAAATCACTGCCCTGATCCGCATGAAGATCACTCCTCTTGAATTATGGACGCCGCACACCTGCCGGAACTTCCATTCTGTAAAGATATCACCGGATTAATGTACTGCTTATTATATGCTGATATTGCTGTAGTGTCAAGTACGTAAAAGGATTTCTCAACAGCGGCTAATTCAATATATTGAGGCTGGATCAGATATGAGGAAATATATATAGGGTGAGAATCCCCTTTGACGGGGTAAAAAAGGAGATTATGTCGAAAAGATTATTCCGCAGTATCAGCGTGTTGCAAGAGGCAATCGGCAACCGCTTTTTTAAGCTCACCTGAAAACTTGAAAAGGGGAACTACCCGCTTTTTAAGTGGAATAACTTCACCGGTTTTTGGATTACGTGCAGGCCGGGGCTTCCTTACCTTTGTATAAAAAGTTCCGAATCCGCGAATCTCAATGCTGTTCCCTTGTTCCAGAGTGGAAGCAATCGTCTCAAGGAGCTCTTCAACCACTATTTTGGTATCACCCTGGGTCAAACCGGTGTACCTTGAAACTTCAGCAATCAAATCATGTTTTGTAGTATTTGCCACAAGCCCTCCTGAACAATCCTAGCGTAATAAATATCCAATGAGATCAACTTGAAGTCAAGAAAAAAAACCACAAGGCAACTAAGCGAACTTTTGATCATAAACGCTGCACAGAAAACCGGTTTTTCTCCTTGTAAAATAATTGTCTGATCATCCTGTAATCACCGGAAACAGTCACAACAGGATAAGAAGTCGAAAAACACTCCCTGAATCTCTCCAGAAAGCGCTCTCTGGAGAAAACAAAATGCATAACCGACTCATTTCGTTTTACCATCCCTTCAATATTATCAAAACAACCCAGTCCGGGCCACCCCTGTAATTTCATGGAAAGCAACCTTTTCCATGCCTCAACCCTTGCCTTATCTTCTGCTGCACCGCATAAAATGTCAACCTGTGTATCCCAGTCCAGTATACCAAAGTCGATTGTACCGTTTATCACAATCTTCTCGAATTCCTCATCACTGAACTGCACTCCCGCTGCTGCAGCTTCAGACCTGTACTTTTCTCTGTATCTTTCAAGAGAGATCCATTTGGAAAGTACAGGTAATCGGGTGTAAAGAAATGAGGAGTCCATTTCATCAGGATAGGAAAAGTGTGCCGGACGCCTCGCTATCACTGCTTTCCCATACAGCCACGGTTCATAAAGCCCATACCCGAATCCTTCCGCCAGTGATGCTGATAAGGCAAGATCAGAAGCTGCGTACAATAAAGGAACTGGATTTCCAATATCCTGGTTCTGTCCGGTTATCAATTTTCCCGCATCGAGAATCACTTTCAGTCTGTACTTTTCAACCAATTCCCCGATATCTCTGAAAATACCAAGATCGGCTCTGCTTGTCCCCGGAGCACCCAGAAAAAGGTTGCAACCAAGAATCAAAGACCCCAGTACTATGGCCTCCAGTGGATTTTTCCTGAAAATTACTCTGGATGGATAGACGCAAAGAGGTTTTGAAGGGTCTATACTGGCATTTACAACAGATGCCCTCTTCAGTACAGAATCCCGCGAAACTGCATCATCAGAAAACTCGCTTTTTTCGGCCGGATTGGGAAACAGTGTCACAGAAAATCCCGCTTTCCTTAATATCTCAAATGCCTCGGATCCCGGCACCAGATGACGCACAGGAGACCCCAGTGCATAGAGATCCGGCATTATATCCACTCCGGCACTCTCTAAGACCTGTAAAGATCTGAGCTGCTCTACCCTCCCCTCTTCAGCGAAATCATGAATAACAGAATAAAACCTCACACCTTCCCCGCTCCACTCCCTTGCAACCTCCGCAAGTGCAGAGGAAAGTGCCGGATTTTTTCCGAGACTCATGTTGTGCCATAATACTGCTGCAGGTAAATGAAAGTCTTTTGAATGCAGAAGATCATTAAGCCTCCTCTTCAGCAGATCTTTCACTCGAAAAAAATGATCGGAAGTAGAGTAAGTCCGATAATCGCATTCATCAATGTAAATGAAACCGGCAGCCGGAAACTCTTCTGAGCCCTGTCCTCCGCACACCACAATGCTTAGTGAATCTTCACCTGCAATCTCTCTGAAGGCTGAAGCGTAAAGCCGCATCACCTCCCTCACACCGCCTATTCGACTGTGATAATGAATCTGAACGAGGCTACGGGGAAACCTATCCATAGATATTCTTCTCAGAATCTCTTTTTCTGTCTTGGGTGAAAGCTGCGATGAACCTCTTTGAGATACTCACGGTCAACATGAGTATAGATTTCAGTTGTAACAATATTGGAATGACCAAGCATCTCCTGAACGGTCCTCAGGTCCGCTCCTCCCTCGAGAAGATGCGTGGCAAAGGAATGGCGAAAGGTATGCGGTGAGACCTCTTTACTAATACCAGCATCTTCGCAGTATTTACGGATTATCTTCCAGATCCCCATACGGGTTATTGCTTTTCCCCGAACATTGAGAAAGACTGTGCTGTCGGAGTGTGGTTTCGCAAAGAAAAACCGTTCAGATTCGATGTATTCTTTTATCCAGTGAATAGCTATCTCTCCCACAGGCACAATCCTCTCCTTGGATCCCTTGCCCAAAACCCTCACCAGACCCTCTTCCCAGAGAATTTGCTCAAAAGTAAATGATGAGAGTTCCGAAACCCGCATTCCTGTAGCATAGAGGGTCTCTAACATTGCCCTGTCCCTTGTTCCGCCCCTCTTTTCAGTGTCTATGACATTGATTATTCTCTCGACTTCATCAACTGTCAAAACCGACGGAAGGTACCTGGTGGTACGGGGAGTCTCAAGAAGCTCTGTGGGGTCTCTCTCAATTTCACCCTCAGATGCTGCAAAAGCAAAGTAGCTCCTTAGCGAAGAAACTGTCCGCTGGATAGAGGTCGCGGCAAAACCTATATCATAAAGAACTCTTATATACTTTGAAAGCAAATCCGGTGTAACCGTGTTGAGGCTTTTTACACGATGCTGGTTTAAAAAGCCCTCCAGCCTTTGAAGATCAAACCGGTAAGATTGAGCTGTATTATCGCTCAGGGCTCTTTCCAGCCGCAAATAGGCAAGGAATGTGTCCAGAAGAGGCAGTTTTATACTCATAACTTAAGATAGGGATTTTCCCTCTTCTCTCTTCCTACAGTAGTCCTGCCTCCATGTCCAGGATAAACCACCGTATTCTCATCCAGGGTGAGAATTTTCTCCTTTATCCCCCTTATCAGCAGTTCCCCGTCACAACCTGGAAAATCACTGCGACCGATCGATCCAGCAAACAGAATATCACCGCATAGAAGAGATTCGCCAAATTTGTACGCGACTCCACCTGGAGAGTGACCTGGAACAAAAAGTACCTCAAGATCAAAACTCCCTATCCGCATCTTACCCACTGTCACATCCACGGTATCCTTGTCATAGGTAATCGCGTTTCCAATCATTATTGAGCCGTTGTATCCTGCATTCGTCAGCAGAATCTTCTCCTGGGGATGTGCGTAAACAGGAATATCTCCGAATATCCGCTGAATTTCAGGGATCCCGATAAAATGATCGAAGTGAGCATGAGTAAGGAGTATCGCCTGTGGATTAAGTCCGTTATCTGAAATAAAACCTGTCACCTCACTGCAGCCTGATGACGGATCTACTATAAGGCAATCTTTCTGCTCATTATGGACAATCCACGTGTTGGTCTCTATTGGTCCGGTGATAAATTTATTAATCAAGACAGTCATTATTTCTCCTTTTCGGGCGGGCTGTATAATGGCTCATCAAATTCTCCTGCAAAAATCACTTCCGGTTCCAGAAGTATGCCTGATTCTTCGTATACCGCTTTCTGCGCTTTTATAATGAGACGTCTCGCCTGAGCGGCTGTTCCCTGCCCTCTGTTTATAATAAAATTTGCATGCTTGACAGAAATTTCCATGTCTCCTTCCCGCATACCCTTTAGACCACTCTTTTCAATAAGGTGCCCGGCATAGTTCCCCGGAGGACGCTTGAAAACACTCCCGCAATTAGGAAAATCAAGCGGTTGTTTAGCTTTCCTCCCGGACAGTATCTCCTGACGTCTTGAGGCCAGTTCTTCTGGTTTTTTCCCGGAAAGAAACCTGAACTTCGCACTGAGAACCACAGCAGGTTTGTATTTCAGATTGCAGAAACGATAACCCAGATCCAGTTCTGATGCCTCCACGTGAACAATTTCACCCTTGATGAAATCAAAATACCTTACCGACTGCAGGGTATCTGCAATGCAGGTATTGAATGCACCTGCATTCATTATCACTGCACCGCCAATTGTACCGGGTATCCCTGCGAGTTCCTCCATTCCGGCATTCCCGGAACGCACGGCTTGACTCACCAGTAAATTCAGTGCCAGGCCACTTCCCGCTTCGACCGAATCTCCATCCCATTTGACATCAGATAAACCCGCCGAAAGATTCATCACAAGACCGGGCCAGCCTTTGTCACTCATCAGAAGGTTCGATCCCTTGCCCAGGATCCAGACAGGCAATCCCTTGTCTGCTGCCATCCTGAAACCCTCAACTATCTCTTTTTCCGCTGAGGGCTCCAAATAGTAAGCTGCAGCCCCTCCGACATGAAACGTATTCTTATCTATCAATGTTATGTTTTTCAGAAATTTCATCAACTGCTCTGTTTTTCAGGTGAACGGTAGATCTCTTTTTCGATAAAGAATGAGACCACATTTTTGTCCAGATGATTTCTATCGGCCTCCTCTCTGAGTATCTGCAGTGCCTTTTTCAGACTGGTCCGGGGTTTGTATGGACGATCCTGAGCTACAAGCGCCTCATAAATATCAATCACGGCAAGAATCCTGCTTTCAACAAGTATCTTATCACCTGTCAGTTTCCCCGGGTACCCGGACCCGTCAGTACGCTCATGGTGCTGTGCGGCTATCTCAGGTATCCTCGCAAGATTACCGGTCCAGGGAATCTTTGAAAGAATACGGAACGTAGAGACAGCATGAGAATTGATCAGCTCACGCTCCTCAGGAGTCAGATTTCCGGAGCGGACTGAGAGCTTATTCCACTCATCTTGACTGAGAAACTCCTTTTTCTGCCCCTGAATTGTGATATAAATTTTCTGCTTCAGTTCATCAAGACGCCTGTAAAGCTCATCACTTAGCCTCCCGCATTCGTTAACCTGTTTGAGAAGCTCCCTGTCCCTCTCCACCTCCTCTATCGAACTCCATCCCGGAGCATTCGACGGTTTGAGAGCAAGCAGAAGTTCAACATAATCCATTCTTGACATAATGCTTTCAAATTCGCCCTGGCCGAGCTTGTTCTCTTTTGTTAATAAATACTCAGGAACTCCGATTTTTCCGATGTCATGGAGCAATGCAGCAAACTGAAACTGCTTTCTCCTGTCAGGTGAACTGGCCAGTTCATAATAGGGACATAAGGGATCCTTTTCCGCGGCATCAAGAAAAGCATTTACAAAGCCCATCACACGCTTTGAATGTCCCGATGTTACCCTGTCCCTTTCATCAATGGCAGCTATCGATGAACCCAGGAATCCCTCAAAGAGGGCTTTGATGTTTTCATATAGCTGTGCCCGCTCAATCGATACAGCGGCCTGTGATGCAACAGATTGCACAAACTCCTCATCAGAAAGAGAAAACGACCTCACCATCTGATCCGTATTTGCTTTATCGAGTCTTACTGAGGGGGCATTTTTCCGGTTTATCAATTGGAGCACTCCGACCACTTCACCATCGTGATTCTTAAGAGGGATAGTAAGCATCGATTTGATACGGTAGCCGGTCTTTTCCATCAATGCCCTGCCGGCCCGGTAAGGAACCGATTCATCAAGCCTTTCTACATCATCGATATTAAGTGATCTTGCGGTAAGCGCCACATAACCGGCGATATAGTTACAGTTGATCGGAACCGAATACTCAGGCATCCTGCCAAGATCCGCAGAATCGTTCTGAGCGACTTTGAAGGAAAGAGTGTCGCTGAAGGCTCCACCGTGCTCCTTCCTCTCCCTTATGTAAATACTTCCGGCATCAGCACATAGAATCTCTCTGCATGTGGAAAGGATGAGTTCCAGAAGTTTCTGAAGATCATTTTCACTTGACAGTGCTGTCCCGATACGCACCAGATCCAGTTTCTCATTACGGTATTTGACAATTGCGGAAACCATCGCTTTGTTCCGCTCATTTACAGCATCGCTTCTGACAATAGCCAGAAGCATGCTGCAGACTGCCGCTTTTGTAAGTGGAGTCTCAAATACACCCAGAATAGGCATCTTATTTATAAAAGAGGGAACCTCATCTCCTACCCTTTGAAACAAAGGAAGGCATTCTCCGGAACCAAGCAGAAGATTCGCGAAGAGCTCAAGGATCAGATCCGGTGAAGGCGGCAGAAAGGAAAAAAATCCTCTTGGCAGATCTTCCTCGAATCTCTTTCCCTGAATGCCATCTCTGCTCATTACAGTCACGGTAAAGCCATGGATTCCGGCAACCTCTCTGAGGAGATCGAGATCCCTTTGCTGAATCTCTCCGGAAATACAGATCAGTGAGCCCATTCACTCATCCAGTCTGAAAGGCAGGACAACTGTAGATATTACACTTTAAATTTAATACATATTATAATCAATAAAAAAGCCTGCCCTTGAGGAGCAGGCTGAATATGGCGGACCGGACGAGGCTCGAACTCGCGACCTCTGGCTTGACAGGCCAGCGTTCTAACCGACTGAACTACCGGTCCCGATAAAATCGGTTTAATACCAATCTAATTATCAATGGGCGTTGAGGGATTCGAACCCCCGACCACCTGCTTGTAAGGCAGGTGCTCTATACCAACTGAGCTAAACGCCCTATTTCTGCTGTGGAGATTTCTTCTGCTCCTTGCCTTTTACAGCCAGAGCAACAGGAATCAACACACAGTATACACCAACCAGAATAAGAGGCGCTACGCTCTTTGATAATGCACTATCAACAGGCCCCTGCGCCAGAAATATATATCCAACTACAAGTAAGACCAGACTTATTGCAAAAAGCTTGTAATTAATTGATGAAAAAAAGTTCTGCATTTTTTCTCCAAAAAAGATTTTATAAATTAGATAAGGCTCACCGTGATGTCAATATTAAAGTTTCAATGTTGAGAACAATTTTTCGCGTTCACTCTCATCTTCTGTCTTCAAAGCAAGCATCCTCTCTCTGGTCACTTTCAACACCAGGTTTAAAAGGCTTGCCAGATTCTGCATCTCGTCACCCTTGCGCAATTTGATCTGATCCGTATAATCTCCCTCGATCATATTATGGCAAACCTTCTCGAACCGATACACAGGTCCGGCTACTTTATGAGAGAAAAAGATGGTCAGAAGGACTATCTGCACAATGACCAGAAGCATCCCTGCCCCGAAAACCCACAACAGTGAATTCAGAAGATTTTTCCGGAACTCTTTGTTTGATGAAAAAGTTCTGATATAATCCTTGACCTCATTAATCAGCACTCCATACCTCTCAGGTGATGGTTCAAGCTGATCCTGGAGTTCAAGAACAATTTTGCTTTCGATATCCTGCTTAATAATTCGTACTGTAGTGCCGATAATTGACTGAGATGCGAAATAAAGAGTCAGCAGCATGAATACCAGAAGTATTATCATTGGTATTAATAGCGTCAGCATGTATCTGCCTTGAAAATTCCTGTCGATAAAAAAATGCGTTCTGGCAAACCCGGCACTTTTCTGCTGCACCACTTACACTCCTTTTTCTCTGTTAGGATACTCAACTCTGGAATGAAAAATTCCCTGCAGAACCGGCATGAATCCCTCTATAATCTCATCCAGGTCCCGTAAAGTCAAATCGCTCTGATCCAGTTGTGATGAAATAAACTTGTCTCTGATAATCTTTTTCACCAGCTCACGCAGTAGCTTGGGAGAGCTTGTTCCCAGGCTCCTCGATGCAGCCTCGACTGAATCAGCCAGCATGATAATCGCAGCCTCCCTGGTCTGCGGAATCGGCCCGCTGTATGCAAAGTCCTCGGGTTGAACCTGCTTGTGCTGATCCTGCTCAAGTGCCTTTTCATAGAAAAAGGAAACCGTACTAGTCCCATGATGCTGCATGATAATATCCTGAATCACCTTGGGGATACGGTGCTTTCGTGCCAGTTCAACGCCATCCTTTACATGCGAGCATATTATAAGAGCACTCATCGAAGGCGCCAGTTTGGTATGCCTGCTTCTGTCTACTGTCAAACAGTTCTCAACAAAATAATCTGCCTTCTCTATTTTTCCTATGTCATGGTAGTAAGAAGCCACCCTGGCCAGAAGCGGATTGGCACCTATCCTCTGGGCTGCGGATTCTGCCAGGTTCCCCACAAGCACACTGTGATTGTAAGTTCCCGCAGCCTCGATAGAGAGCCTTTTTAAAATGGGATTATTCATATCCGAGAGTTCCACAAGAGTCATATCAGTAGTGATATCAAAGAACCTCTCGAAAATCGGTGTAAACATCATCGTCAGGAAAATTGACACGATCACACTGATAAGCAATAACCCGTAATTCTGGAACAATTCAATGACAGACATCTTAAAACCAATAATATGCCAGATAGAAATCACAATCATATAGATAATTGCAACAGGAGCAATCACCTTGAAGAAATGCCATCTGTAGCGGATATTACATCCCATAAAACAGGCGATGATCCCCCCCAGAAAAGCATAGAGAAAAAAGAAATGGTTAAAGCCCATTATCATTCCGAAAAAGATGCTCACAAAAAGAGTGAAAATGAAGCTGATCTCCAGGCTGAAAAGAATCGATGCCAGAAGGGAACCGGTAGAAAGGGGGATCAGGTATTCCGGCACCAGAGACCCCATCTCAATCATCCCCTCAAACAGCTTCGGCGCAAGCATCATTCCCGCCCTGATTATAAGGAGCTGCAGTACGAGCAGTAAAGCAAGGGCCAGAAGATGTTTACTGTTTTTCATGAGCTTCTGATCGAACCTTCTTATGTAAACGGCAACAAAAAGAAGAGGCAGCAGCGTCAATAACAATCGTCCTGCATTACCGGCCTTCACTTTGCGCTTCTCCTGGACATTTCCCAGTACATCCAGTGCTCTTTGCAGAGAACTGAGTTTCTGGATCACCTCGGCTGTGACTTCCTGGTGTTTTCTTACGATTTCGGTGTCTTTTATAACCTTGCCGCTTATCTCCAGGATATCCTGAGTTGCCTTCTGACGACGCTGCATCGTAGCTGCCCCATTTAATCTTACATTGGGGCGGCAGTATGCAAAAAGCAGCTCGTAGATTGTGTTGAGCGCCTCATCATCAAGCTTCCTGACATTCCGCAGACGCTTTATGCAGCTCTCCAGAGCTATTTCCTTAACCGGGATTTCCTCTGTGGAGACTGTCTTTTCTTCTGAGTCACGCCTGAGAGAAACATACTCACGATCATAGAAAAGATGCTGCTCAAAAGAGGTATTATACGTCGACCTGAGCTGAGTCAGCTTCTTCATGTCGGGAACAAGCAACACTGCAGAGATTCCCTTTTCAAGCAGTTCGTCTGCCAGCAGCATTGCATCATCGAGCAGATACGGGCGTCTCAGAAGAATGTTGAAGGTGTTCTCAGATATCTCCTTCGAAAATGTCTGCCGGATAAGGCTTTTTGCAGAATCCGTTGCTTCCCTGTCCAGATGTTTGATTATGGCGTTACGAAGTTCAAAAAACCTGTTATTTACCGTCTTCCTGACACCTGTATCATAATCAAGCACAGCCAGAACCTGACTCATCGCCTTCTTTCTCTCCTTCTCAAGCTCCTCCGGAGACCTCACAATATCAAATGTGAAAGGGGCGATTATTGTCTCTTTTGCGGCTTCACCAAGCTTTGGAAGATCAAAGGACTGAACAGTCTGGGTATAGGGAAAAAGAAGAGCAACAACGAGGATTGTTCCAAGAAGAACAAAAAGTGGCGGAGAAATAAACAATGGCAGG
>JGI24712J26585_10003703_pt1 | contig 11973 bp, 12 predicted proteins | sample BioPla3DNA2_FD_26585 | JGI IMG/M metagenome (IMG submission 26585)
TGATGCCGGAGGGCGCGCTCACATACTCAAACGCCCCGATGTCCCACGGACTAGTGCGGGCGTTGCCGAGGATGTCGTCGGAGTAGAGACCGGAGCCGGGATCGTCTACGCCAGCACCAATGCAAACAGAGCCACTCTTGAGGCTGAAATCTCCATTGGCGTAGTCGGTAAAACACGCTGCCCAATCGTCTGCTTCGGTTGCGCCGGGACTGATATCTACTGCGTTGGTGCCGTCGCCGTCGTCGGAGGCGCAGTGGTCGGCTACGCCCCAAGCATAGAAATCATCATAGTTTCTTGCCGCGATGCAGTTATATGCATACGCGTGTCCCTGCTCTTGCTTAAACCCGAGATAATTATAGAAAGAGGTGCAGTTGTAATAATAGAAAGTCCCGAGGGCGTTCTGCCTAAAACCACAATAATAAGAGGATCCAGCTTTATAAAACCCAGTCGCCACGCAGTTGATGTGTTTGACAATCGCGCCAGTCGAGGAGGTGCAGTTGTACCCCATGTTCCCCGACGATGTAGTTCCCTCGCCGAGTGCGAAGCAGGACTTAAAGGTTATCCTACCATTTGGCATCCGAACATAAAAACATGACGGATACCCGGAGGTGCCGCTGGCCGAGTTTTTGACGGCAAGCCCCTCGACTTTCACGTTTATGCTGCTGACCGTCAAAGCGGCAGTGTCCCCGATGGGGGTATTCTCAATCCGATACTTATTCCCGCTCGGGTACGTCCCAGCGTGCCGGTAACTCTCACTCGGGTCTGTCCAAATCTTCACATACCGAGTTGCGTCAGTCGTGAACCCGCTTACCGTAGCAGGTCCGTCCGCAGTCCCTCCAGTGCAGCGGCACTTGATCGTGAGTTGCTCATCTGCGGTGACGAGATTACGGGCCTCTCCCGCAATAGCAGCGGCGAGGCTGGTATAGTCAGTACCAGCCCCATTATCAGGATCTACGATGACTGTAACTTCGGTCGCCATTTAAGCCCTTTCGGCTGCTTTTAGGATCTCTGCTTTGTTCGCGGTGAGTCGGCTGTAGGTCTCGACTACCTTGCCGTCTTTATAGGCAAGCGGGTAGCGGGGCTGCTCCTTGATCTCAAAGACTGTCCCGTCCTTGTCCACCCACGCCTCTTTGCGCTCCAGGCTGTGTTCCTCCACCCAGTCCACGGAGGGAGCCCTGACCATGGTTTTGATTGCCGGGCGCAGGGCTTCGATGGACGCCTTGCTCTCCGCGACCGTCACGATGTCGAACAGTTGGCGCTCCAAGTCGCTGAACACATGGCTGTCCGGGAATACCGCGACGATATCCCCGGGCTGCTGATTGCCGGTGCCACCCATCGTGCGCTCGGTGATAAGGAGTAGCTGCGCCATGGTTTAGTTCCCGTCCGTGATCGTGAAAGAGGTGATCGTGATGCTCTGGCCCGCCGCAATCGACGTATTGTCGAGCGTCATATCGCCGCCCGCACCAGTCGCGGTGACGGTGCCCTGAATGTGCTGCGTGGTGCCGTCGCTGGCGTAGATGCGGAAGTGGCCGGCGGTCCCGGCGGCATCTGCGCTGGTATCCTGCCACGTTCCCGAAATCGCCTTGGTTCCGTTCGACGCCGCCGCCAGCCAGTCCGAGGGAAGCGTGAGGGAGGCCAGAACGTCTCCGCTGTCCGCGCCCGTGATTGCAGCCGGAGCCGGACCGGATCGGATCTTCAGGACCGGTGCCGTGCCGATAGCAGTTTCGATTGCATCAAGCCGAGCGTTCTTTACTGTCGTGCTAAGTTTCAGTGCCATGTCAATCTCCTATGCGATTTCGATGAGTTGAAGGTTTGTCCCCATCCGCGCGAGGTTGCCGCCGAATCCTTGGGCCACGGAAAGGATCTGCTGGAGGACGCCCTTGTCGTGAGTGTCGTCATGGGCTCAATTCAGGAAGGCATCATTCCAGACGTGCCGGATGGGGGCGTCGGAATAGACCTCGAAAACGTAGTGCCTGCCGGTTCCCAGCCTGTGCCAGGTCAGGGAAACGACGTTGGGGTCCTCGTCGGTTTCGCCCATCGAGCACCCGATCGGGGTGCTGAAGGTTGTGCCACCGTTGGCCGAGTACGTCATGTAGGCCTGCGGGGCCGATCCCTCGGCTCCCAGGCTCTTGAGGATGTCCAGCCGGAACCTGGAGATCGACAGCAGGTCGCCCTCCCGGTGCAGGTAGGGGGCCCGCCGGAGGCGCCGGATGCTCGAGCCGGCGTCGGTCAGGTGATCCAGGTCCAGGGTGTAGATCTTCCCGCTGTTGCGCGCTGTGACGAAGTGGACCTGGTCCTTCGCCAGGTGACATTTCGCCAGGTGCANGCTCCAGGTGCCCCCGGAGTAGCCGGCCCGCTCGTGCCAGCGCCGAGTGGCCGCATCGAACGCCAGGGAGGTCGAAGCGCTCGGGATCGAGAGCATATAGACCTCGTGCCCAGACTCCTCGGTGACGATCGCGTAAGCGCCAGTGAGGCTCGACCCCAGGCCCTCCAGGATGTCGTCGACCCAGTGGGTGCTGATCTTCGCCGGCGAGTAGCTGCGGGCCATCGCAACCTGGGCGCCACCGGAGGGCATCCTGGACAGCCACACGATGGCGTTGTCGACGATCTTGACCGTGGACTTCGACAGGCACCCACGCTGCAGCACGACGCCCTGGAGGGGCGACAGGCCGATGTCCATCGTCGGATCCAGGACCCAGATCGTCGTCCGGGTCTGGCCGAAGAACCAGACCTGCCCGTTGTTGGCCGCACAGGCGACCAGGGGCTCGACCTGGGGGTCCGGGTAGTCGTAATGCAGCGGATCCCAGGTGAGGACGTCACCGACCTCGGAGCGCATGAAGATGTTGTCGGAGGTGATGACGATCCAGTATCCCGAGATGTAGCAGCAGTCGAGGCAGGTGATCCCGTCCAGTGCATCAATGGGAGCCAAGACCCCGCCCAGGAGGCTGTAGGCGACGCCGTTGCTGATCAGGAGGGTGTCCATGTCAGGGCCGCCGCTTGCGTGGCTCACCGGGCTTCCTGCGGCGTCTGTCCCCACCGATCCCAGGCTCACCGCGCTGGTGCCGTCGGTCTTGATCTTGTAGAGCGTGGCGTCGATGACGGCGTAGAAGTACTTCGTTCCGGCCAGGTCACCCTCAAAGATCCCCCGGCCGGACGAGGCTCCGGCAACCTCGGCCACCTGGGCCAGCCCAGGGGTCCCGATCAGACGCGCAGGGCTCTTACCGGCGGCGCCCACCATCTCGGGCATGAGGTTGACAGTGCGCTGCCCGTCCGACCCGGTCAGGTCGTTGGATCCATCGACGAAATTGGGGTATCTCATTTCTTCCAGAGGATCTCGGAGGGGGCCGGCGCCGACTTCTCCGGCTCCAGGCCCATGGACGTGATCTGCAGGTCAATCGACCGGCTGTTGCTGGTGCCCGATTCGCTCGCCGACACCCGGACGACCTTCGCCTTCGCCTGCAGGACCATGACGGCACCGACTCCCGGGAGGGGCTTGATGCCCAGCTTGTCGATCACGTCCTTTTCCAGGTGCAGTTCCAGCCCGTAGGGGTAGGATTCCTGGGCTTTAGACGGGGCTTCAACCGGCTTCAACTCGTCCTTCGTTCTTTTGACGCTGGTCAGCTTCATATCAGGCTCCCACTCTCGGAAGGCCGGTATCGAGAGAGGACACCCTCGAAGGCCTGGTGTTGTGGACGGCGATCGCATCCCTGCTCTCGCGCGCCATGGACATCTGCTGCACCGTCAGTTCACGCCCGAATGCCGGCGCGATCCGCTCGCACAGGGACCAGGTCAGGGCGTCCTCGTATCCCGGGGCCAGGTAGGCCTTGGAGGCGGCCGTCGCGTAGTTGTAGAGGTGAGACCAGCAGAACAACTCCAGCTTGTTCGCCAGGGCCTCTGCGGTGTTCTCCGGGTACGGCGCCGGGTAGATCGTGCCGTCGGGCACAGAGGGCAGGTAGAAGATGCCCAGGGGCTCGGGGCCGGCAATGACCCGGGGGATCCGCGCGAACTGGTCGAGTTCGATGATCCCAAGATCGAAGCGGGTCTCCTCGTCGCCCTCGACTCTGATCAGGTTCGCCTTCTCGATCTTCACGGGGCGGTCGGCGTTGATGTCGGCACCGGCAGACTTGCCGATCGAGTAGTACGTCTTCGAGGTCCCGAAGGTGAAGGTGATCTGCTGGAAGTGGAGGACGAACCGACGACGGGCGCGCCAGTGATCGATCAGTAGGTTGAGTTCAGCGAGAGAGAAGGCCTGGTCGTGCGCTGCGACCGTCTGGCCGGCTCCCAGCACGTTGATCCGGCGCAGGGCGTTTTCGATGATCGTGGAGGCTGTCACCTCAACGGGGGCAATGCTCATGGGCGACTCCGTTCAGGCAGCCCCGGGCCGGCACTGCAGGGGTTGCAGTGGCCGGCCGGGGCCGATGGATTACAGCGGGCGATCCTTGACGAACACGAGCACGACTCGGCCCTTCGCACTGGCGACCGAATTGCCCGCGAGCTTGAAGGTGAGCGCGCCGTGAACGAGGGGATAGTGGCGATCGGTGCCCACCTTGGGGAGGGCCCGCTCGGAGTTCGCGGCGTCCCGGTCAGCGCCGGACCCGCCGAGGATGTCGAACCCGGCACCGTCGACGAGCGTGACGTCGTAATTGTTGGTCGGCGCGGGACTGCCAGGATCGGTCGTCACGGTGTAGAGGAAGTGATCTGTGATCGCCCCCATGACCGACCCGCTGAGAGGGGTATCAGGCACACTGCCGTTTGCGGCATCGCCCGTCCAGTCGATGGTCACAACCGCTACCGTGCGCCTGGGATTTACTTCGACTGCCTGTACGACCGATCCTGCCATTTCCTACCTCCCGCTCTTCGCGCTGCGAAGCTCCGCGCTCTTTCTGTCGAGCGCCATCTGCGCGGTCGTGAGTGATTCGGCCTCGCCGTCTTCGACGATCTCCATCGTCTGCTCGCTGAACTGCTCGCGGGCCGAGATGGTGACGATCACCGGCTTGCCGTTTTCCATGACCGGCACCCACTGCTTCGTGCCCTTCGACTGGGCCAGCTTTGCAGCCTTCTTCGGCACCAGGTCGAACACGTCCCCCTCACGCCGGCGCGCGAAGTTGTAGTAAATGCCCTCCGGGGCGATACAGCGGACGCGCAGGGTCTCGCCCTTGGCGCGTGAATTTTCCAGGGTCTCCTCGGTCACTACGGGCCAGGGAGCCTTGTTTTTGGTTGTCGACTGAATCGGTTCCATGCGTCTCCTTATGCAGCGTTCTGGATTTTCGGCGACATGGCAATGGACCCATTCGGCAGAAAAACGCCCAGGTACACTGCCTCGGTCGCGGTGTCGGTCCACGTCAGGTCGATGTCGCCATCTGCCTCACTGGTGAGGACGAATAGCTTCTTTGCTACCAGGGCCAGCAGGGCCCCGTCGGTTCCGATCGCGATACCCGTGGACCCGCCGGTCGTCGCGAATGCGTTCCCGTTTGCGTCGGCAAAGACCCCCATGGTGACGGCCTTCACGCCGATCGTGTCTTGCCCGTCTGCATCCTTCAGTTGGATCCCGATCGCCCGGGCGTTGTCCGCCTCGGCACCGATCGTCCATCCAACCTGCGCGACGGCGCCGCGAAGCGCGGCTCGAACCTCGTTCTGGGTGGGGTCAAACTCGTAGACCTGGCCCGTCTCGATGGACCAGAGGATGTCATCGCTGTTGGTCTTGTCGAAGTCGACGCAGTTCCATCGATAGCGCGCGACGTCGTGATACTCGTTGATGAGTGACTCGCTCGCCACCGTCCCGGTAAGCTCGGTGTCGGCCTCGGCGTCGGCGACTCCCTCGTAAACCATGGGGGCGCCGGTGGCAGTGCGGACGACCTTCCACGTCTGCCCACCATTCAGGGACCGCTCGAACTGGACCTTGCCGATGCCTTCCTCGCCGGAAGCGACCGACAGGGAGGCAACAAACGACTGGCCCGGGCGAACGAGAATCACAGACCCGACCTCGGATGCGTCAAATGTTCCGGTGAATGCAGACATGGTGGTTCTCCGAAAGGAAATAAGAAAAGAGGGGGGCCGCAAAGCCCCCCTCAGAGGTACTGCAGGGTACTACTAGCTGATGCTGAACCCGGGAGCGTACTGCCGGATCTTGTCGACAAAGCTCAGGGGGACAACATAGACCGACACGGTCACGGTGTCACCGCTTCCCAGTTCGATCTGCCCCGCCAGGTAGCGGAGGGGATCGGGATGACTGGGGATCGGGATGACGTGAATGCTTCCCACCGTCAGGTCTGCATTGGCGATCCTACGGGTCGCCAGCTTCTCCTGGCCGGACGAGAAGTCGGCCGCAGCGCACTGAACCACAGAGAAGTCCGAGGTGTCAGTCGATCCGGCCGCAGCCGTGTCCACGCAGAACACCATCGCCATGGGCTCGCCGGCCGCGATATCGTTCTTCACGGTCGGGTTGCCCAGGTCGAGGGCGTAGGTGGTGTAGGCGTCGGCGTCGGTCACAGCCAGAGCACTCGCCAATTCCATCTTCTTATCGAGGATCATGCGGGGCCTCCTTAGCTGATAGCCGTGGTTTCGGTGACAAGCTGATCCACGATGCGGATCGGGATCTGCCGGAAGCTCATCTGGCGCTTGCCATCGACGTTCTCGAACGTCAGACCGCCGCCGGCCACAACATCGTTGCGCCGCAGGATGTCCAACATCTCCGCGCAAGTCCGGTTCATGTAGAACGCAGGCTTGCAGTTTTTCAGGCTGGGAAGGCGATAGGTCGCCTTGATCATCAGTTCGACCAGGTCGGCCGCGCTGTTGACTCCGATCAGGTCGCTGACGTCGATGTTCGCGATGCGAACGACGTAGCGCCAGTCTTTGACGGTCAGGCCAGCGTGCCACTTCCACTGGTCCTGGTACACACGCATCTTGCCGCCGCTGGAATCGGTGTCGGTGACCAGGCCGATGTTGTTGTGCACCAGGCCGGCCTTCGATCCCTTGGGGAAGATGCCGTAGACCGAGTTCTCGCCCCAGCCCACGAGCCAGATCGAGTAGTTGTCGGTCGAGTTCCCGCCGGCCAGGATGATGTTCTGGCCGTTGCCAGCGGCAGAACTGGAGAACATCGGCGCGAAGCCGGTGAACTCCTCGGGAGCGGTCCCGGAGTTGCCGTAGAACACGGTGCCGGCCATCTCCTGGTTCATGGCTTCCAGGAACGCCTTGGCCTCGCTCAGGCGGGTCTCATTGAGATTCCCACCGAGCTTCGCCAGATCCTCGTCGACCTGGCTCCAGGACTCAAGCATCCCGGTCCCGAAGTCGATCTGCGCGGTCCTGGACTTGCTGGGCGCGACGTACTGGTTGATCATGCGCCAGTAGACGCTGGGCAGCCCGGTGCGAACGGTCACCCGATCGCCGGTCTCGAGATTGCCCTCCTTCCAAAGCATATCGTCGAGGATCTCGTTCGTCTGATTCAGAAGCTCGACGATGGTCGGCACTTTGCCGTTGGGATCCAGCCGCTTCGCCCAATCCAACAGGGTAAGCGCCGATCCGGTGATTGCAGAGGTCATGACTTAACTCCTATCCGTACAGCACGTCTGCGGCCGACTTCGGCTTTATCGGTGCTGCTCCCCCACCGGTGACATATGACGGGACTCCTCCCTTTTCACCGCTGGGTTTCGGTTTAAGACCTTTGATCTGGTTCAACAGCTTGCGGGCGATCTTGTCAAGCTCGATCACCTGGGCGATCGGGTGCAGGTCCCTGATGCGCTCGGCTTCATCCGGGTCATCGTACAAGGCACTCATGACGTCGGGGCCGATTTCGCTGTACTGGAAGAAGGCGTCCATGGCCTGTGAGGGCTGGATCGCTTCCCAGTAGGACTTTGTGTCGAACTCAGGGTTGCGCGCCTTGGTCGCCTGGACCTTTTTGTCCCAGGCCTCCCACTGCTTTTTCGCTTCCTCCTGGTTTTTCGCTTCAGCCGCTGCGCGTTCCCGCTCGAGCCGATCCTTCTCGACGGCGTACTTGGCGACGTCCTCCTTGAACTTCTTGAGGGCGCCCTGGTACTCCGAGTAATCCTCGAAGTCGTCGATGGAGGGCTCTTTCGGTTCCTGTAGTGCCGCCGGCTCCTGCGCTTTCTGGGCAGGAGCCGCGATCTTGGCCTCAAGGGCCTTGATCTTCGCTGTAAGCTGCTTGATCCGCTTCTCGGCCTTACTGGGCCGCGAACCAGAATTACTCTGCGCTTCCGAGGCGTCTACGCTTTCCCCACCCTCGTCGGGCGGGTCGGATTGGGTGGACGGTGTCGACTCGTCCTGACTCGACTCATCACCAGGAGCTTCGTCAGCGGACGCATAGAACGCATCGCCGCTGGATACCGGGGCCTGGGATCCCGGAGCACTGCCTTCTGCTGACGCTGACGAGGCGCCGACTTCGTCTGCCATAGGACTTCCTTCCTAAGTAGGAGTAAATGGGGCTGTGGGCCCGTCAAAGGCCCACGTTTCGGGTCCCGCTCATGGCGGGNAGCCGGTCATGCCCCGTATCGCTGGAGTGCGTCATCCTCCGATGAATCACATGACCGGCCCTTGAATCACATCAGGTCGCCCATCCCACCGGCCGGAGGGCCGATAGGAAGGCCGTTGTCAGGCATCGCCGGCATTCCCTGGGGTTCGCCCTGGGGAGGCGGCATTCCCGGTCCCTGGGGCTGCCCTGGCGCAGCGGGAGGCTGTCCAGGTGCTTCGGGCTGGGGCGGCTTCTCGGCCGCTACCTGGTCGATCGCCATCTGGGCCCGCTTGAGGTCGATGTCCATCACCCGGCTCGACTCCTGCGACTGCAGGGAGGCCAGGGATTTCGCCGCATCAAGCTGGCTGGACTTCTCGGATTTNATCAGGTCGACGACGATCTTCAACTTGTCGATCTGTGCCTGCATCGCCGCGATCCGCTCGTTGGATTCCAGGCCGGCCGTCTTCGCCGCCTTCTCCGCTTCGAGCGCCTGGATCCGCTGACCGAGCGCCTCGGCCAATCCCTGCCACTTCTGCAGTTCGGCCGCCAGCGCCTTCGGATCCTGCTCGCCGTCCATCTCCGGCACCAGGATCTTGATCATCTTGTCGCCCGTGGGCCCAAGCTGACGCATCTCCAGGGTGAAAGCCAGAAGCTCGACCGCCTTCTGCTGGCCGATGATGGGTGCGATCGCGTTGATGTTCTGAATCAGGATGTCGCCGACCGACTGGGCCTCCTCACGCTGCGACTGGAACGGCAGCCCGGTGCTGATCGTGATCTCGGTCTGGTCCTCATCGGTCAGCCGCAGCCGGGTCTTCGGGTCCTCGGTGTTGAGCTTCTTCACCCGGTAGGTCCCGTCCAGGTCACGCAGGCCGGCCGTCAGTTCCTCGCTCTCGACGTCATCCAGGAGGTCGTTGACCACACGCCCGTCGTGCTGGATCATCGCCTTCAGGGCGTCGATGAAGTGGTACGACCCCATGTTGTTCTGGGCCTTCAGCCGCTCCAGGGCAACCCCGCTCTTGACGTTGGTGTCGTCCAGGCGGGTGACGCCGTAGGATCCGATCGACGCCTGAATGCTGCGCCTCGCGGACTCCTTGCCGATCTCGATCGCCTTGATCGGGGGCTCATACTGCTCGCGCTTTGGAGGGGGAAGCACCGCTCCCACGTTATCCAGGATCGGCCTGTACTCGATCCTGCCGCGCGCTACCTTGTGGATCGTGTCCCAGTCGTCCTCCAGGCCCTCGAACTGCCCCAGGGCGCCCACATAAGGCGTTTTGGGGGTCATGCCGACGACCTCTGCCTCCGAGGAGACGTAGTAGTCGAACAACATCTGCCCGTGCCGGCCGCCCCGGATGTAGGACTTGATCACCCGGCGGGTCCGCCCACCGCGCTTCTCGAAGACCTGCTCGCCCACCAGGGGAAACAGCGGGATCCACTTCCCGGGCCACTTCTGCGGATCGGTCAGGATCTCGATGCCGTTGGTCTTGCACATCCAGATCTGAGGTTCAAGCGTGTCCAGGCGGTCCAGGATTTTCCACTGAGAGCCATCCTGGAGCACGATCGCATCAGACTTGACCGTGTGCCCTTCGAGGACGACCTGCTCGTCGCTCCCGGGCAGTACAAAGCCCTTGGAAAGCTGATCCTTGAACACCTTCAGGGGCTTCTCGGCGCCAGGCACCTCAACCTTCAACAGGGTCCGCTTGCGGGTCTTGCGATACCAGTACTCGGCAATCTGGACGCTGCTGTCGTCGACCCAACCCGTGGCGACGTGCTCCTGGCCGAAGCTCGTGATCTGGGCGTCCGGGAACTCAACAGGGAACTGATCCTTCGACAGGCGCGACAGAACGAAGGCGTAGCGCATATCGGACCAGTCGGGCTGCTGGCACTCGGGATCCCAAATGACCGAATAGGAATTTAGAAACGTCCTGTACCGGATCACGCGCTGGAAGTCGTCCCACGACTTGCGCTCGATGGTGATCCCGTAGACGCCAAAGCCGTGCCGCGCNGCATCGGNGAGNGCCTGNAGGCGGGCCCGCTCGGCCTTCGACTCGTACTCGATCGCTCGGATCCTGGCCGCCCGAAGCTCTGCGTTCTCCTCGGTGACATCGCCGCTGGCTGGCGTCGCCTTGATCGCGATCGGGTTCGCCTTGGCCTCGTTGACGAGTTGCGCGACGTACTGCGAAAGCTGATCCAGGTGGATGCAGGGGCGCTCACTGCCCTTGACGCTGCGGGCCGCGATATCCTCGTCGGTCCAGGGCCCATCGATGCTCAGGGCTCGGTCGTCGAGTTCGGCCTGCCGGAGGTTCTCCTTCCAGTCCGGGTGCTCAGTCGCGTACTTCCAGTCGGCCTGGATCCGCTTCAGCAAATCCTCATCCTGCTTGGACGCCGGCGTCGCGGTCCCGTCCCAGTCGCCTTCTTTCGCTGCGTGGAATGTCGTCATTCGCTCGGCTCCATGAACTCAGAAACCAACCAGGCCATCGCCACAACCAGGACCAACATCACCCCCCCAATCCCTACACGCCAGACGCGCTGAGAGCGCCGAAAACACCAACCAGGTGCCCAGACACAGGATGATGCCCATATCAACTCCAGGTGCTGGTAGGCGGGGCCTTCCGGGGTGCTGGTGCCTTCCCCCCGGGCATCTTCAGGGCGACCGCCGCATACCGAAACGCATCGGCCGGGTGGCTGTAGATGTCGTGCAGCGGCTCGCGCCTGACCTGGCCCTGGGCCCCATCAGGCGCCCACCGATACCGTCGCAGGGCCTGTAGGCCGTCAGCGCACCGCTCACCGTCGAACCAGCACTGCGGGAACACCGTCCGCACCATGTTGATGCCGTCGGCCAGCCGCAGCCGGGGGACGATCTCGACCTTGAAGCCGGCGCTGCGGATCTGCTCCTCGATGCTGCGCCCAGTGCCAAGCTGCGGGCTCCTGGCGTCATGCGGCAGGTACTGGCAGTGGTAGACGTAGCCGCGAGACTGCAACTGGTGCAGGTAATCCCTGAGAGCGAGCGACTCGCCCTCGATGTAGTCGATGAAGCGGTGCTCAAACGGAAACGCCTGGTACAGCCAGATCGCCGTGTACCGGTCGCCGATATCCCAGGCCGCCTGGACTGGCCTCGTCGCGTCGTAAGGCACCCGGGTGATCCGGCCCTCACGATCGACCTCTCGCATCTCCTTGGCGTAGATCGCGCCCTCAACCTGCTGGATACAGGCGCCGCCCCAGATGTGCTGGTAGTCGTCCTCACTGCGGGCCCTACAGGCCTCCATCTCAGCCTTGAGGACGTCGGGGAACCAGGGGTTGTCCTCCCACCCGATCCGCACCACTATGGCGCTCTCGGGTGGGGCGATAACGAAGCGCTTATAGGTCTCGTCGCTGTCCAATTCAGGATTGAAGCTGATCCAGATCTCTGATCCCTCTTTTCGGATCGTCGGGATCAGGATGTCCCAGGACCGCTTCGAGACGACCGCCGCCTCTTCGACCCAGCAGATATCGACCGACTCATACGACTTCAG
>JGI24712J26585_10003705_pt1 | contig 11965 bp, 10 predicted proteins | sample BioPla3DNA2_FD_26585 | JGI IMG/M metagenome (IMG submission 26585)
TAAAAGAAGGAGACTCTTTAGAAAAGATATCCAGAGTTACAAAGCTAACAATTGATGAAGTAAAAAAAATTGCAGAAACATTTGTAAATTAGAGTTTTGAATCAACTAAAATTAATAAGAAGTCTTTTTAAATACAAGCCGGATAAGCAAAAACTTATTCGGCTTTTCCTATGTGAGAGTATTTATGTATTTGCGTTATTTCAAACTTAAATGTGTATATTATACACATAATTCAATTGAATACTGTGTATAATTATGTTACGATATATTTTGAGGTGATGCAATATGTACAGATACGCAATAGAAGATTTAAAAAAGTGGAAAGACAACCCAAATAGAAAGCCACTGATAATCAGGGGATCTAGGCAAGTGGGTAAGACATGGCTTATGCAAGAGTTTGGTAAAAGCTATTTTGATCACACTGTTTATATAAATTTTGATGGAAATGAGCGGATGAAGGAGCTTTTCTCGGGGGATCTGGATATACCTCGTATAATATTGGGTTTGGAGCTAGAAGCAGGATTTAAGATACTTGCTGAGAATACATTAATTATTTTTGATGAGGTTCAGGAAGTACCAAACGCTTTGAAATCCTTGAAATACTTTAATGAAAATGCTCCTCAATACCGTATTGTGGCAGCAGGAAGCTTACTTGGAGTTGCTCTTCACCCTGGTACTTCTTTCCCTGTTGGAAAAGTGGAGTTTCTTGACCTTTATCCACTAAACTTTACTGAGTTTCTTATGGCTACGGGTAAGGAACAGTTTGTAGAACTACTGAAAAAAGGCGATTTTGCTATGGTTACCAACTTTAAGACAAAATACATTGACGCTTTAAAGCACTATTATTTTGTGGGAGGCATGCCGGAGGTAGTTTTTCACTTCTCACGGGAGAATGACTTTAACAAAGTGCGTGAAATACAGAAAAGAATACTTGATGCTTACGAACAGGATTTTTCAAAACATGCTCCAAATGAAGTTGTGCCTCGTATTCGCCTAATTTGGAACAGCATTTCTGTTCAGCTAGCAAAGGAAAATAAGAAATTTGTATATGGTCTTGTCAAAGAAGGTGCAAGAGCTAGAGAATATGAGCTTGCCATGCTGTGGCTTATCGACTGTGGTCTTGTTACCAAAGTATCAAGAATTACAAAGCCTGCTATCCCTCTTAAAGCTTATGAGGACTTAAAGGCCTTTAAGCTGTTTATGTTAGATGTTGGGATTTTTTCGTGCATGTCTAGACTGAATCCTCAAACTCTACTTGAGGGTAATGCCCTTTTTGAAGAGTTTAAAGGAGCATTAACTGAACAGTATGTTTTTCAACAACTAAAAGGTATAAAAGAGCTTGACACCTATTATTGGTCTAATGATCGGGGTAATTCAGAAATTGACTTTGTAATAGACAATGGAAATACAATTGTACCAATTGAGGTAAAAGCTGAGACTAATCTTAAGGCAAAAAGTTTAAAAGTTTACAATGAAATGTTCTCACCGCGTATTTCCATACGAGCCTCAATGAGCGATTATAAAAAGGAAGATTGGCTTGTAAATATGCCTTTATATGCAATAAATGAATTGTCAAGTCAGTTATATGGTAGAGATATGGAGAAATATATTAAAAAAGACAGACAAGAAAGAAGCTAGAAGAAAAGATTTCAAACTACCTGTAATTATACCGTGCGTATTGTACAATGGGAGTGAAAAATGGACTGCAAAGAGAAGTTTTAAAGAGACTTTATATGAGTATGAACAGTTCGGAGAACTTGTAATAGACTTCAAATTTGGGGTTTTAGCAGAGGACATGAGAATTAAAATTGAGCAGCTTGATGTAGAGACTTTAGATATTATTGTTTATGAAATGTTAGACTATGATAGTTTGGAAGATTTGTATAAACATCTTAAGTAGCAAATCTCCTTTTTTAACTTCGTTGATCATTTATTAGAAGTATTTTAAACACAAGCCGAATGGGTAAAAGCCTATTCGGCTTGTTCTTTTAAATCCTTATGATACTTCAAAAATATAACTGAAAATACCAAATTCGATACAAATTGTGAAAATTTATATTGAACTTTTATTGGTTATGTGATATTTTTTTAAGGCATAGGGACATTTGGATATTGCAGGAATAATGTCTCTGAATTAGTTAAAATCAATAGTTTGGATATAAAAAACTATTATATATTCTTGGAAATAAATATACATAAGTAATGACAGTTTGGTAGTAATGCAACAAAATATATATATTTGAGGAGGAGTAATAATGGTTTTAAAGAAAGGTATTAGAAAGTGTTTAAGCTTTATTTTGTCAAGTGCTATGATTGTTGGTATGTTGACTACCTTTAATCTATCGGTACTTGCAGAAGACGCAGCTTCAAACAGCGCTGACGTAGAAAATTATACGGTAGATGGACTTGATTCAGAGGGAAGAATGGTTTCCTACTTCGGTTCACCGGTTATTGATGGTGAAGTAGATGATGTATGGAACGATGCAATAACAGTTGTACCACAATGTGTTACCGGGGATGTTTATGCCGAAGCTACTTTTAAATCTTTGTGGGATGATAATGCTTTGTATATCCTTGCAGAAGTAAAAGACAGCCAAATGTCCGTACAATCTCGTAATCCATATGAGCAGGATTCTTTGGAAATATTTTTAGATGAGAACAATGAGAAGTCAAAAGATTATGGTGTAGATGATTTACATTTTCGAGTAAACTATGAAAACCTTCAGACTGCAGACAATGGGGATGCAGAGAGGTTTTTTACCAGCACGAGATTAATAGATGGTGGATACTTAGTTGAAGCAAGAGTTCAATTTAAATATGAACCTTCAAATGGAAAGGTTCTTGGAGTTGAATTACAGATTAATGATGGAGTAGGAGCTAGCAGAGTTGGTACTGTTAATCTTTTTGATTCAACAAATAGTGCATGGGAGGACACAGGAAAATTTGGAGAAGTCATTCTTTTAGGTAAGACAGAAGATGCAGTAAGTGGATTGAATCCGTACAGTCTCAAAAATCTTATTGAAAAAACAAAGAAAACTGATTTTACACGCTATACAAATGCAAGTATTGTAATGGATGCGATAGAAAAAGCTGAAGAAGTGCTTGCAGATGAAAATATTACTCAGAAGCAAATTGACGAGCAATATGATGCCTTGAAGGCAGCGATTGGCAAGTTAAAACTTACTGAAGAAGCAGCAAATGAAAAAGAATTTATACCCCTTTCCGATGAGTACAGGCTAGATAATGAAAAACAAGGTACCATCGAACGATTAAGCTATAATTACGCTGATGTTGACAATGGTACAACTGTTAAAGCACTTAACGTCTATCTTCCTTATGGATATGACCCTTCTAATAAGGCTAAAAAGTATAATGTCTTATATCTGATGCACGGTGGCGGGGAAAATGTGAATACTATATTCGGTGAGCCTGGCGAAAGCAAGGAATTGACGAAAATACTGGATAATATGATAGCAAAGGGTGATATTGAGCCCCTTATAGTTGTTACACCTTCCTTTTATGGTGGGAAAAATGATGGTAATGTAGAGCTATTCCATGAGGAATTGACCAGTGAGATTATTCCGTTGGTGGAGACAAAATATAATACATACCTAAGATCAACAAGCTTGCAGGATATTAAGGCTTCAAGGGATCACAGAGCATTTGGTGGATTCTCTATGGGTTCAATGACTACTTGGAATGTATTTGCCAACTGTCTTGACTATGTCAAATATTATATGCCTTTATGTGCTGGATTTAGGTTCGGAGCCCAGAATCCCGATGAACCGAGCTCGGCAGAGTATTTGGCAAATGTTGCAATAAATTCCGGTTATAAGATACCCGAAGACTTTAAAATATTCGCTGCTTCAGGTAGTGCGGATGTTGCACATCCTGGCATGGAGCCACAGATGAATGAAATGAGAGAATTAACAGATGCTTTTATTTACTCTTCGGATACAAAGAAAGGGAATTTATACTTTATAGTGTGCGACGGTGGTACACATGCTTGGGGTTACGTTAATCAGTATATATATAACATATTACCGGATTTATTTGAATACAAGACAGTTATACATGTTCCAAGCAGTAATACTAGTGGTGGTTCAAATTCAAGTGCTAGAAAAGACAGAAATAAATCATCTACTGCAACTGCAACACCAACTGCAACACCAACCGCAACACCAACCGCAACTCCAACAACAACAGCAACTGTAACACCAGTTGCAACACCGGATACAGTAGTTGAGGAAAAAGAAACAATACCAGCAGCTGTTTATTCGGATATATCCAATCACTGGGCAAAAGACTTTATAAATGACTTGATAGGGAAGAACATCTTAAGTGGTTATCAAGATGGTACAATCAAGCCGGACAAAAATATAACAAGGGCTGAGCTTACAACAATTGTAACAAAAGCTATAGGATTAAAATCAGCTGAAAACCCAGTTTTGGATTTTGCAGATAAGGATACTATCCCGTCATGGGCAGCAGGCTATGTAGCTGTAGCAAAAGAACAAGGTATTGTATTAGGATATAATGATAATACCTTCGGTCCTAATAAGAATTGCACAAGGGAAGAAGCTGTGACCATTATCGTGAATGCCTTTAAACTTGGAGAATCCAATAATCAACTTAAGTTTGAAGATGAGAAAGAAATTTCGAGCTGGGCATACAAATGTGTAGCTATATTAACTGAGTCCAAAATTATCGATGGATATCCAGACAACACCTTCAAACCTGGTAACAATATAACCAGAGCTGAAGTGTTTTCAGTATTATCCAAGTGCTTGAATTCGAAATGATTTGAATAGAATGTTATAAGAATGAAAAAAGGTCACATAAGCTCATGCTGTGTGGCCTTTGATTTTGTTTCCAAATAAATGGCTTAATGGTATAATACTGTTAAAGTCAAAATTGAAAAAGCAATCTATTATGATGTAAAGTCTCTTAAATATTGCATTGATTACTGTAAGGCAAGACCATCTATTAAGAAACCTATATTTTATATTTTGGTATGCCGTATCGGTCCCTTTATTGGGTATTTCAAAAAAGAAATAAAGAAAATCGTATGCATTATTTCAAACTTAAATAGTTTGCATTATACACGTAATTCGATTGAATAATATATATGGTCTTGTCAAAGAAGGTGCAAGAGCAAAGGAATATCAAAAATATTATGCAAAGCATATTGTATTGTAATGCGACATACAATATGCTATACTGAATATAGGAAAGGCGGTGTTATTTATGGCAATTAAAAGCTCGAATGTGACAGCACGTGTAGAACCTAAACTAAAAGAACAGGCAGAGACAATTCTAGCAAAACTTGGAATACCTACATCCACGGCAATTAATATGTATTATCGCCAGATTGTGATGTGGAATGGACTGCCATTTCGCCCCGCTGTTCCATCTAATAGACCAATTGCACGTGATGAGATGACAGGTGAAGAATTCAATATAAGAATGGCAGTTGGATACACTCAGGCAAAAGCGAATCAGTCTGCTCCAACAGATGAAGTGTTTTCTAGGCTGATAGGAGAAATTGAGAATGAAAAAGAGGTATGAAGTAAAAATCACGCAATATGCTGAACAGAGCATGCGTGAAATTGCCTTTTATATCGCTGTTGATCTTATGTCTCCTGAAGCTGCAGTTAATTTGATGAAAACCTTCCAGACAGAAATCAATAAACTGGATTTCATGCCAGAAAGAATACATCTAACACCAGAAGAGCCGTGGCACAGTCTGGGTATTCGAAGAATGGTTGTAAAAAACTATTATGTGTATTTTTGGATAGATGAGGAAAACAGTAAAGTTCAGGTAACTGATGTAACATATGTAAAACGAAATCAGCAGAAACGACTCGAATACATGTCATTGGAAAGTTAAAAAGTAAAAGACAATTGAACCAAGTGATTTTGTATTCTATTTCAAAGATATTCAAAAATACTATTATGCGAAATGATTTGAATAGAATGTTATAAGAATGAAAAAAGGTCACAAAAGCTCATGCTGTGTGGCCTTTGAATTTTGTTAATTTGCAAAATTCCTGAGGTTATCAAAGTAGCAAAATATAGAATGATTTGTACTATATAAAAAATAAATTGCTTATTATAGTACGAAAATTTTTTTTGTCCCGAATTTATTATAAATAGTGGCGATAATGTCTTTTTTAATGAAAATAATATTACAAATTTGAACAACTATATGTATTTAACTTTTGTATGAGATAAAAATCGAAATTTGAAAAATATATCAGAAAAAGGCGTTAACATTAATACCGTTATTTGCTATAATAATCATAATAGAGTTATAGAAGTAAGCTGCTACAGTACGGCTTCAAAATAATATTATTTTATGTTTAATGCAATATGTAAATTTGGCACTTAGATAAGTTTATTAGCAGTACTTTATACCATTTTTTTATTTGTTATGTTCGATGTATTTCTATATTTGGACGGGGGGAAATTAATGCACAATTCTAACAAGCTTGCTTATGCTAACTTGGGTCAGTTTTTTCTGGATTTGTTGTTTTTATTGTTGTCCTATGTTGTAGCGTATCTGATTTCTTCAAAATTAAAAGTTCTATATGGTATTGGTGAATTTATATGGGTACCCATTGTGTATATACCAATATGGGTTCTCACTATGTTGAGTCTTGGTATGTACAATAAGACTACATTTAATTACAATGACAGAATAGTTAGAAATGTTTTGTTTTCTTCATTTATATCAAGTATGTTTTTGACTTTTATTATGTTTTTTATAAGAGAAACCATGTGCAGTAAAACCATGTTTGTGACTTTTGTAATAACATCCGTTATTTTTTCAGTTATCGAAAGGCTTGTTTATATTCGTTTTATAAATAGTCATCGGAGCATTAATGCAGCAAATGTAATATTTGTGGGCGTACCGGAAAAAGCATTGGAATATGCGTATTACATAAGAAAGACCAATTTAAAGATTAATGTTATTGGTTATGTGAGTATGTACAAGCACAAGCCTTTTAAAAGTAAAAAGACTTTAGGCTATGTTGAAGATTTAGAAGATATAATCAAAAATAATGCCGTGGACCAGGTTATATTCACTTTGCCTACAGGTTATGCCGGTGAGTTTGGAAAATACGTATATCTCTGTGAAGAAATGGGCATTACAGTTAAGATGATTGTTGACCTTTACGACTTAAGGATAGCAAAGACTTACATGGCTTATATAGGTACCTTACCCGTACTGACTTTCCATTCAGTAAATGTTAATACTTTCGAACTGTCCATGAAGAGATTGATGGATGTAGTAGGTGCACTTATAGGACTTTTACTGACAGGAATTGCTTCGATAGTTATAGTTCCTGCCATTAAATTGACTTCCCCGGGGCCGGCAATTTTCTCTCAGGAAAGGGTTGGACTCAATGGTAGGATTTTTAAGATATACAAGTTTAGGACTATGTATGTTGATGCGGAAGAGCGCAAGAAGGAGCTTATGAAGCAAAATCAGGTGAGTGGTGGCTTGATGTTTAAAGTAAAGTCTGACCCTAGAATTACTAAGGTGGGTAAGTTTTTGAGAAAGACAAGCCTTGATGAGCTGCCACAGTTTATGAATGTGCTAAAAGGTGATATGAGCCTTGTTGGGACAAGACCACCTACCATTGATGAAGTTAGTAGATATGAGAATTATCACAGAAGGAGAATAAGCTTCAAGCCTGGTCTTACAGGCATGTGGCAAGTTAACGGAAGGAGCAACATTACAGATTTTGAACAGGTTGTTAGCTTAGATACGCAATATATAGATGAATGGTCCTTCTGGCTAGACATCAAGATAATTCTTAAAACCATACTAGTTGTACTAACAAGAAAAGATGCCTACTAACTATACAACAAAATAATATAGAATTTCATATCAAAAAAGCCGCTTTTTAGCGGCTTTTCTAATAACTATCTAGTTGAAAGCTGTCGAAAACCCTTAGTAATTTGTTTTATCTCTATATATTTCTTGTCACTTGTTTACATAACCACATATAGTTGGCAATTGATGATAATAAAAATATAATCATATTATCTAAGATATAAGAAAATTTGTCATAAATTGAGAAAGGTGGAGTTCGCAATAGTTAGAAGCTGCTTCTAATTATTGTTTTAATTTGAGCAAAAAAACACTATGATAAGCAAAAGAAATATTATATTTATTTTGATTTCCCTGTTTGTACCAGTTGTTTTGTTAACATTGGTTTTTTATTTTATTTCTAATGTGCATGTTTATGAGAAGTATAAAATTGTCCAAGCTACTGAAAAAGAATATGGATACAGCCTAAATATATGTAAGCATTGTGGCAGAGTGAAGTTTGATGATTATGTTGAACCCACAAGTTATAAATTAAACACCTTACCTGCCGGCATTACAAATAGCAAATGGACTGGGAAGTATTACACTGATTATGAAATGAATGTTACAGCAATTGCCAAAGAGGGCTATTCCTTTGCAGGCTGGAAGATAGAAGGGGCTGAAATTGTTGGGGACAAGAATTCTCCAACAATATCCGTTAAACTTATTGATAACCAAGATTGCATTATTGATGCTATATTCGAAAGAAAATAAATATTAAAGGGGAGAAGGAAGAAAGTGATAATGAAGAAATTTATTTTAGCGACAAGTATCATACTAGCATTAGCTCTAGCAGGATGTGGAGATAAGAAGAATGAGGTAATGCAGCCAAGTCAAACTATTCCTGGTGCAATTAATACAAGAATAGCATTTGACAATGATAAGGTTAATGCCGATGATACCGACGGAGTGAGTGTTGGCGATAAAGAGGTCAAAATTACAAAAGCGGGAGTGTATGTACTTAGTGGGACTTGGAATGATGGGCAGATACTGGTTGATATAGGTAAAGAATCAGAAGTTGTTTTACTGCTCGATGGGGTGGATATTACAAATACAAAATCAGCTCCAATATACATAAATAGTGCTGATAAAGTAAAAATTGAATTAGCTGATGGAAAACAAAACACCTTGACTGATGCTGAATTTTATGTGTTTGATGATCCTCAAGAAACCAAGCCTAATGCCTGTATTTATAGTAAGGACGATCTTACTATAAAGGGCAATGGAAGCTTGACGGTTAATGCCAAATTTAACAATGGTATTGGGACAAAAAACGATTTAAAAATAACCGGTGGAAATATTGTTGTCAATGCCTTTAATAACGGTCTTAGGGGAAATGACAGTGTAACTATAAGTGGAGGAAACATTGAAATTAATGCAGAGTCTGATGGGATTAAGGTATCAAATGTAGAAGATATAAACAAAGGCTTTGTTAAGATTAGCGGAGGTAGCATGAAAATCACAACAAAAGATGATGCAATAGTCAGCACAAAAGGTGTTTCTGTTTATAATGCCGATGTTAAAGTAAATGCTGGCGGTCAGGATGTGAAATGCGAAGGAGTTATAGATATTGCGGAAGGCTGTCTTACTACATTAGAGCCAGAAGTGTAAAAGAGTATTATAATAATCAATTTGCTGATGCAATTATTTTATTCACAACTTGATAATGAGGGTTTACTATGCTAATATTAGTCCATAATAAATGTGGATAGTTAATTAGTTGTAGATATAATTATCATGAAATGTGAAAGGATTTATTGGATGAGAAAAAAGTCTGGCTTAATGCTGATGATATCCACTACGTTAGTAATTGCAATGGTGTTGATAATATTTGCATTTTCAACTCAGCAAGGTGAAAGCTCTATTGGGACTTCGGAGAGTATTATTGACTCCTTGATTCAGAAACTGGGAATTGAGAGCTTTATAGAGAATAATGAGTGGCTTTACGAGCACCGGAATATTGTATTTAGAAAGACACTGCATTTTTTTGAGTATGCAATATTGGCAACCTTAACGTTTATTACATTGAAGCTACGAGGTCTAAAGTTAAAGTACATATCTATAATTACCTTGATGTTCACTAGCATGATTGCAGCGGTGGATGAATATTATCAGAGCCTTATTCCCGGGAGGACACCTCATATCAGAGATGTATTTATTGACACATTGGGGGCTTTTACAGCAATTATTATTATTTTAATCATTATAAAGCTATTTAAAAGATCTAAAAAAGATGAAGCTTATCAATAAGCTCCATCTTTTTTAAATACATTTATAATTGTTTTAATAATAATTTTTATATCCAGTAATATTGACCATTCGTCTATGTATTTTGTGTCAAGCTTTACAACTTCGTCAAAATCTGTGATGCTGCTTCGACCGCTTACTTGCCAAAGACCTGTTAATCCTGGCTTTATGCTTATTCTGCGTCGGTGATATGCTGCATATTTGCTTACCTCATCTAAAGTTGGAGGTCTTGTCCCAACAAGGCTCATATCACCCTTTAGTATATTGAGAAACTGAGGGAATTCATCTAAGCTTGTTCTTCTTAAAAATCTCCCTACCCTTGTTATTCTAGGGTCGTTTTTTATTTTAAACATTAATCCTCCGCCCATTTCATTCATTCTTGCCAGTTCCTTTTTCTTGTTGTCTGCATCGGTACACATAGAGCGGAATTTGTATAGTTTGAATACTCTACCGTTAAGTCCAACTCTGTCTTGTGCGAAAATAATAGGACCGGGGGAATCTATTTTTATGGCAGCGGCAACAAATATAGAAATTACGCCTGTGAGAAACAGACCTACAAGGGCACCGCAAATATCCATTAAGCGTTTAATAAAAAGCTGTATACGGTTTAATGAAACAGTGTGAAAAGTTAGTGTAGGCAGTGTACCAATACAAGTGAGATGAGTCTTTGCTATCTTCAAGTCATAAAGATTAAGTACCATCCGCACAGTAATGCCCATTTTCTCACATAGTAAAACATATTGTTCGATTTCGCCCATATAGTTTTTAGGAAGTGCAAATACTACCTCATCAACAACATTTTCCTTGATGATTTTTTCTAAGTCATTTATATGCCCAAGAACCTTTTGTGATTTGACTCCCTTCGAGTCTACACGTACATACCCAATAATATTAAAATTTAGATTGGTTTTTTGTATGTAATTTGTAAATTGTCGTGCCACATGTGGTGAACCGGCTATAACAACTCTTATTGATCTGTTCATGTGTCTTGAACTTCTCTTAATGTAAATCCTGTAGAGAAGCCTTTCAGAAAGGAGAAAACTAAAAGTACATATTACATAGATTATAAATAAAGTTCGGCTGAACATGGTTTCCCTAATAAAGAAAATCATAGATGAAAGGAAGAGACTAGAAATAAAGGTCGCAAACAATGAATTACGAATTATTCTGTCTATATAGCAAAAAGTTGTAGTATCATACATTCCGAGAGACCCCATACTAAACATCCAAACGGGTATAAACACTAGTAATATCCATAAGTACTCTTTTAAATCCAATAACGATGTAAACTTTGAAGCAATATAATAAGAAACAAAATACGATATAAACAAAAAAACTATGTCCAACTGTAGTTGAATAACATTGGTATAGGCCTGTTTGTTTAGTTTATGCATATTTCCCGCCCTCACTGATAATTATCTATGTAATTAATTCTAAAGGTAATTCTTAACAAGTAACTTTCCGATCGTCAAATAAACTGCAATTACCATTTCCAAAAGTAGGTTTAGAAGAGTTAAATGTAGTGATTTAGATACCTTTTTGAAATGGTATTATGAATTTTATGAAATTGTTCGTACAAGGAATATTTTAGCACTTTATTAAAAAAAAATAAAGTCCTATCGAAAAAATATATAAAGATTTCGTAAAAATTTCATAGAATATTAGTGGAAGATGTAAAATTACGTCCTATGTGTTTAGCGAAAATAAAGGTAATTTAGCATCTAGTAGAAACTTATATAACCTCCTAGTATAATAAATTCGTAACATAGTTACGTTGGTTTTATTAAATCAGAAGTTGAATACTCCGAATGAAGGACTCAGCTTTTTTGATAAATGTTC
>JGI24712J26585_10003710_pt1 | contig 11960 bp, 6 predicted proteins | sample BioPla3DNA2_FD_26585 | JGI IMG/M metagenome (IMG submission 26585)
CGGCGGGGTTTTTGGCATCGCCCCCGGGTAGCGTTGCGGGTCCCTGCTGCATCGTGTCACTTTATTTTGAAGTTTTCGATGCGTGAGATGCAACGCCAATGACCACACGCGAAGGCAACATTGGATTTTTGGGTTTTGGATGACAAAAAGCACTACTGCTGGGGCAGTCCCCGGGAGATCTCATATTCTCGGGCACGCCGGGTTGTCTCACGCGCCTCTACCCAAAAATTTTAGTGAATCAGATGGCGCGATTCAGTAGCTGGGGATTCCCGGTGAAAGAATTGTTTGGGTTACAGATTCGCTTCGACTGGAGCAGACTCCTCATCATCCAAGAGTCTTCGAAAAAGACTCTTCGATTCATTTTCCTGAAATACTGCCTGGACATCAAGCAAACTAAATAGATAGGGCTATAACAACCAAATAGCAATGCAAGAGCGTCAGGCAACTGCTCAGCCGGCACCGCAGCAGGGCTCCGGATGGTCTATCCGGCATATGTCGTAACGGTACCAAGGAGAGGAGATGGATTCGTGCTATGGAAGTTCATGTTATGGAGAGATGCTGTAGACTGGTGTAATGCAGGCATTGATTCTCACAATTCAGGGGATTATAACAAGGCAATCCGGTGTTATGACCGGGCACTTCAAATAGACCCAAAATATGCCAGGGCATGGCGCAGTAAAGGTGTTGCGCTCAACGTCCTTGGCCGCTATGACGAGGCGATCCAATGCTGCGACTGCGTACTGGAGATCGACCCAAAATATATCGGGGCATGGAGCAGTAAAGGCTTTGCATTCGACAAACTCGGCCGCTACGATGAGGCGATCCGGTGCTACGATTATACGCTTGAGATCGAACCGAAAAACGCTAACGTATGGCTTAATAAAGGCCTTGCGCTCGTCTACCTCGGCCGTTATGACGGAGCACTCCAGTGCGGCGACCGGGCACTTGAGATCAAGCCGGAATATTTCAAAGCATGGGAACTCAAAGGCCTCGCACTCAATGGACTCGGCCGCTATGATGAGGCGATCCAGTGCTACGACCACGCACTGGAGATCGACCCAAGATATACCCCCGCAAAAACCAACAGAGAAGATGCACTGAGAAAGAAAGGTGCAACCGCAAAAGATACCAGCAAAGAGACATTGAGAAAGACCGTAGATATCAAGAACATATCAGAATCGCCTCATCCAGGCGAGGCCGGGGAGTCGCCGCAATCCCCTGCCCATCCTGTTGACCCGGTTATGGGCACAGCAGAGTACGAATTTACACCAGGGAAAAGCGCTGTAAACTGGTATAACATGGGCATTGCTTACCATAATTCAGGTCACTACCACCAGGCGGTCCAGTGCTACGACTGGGCACTGGAGATCGAACCAAAATATATCGGGGCATGGAACAATAAAGGCTTTGCACTCGATGAACTCGGTCGCTACGATGAGGCGATCCGGTGCTACGACCGGGCACTGGAGATTGACCCAAAAGATGCCGCGGCATGGAACAATAAAGGCATTGCGCTCTGGAAACTCGGCCGCTACGACGAAGAGATCCAGTGTTACGACTGCGCACTGGAGATCGAACCAAAAAATGCCAAAATGTGGGATAATAAAGCCGTTACGCTCACCAAAGTCGGTCGCTACGATGATGCGATCCGGTGCTGCGACCGGGCACTGGAGATTGACCCAAAAGATGCCGCGGCATGGAACAATAAAGGCATTGCACTCGATGAACTCGGTCGCTACGATGATGCGATCCGGTGCTACGACCGGGCACTGGAGATTGACCCAAAAGATGCCGCGGCATGGAACAATAAAGGCATTGCGCTCTGGAAACTCGGCAGCTATGACGAAGCGATCCGGTGTTACGATCGCGCACTGGAGATTGACCCAAAAGATGCCAGGGCGTGGTTCAGTAAAGGCATTGCGCTCAACGAACTCGGTCGCTACGACGAAGCGATCCGGTGCTACGACCGGGCACTGGAGATTGACCCGGAGTACGCCGGCGCATGGAACAATAAAGGTTTTGCACTCAATGAACTCGGCCGCTACGACGAGGCGTTCCAGTGTTACGATCACGCACTGGAGATTGACCCGGAGTACGCCGGCGCATGGAACAATAAAGGCATTGCGCTCACCAAACTCAGTCGCTACGATGAGGCTATCCGGTGCTACGACCGGGCACTGGAGATCGAGCCGAAAGATGCCAGGGCGTGGTTCAGTAAAGGCATTGCGCTCGATGGACTCGATCGCTACGATGAGGCGATCCGGTGCTGCGACCGGGCACTGGAGATCGAGCCGAAAGATGCCAGGGCGTGGTTCAGTAAAGGCTTTGCGCTCAACGAACTCGGTCGCTACGACGAAGCGATCCGGTGCTACGACCGGGCACTGGAGATCGAACCAGAATATACTCTTGCAAAAGACAACAGAGAAAAAACATTGAGAAAGAAAGGCCCAACCGTAAAAGACACCAGCAAAGAGACATTGAGAAAGGCCGTAGGTACCAGGAACATATCAGAACCGCCTCATCCAGACGAGGCAGGGGAGCTGCCGCAATCCCCTGCTCGCCCTGTTGGGTCGATAAAAACTCAATCATCGATCACCATCGAGCGCACCATCTATGATCCCCTAAACCGGGATTTCAACATCTCCTCCTCCCGGCCACTCGTCAACGTCAGAGACTGGATCAACAGTCACGACCCTTCCTCCTACTGGCTGGTCGTCTGCGTGCATAACCACGGCAACCACCCCATCGACGAGTGGGGGATAGAACTGGAATCTTCATCAACGCTTCAGATTCTTGAGACCGTCATCGAAGGGAGCGACGAGCAGGTACGCCTCCAGGTCAGCAACCCAAAACCCTGGCTGATAAGGTCGCTCCTCGGTATCCCCCATCAACGCGGAATCGTCGTCCCTCGCGGCGGGTCACGGCGGGTATACTTCCGGCTGGGCTCAGAGTCCTGCGGGATCTCCCATAGCATCAAGGGCAGGTTCATCACCAGCGATACCGAGACAGAGATCCGGGAGAAACAGTTCCTGCACTCCTGCGACGTGGCGACACTTGGGGTGGCCATACAACAGAACCCGGAGATTGCCGTGCAGTACGCCGAGAACGCATTGATGCAGCGGCACGACCGCAAAACCGCCCTAAACTACCTGCACACTTTCCGCCTGATCCAGGAGATCGGTACCTGCTGCCACGCGCAGCGGTTCGAGGACGTTCACGACAAACTCTACGTTCTGGAAGATGCGCTGATTAAGATGGGTGTCAGCGACAGACTTGTAGGGCTGGTCAAACAGTTGAACGCGCTGGATATCGACGACGGGATGGGAGGGAGCATGCTGGCACTAAAGGCCCGGAGGGCGGAGAAGATGTGCAAAAACATCGTCGATGTGTGGACGACCGAGGTGCTCCTGGTGCCGCGATACTGAGAGGCCGGCGTCCCCCTCATAGATTTCAATCATTTTCCTGCGACAGCTCAAGCGACTTCAAAATGAGAGGGGGAACCGGATGGCAGGAGAGACCGGGATGAGCAACCCCGTACAGCAACGGGGGATACCCATTGCGAGAAACATGCTATCAAATTAGAGAGGGCGTGATTTGATAGGCTCCCTCCGGGACAGATGCAGAACGCTGCGCCTGTTCACTCGCCGAATTTCTCATTCCATTCGTTATATCTCTGGAGGTCAGATCTGGTTATTGGAGACCTGATCTTTCCAAATGCATCCTCAAAGTCATCAGTACGGAGTCCGCGTACCTTCAGAGAACGCTCCTTCAGTTCATCGAATGGCAGTTCGGCAAGATGGTAGAGATTCGCATTCTCTTCGCGGATCATATGCCAGATCGCCTGCTGACAGAGGTTCTGGATGTCGCGCCCTGAGTAGAGGTTCTCCACGCAGCGCGTTGCCAGGGCACCGAGATCGAGGGATGAACAGTCGAGGTCCTTCGTGTGGATCTTCAGGATCTCGCAGCAGGCCGCCGGATCAGGGAGCGTCACATAGATCCGCCGTGGGAACCGGGAGAGCACCGCAGGGTCAAGATCCCAGGGGGTGTTTGTGGCCGCGAGAGTTAGCAGGAGCTGCCCGCTCTTTTTATCCTGCAGCCCATCCAGTTCAGTGAGCAGGGTCGAGAGCAGTTTTCGTGTCGCTTCACTTGTATCGCCGCTTCGGGACTGACTGAGGGCATCGAACTCATCCACAAAGACAATAGACGGGGAGTGCATCCGCGCCGCCGCATAGAGTCCTGAGACCAGCTTTGAAGACTCCCCGAAGTACTTCGAGAGAACACGGTCTGCCTTGACATCAAAGAAGGTCGCATTGAGGCTCCCGGCAGCTGCGGCCGCAAGCAGGGTCTTACCAGTACCGGGCGGGCCAAAGAGGAGGATACCCTTCCAGGGTTTGATCGATTCGGGCTTCTTCAAACCGGCGATCACGATCGTCTCCATCATCAACCGCTTGACATTCTCAAGGCCCCCGATATCGCCCCACCTCACCGGGGTCGTTGCGATCAGGGACTCGGCATAGGTCAGGAACTCGTTCTCTCCACTTCCCGCGGTTTCCACAACCTTGCCACTCCCTCGCGCTTCCACCTGACTCGCGATCAGTCTCCACTCCTGGGCGCGTTTCATGTAGATCTCACGCTGTCCGGGAGATGACCGGGCAATCTGCTCCAGCAACCCTGCGCACTCCAGCGCCTTTGCCCTGGCGCTTCTGGTATCGCCGCACTCGTCTGCTGTTCTGTACTCCTTAATTGCCTTCTGTAGTACCGAATTCAATGCGCCTGTCAGGTCCACTTTCATGCCTGAAATCCCCTCAAACTGCCATAAATAATGAGAAACCGGGCTTCATGAATGGGCCCGGGAATCACGTCCTATTCATACTCCCAACGGTCTGTGGTGAGATCCACATCGGTAGGGTCGAGGGACCCGTCCTTCACCGCCCTGATCACGCTGAGGATCTCATCGAGGTCCTCATCCTCCTCCACGCCGGTTGACATCGCGCTTGAGGTCATCTGCGTGATTGTCGTAATGAGATCGCTTCTGTTCTGGCCTTCAAGATTCTTTTCGATAAGCCAGCCTTCGAGGGTGTCAGGCTCCAGATCTTTTACCTGGTTCCATATCCCGGCAGACTTCAGATCCGCTTCGTGCTCCTTGAGGATGAGAATATTTGAGACCACCCTGAGTTCTTTATCGAGCTGGGCATGGGCGGCGAGTTTCATCTCCTTCTTCTGAGAGAGGGTCTTGATCCGGCGCGCAAGGCTCATCTCTTCATTTTTAGATAAAGGAGAACGTGCTTTTTCAAGCAGAAGTGCGATCTCTGCATCGACCTTCTTTGCCTCTCCAGCAATCTCATCAATCCGCCGGGTCAGCTGAATCTCCATGACGCGAAGATCCTTTGGGCTCATCGAATCGACCGGGTTTCGGGCCCCAAAGAGGCGGGAAAGGAGACCCATAATTCTCCCTCAGATCTCCCTCTCCTCAAGATCTTTCTCGATGGACAGTGTCCCCACACCTTCCTCCAGGTCCATGGTGCCGGCTTCGATCTGGCTCCAGGTGTCCAGCAGTTGCTTCTCGGTCTCATCTTCGGTTGTCTGGAAATCAGCTATCTGCATCTCAAAGACCTGGTTAAGGCTATCGAGCACATTTTCAAAAGCTTTTCCGGAGAGATTGACATTGATCAGGGCGCTTTCGAACTGTTCGGGAGGGATATGGGTTATCTTATCCCAGAACGGGGTGTTCTTCAGGTCCTTCTCGAACCGCTTGATCACAACAAGGTTTGAGACGAACATGAACTGTTTGTGCATCGCCATGAATTTTTGCGTCTTGAGCTGAACCTCCATGTCGATCTGTTTGATCTCCTGGGCAAGCATCTTTTTCTTTAGAAGGTCCGCCCCGACCCCCTCCTGGAACCGGGTCTTCTTCTCTTTTTCGAGTTTGTTGATCTCCTTGCGCGCGCGTTCGATCTGATTTTTTAGCCGGATTTCTTCTTCCTGAAGTTCACGAACTTTTAATTTGCCAACAGGGTTCTTCCTGAACGTATCCCAGATACTCATAGGCTCTCTATCGAGAATGAGCCATCCATACATATAAATATATCTCCAATGTGGATGTAAGATCAAATGATATCCAGAATGGAGAAAATACTATATAGGCGGAATCCCAAAATGAAGCATCAATGGAGTACCTCCTGGTTGTGGATTATGAATCTGATGCAGAGAGGAAGCGTATAGATTACGCGATTGAGCGGTGGGGGGGCAGAGCAGAGATTTCCAAACCAAAAGGGACGGCGATGGTCTTCAAAGGGGCAAACATCGATGACTTTCTTGAAGACCTATATTCCCGTATCGAGGGTGATAGAAGAAAGGTTGAGGTTTACCGAATGGAGGAGTATCACCCTGAGGTGGAGGAGAAGATAAGACGGTTGCGTTACGAGAGCAAAGAGGAGATCGAGGTCCTCGAAAAGTTTCTATCTTACCTGATGAGCAAGATAAATGCAGGGTATGACTACAGGACGGGGGACACGAAGAAGTATTTTGCTAACACCAAAAAGGGGCAGGCGTCCATTGAGATTACCCTGAAAGGCAACGGGACTACAGATGTTCTGATCACTATTCTGGGTTACGGCGAGATCGTGGAATTTCTCGCAGGAAAGATCAACGAGGAGATGGAGGTATTTCTTGGAGGGGATTAGATGTTCGATGAAGGAGATATTGCGTGCATAAAAAAATTATTACTGCCGGCAAAACGGGTTTTGAAGGCCGGACCGCAGATCAAGTATGAGGCGCTTGAACGAAGGGTCGAACTCTGGAACCAGATCCGAATGAACTCTGACCGGTACCAGGATGGAGAATGTGGCACCTTCTTGAAGGATCTGGACTCCCATTTCCGCTCGCAGTTCGATGCCGCCCTCGTCGCCCTCGCAGTTAGCATGAAGGCCAATGGGGAGTCGTTTGATGCTATAAGGATCTTTTCTGCGGAAGAACTCGGGCTCTATGAAAGGATCGAACGCTACAATGTCTTTGAGATCCTGACTGTGAACGATATCAAGAAAAAGCTCATCCAGCGGGACGAAAACCTTCTCGAACTACTCCATGACTATTATATTGAGATGGACTCCTGGGTCGACGCAACACTTGAGAATCCGGAGATTCGTCTGACACTCAGGGGTTACCTGAAGAAGCGGTGGGAGGGCTACAAAGACAAGGTCAATGCGGCCGTCGCCGGCGCGGTGACCGAATTAGACTGGCTGGGAGGACTGATCGCCACCTGGAAAGGTGAGGCAGAGAGAGAGGCCCAGTCCCGGAGAATAAAGGAGAAGGAAGCCATTCTTCAGGATCAGGAGCAAGAGGTCATCCGGAGGGAGGCGGCGGCACGTGAGGCCATGGCGTCTGCTCGCCAGATAGAGGAAGATGTCAGGGCGGCCCGTGGCGACCTGGTCATACAGGCGAGAGCACTTCGGGCAGCAGAGGAGACCCTCAAATCCCGGGAGAACCGGATCAAAGCTGCTATGGCGGCGTTCTCTAACGGCGGAGATGGTGAACGGAGCAGGTACGTCAGTGCCGGAGAGGCAAAACAGTACGAACTGACCTTCATCGGAAGGATGGAGACAAAAATCGGTGATTCTCCGGTGATCGGGGGGAGGATGTTCCATGTGGAAGAGATCGGGGAGAACAGGGGTGTCGACGCCCTGCTCTTCTCGGAACGCGCCGGTGAAACCGGGAAAAAGGCACTGCCCGAAAACCGCTCTCTCACCATCCGTCTCGTGGAAAAGAAACTTTTCGGAAGAAAGATGCAATATCTCTTCAATGCGCGCTATGCATCTCGGGTGGAGAGGTATGCCGACCCGGGTTACGATTGCGACCCTCTCACCCTGGCTGATGTGACGGTCATGCTCGCCGAGATACAGGATCGGGCACGTTCGTCCGGGATTGTCACTGTTCTCTGCCTGGCGTCTCCGACAGGATTCGAGCGGCGGGTGCGGGATTTCATCGACAGCGAGGAGTTCCATCGTAATTTCATCTCAAGGTACCTGTCGGTCCTCCTCCTTGACACGGAGACCGGAGACCTCGTCTTCAACCCGGCCGATGAGACAGCGCGGGCTTTCTCCGGGATTTGCGATCTGGAGATCGATTCTGAGAAGGAGGCGAAGGTCAGGCGTGGCGTGGAGGAGGCGATGCGTGACGCCCTGAAATTGCAGGAATATGTCGTCTTTGATGATATCCAGAAGACCTTTGGGAGCGAGCCCATGATAAAGCCCGCGTTCTATGATTGTGCCGCCAAGATGGGTGGTGCGGTTCAGTTTGTCGAAGGCGTTGGTCTGGTGATGATGCGGGGATAGGATGGACGCCCGGTGTCAACACCAGGGGAGATGAACGACGGTTTTGCGGTGGACCAATCATACGAAGACCGGGGTTCTGGCCTCATACAAATACACCAGGGATCTCGCTGGATACGCGGTTGGGGTGAAACAGTCCCCTACTTTACTAATTTTGACATCTGACATCGAGTAATGCAGCCTCGTGTGATGACTTAAATCAGAGTAGTAGTCCCCAGGCACCGGACTTCGCGCCTGGCGGCGCTCGAACTCCAGACGTCCCGTCCGTCGTTCTTTTGGGCTTTGCGCTCAACATGAGAGGCTCTATCACTCCCTGTGCTGAAAACTCTCGCGTTGCCGCGGAAGTTCGTGAAGGGAAGTCGATGGTTTTGACCTCCTGCGAACCGTCTTACACAACTTAGTGAAGTGCTGCGATCACGGGCAACCGAGCCTGGCGGAGCAGATCGAGTTGAGAAACGGGATGATGGCACACGAACTCCCGGCAGAACTGGTCCGGAAGGCTGAGGTGATTTGCATCAGGTGAGGGTGCGGTGACGAGGTTCTGTAAAGAAGGCCTGCCGGAATCGCTGTCTTGCCGGGGAGATATTGGTAGTCACCTGCAATAACTACTTTTTCTGAGGTAAACTCAGAAATTTCTCGATCCCGGGTTTAGGTTTCCGGCTGCCATTAAAACCATCTTTAGCCACGGAATTACCTCTACCTCCAGTATCTGTGGAAACAAAGAGCGGCAGGTTTATCTGTTATTACAGAAGACAGTTGTCTGAGCACCGGGGACAATTCTGGCGATTGTAGTGCTTTTGATTTGCGTTCAAGCCGGCCACAGGGGATATTTAACAAATCAAACGCCATCCGGTAATACACAATACAGAATGAGAAGAGAACCATGACGGAACGGACAATATATCAGATAGCCACTATCGTGGTGCTCCTGGTTGCGCTGGTTGTTGCACCGGCTGTTGCCGAAACCATTGTCGAGGAGCGCACCACTCCATTCGTCACCGCGACCATGAGCAGCACGATCGTTGCAAGGGGCGACGACCTGACGATCATCGGAACTGCACAGGGCAGCCCGAGTAGCGTCAAGATCTGGATCTTCGGCCCGAACTGCCAGAAGTACGGGATCCCCGTACAGGTGGGGAGTGATGGCTCTTTCAGGTACGTCCTTACGAGCACTGAGACCAGTGGCCTCACGGAAGGGCAGTACTATGTGGTCGTCCAGCATCCTGGGAGTGATGGGTTTGATGTTACCGCTGACGGCACCACGATCCGCGCACCCGGTATGAACTCGGTGGATCTCTCCTACCTTCAGCCACTCGATGCAGCGAACACGCTGGTCAACGCCTTTGACTCCCCAAATGTTGGTGACATCTACACGAGGCTCACCTTCTTGGTGAATGCTCCCGTCCCGGTATCCGGCTCTCTGGATATCAGATCCACACCCTCCGGGGCAAGCGTTTATGTTGACGATATCTACAAAGGTGTCACACCTCTTGGGATCTCAGAGGTATCCGCAGGATCTCACCAGATAAAAATAACCCAGAGTGGATACTACGGCTATACTCAGACGGTCTCCGTAACAGCTGGCGAAGCAGCTACCATTTCAGCAACACTCCTATCCCTTCCCCCGACTTCCAACGATGTTCTCCCGAGTCCGACGACTGGCTCCCTGGATGTTCGATCCACTCCATCCGGGGCAAATATCTACATCGACGATACGTACAAAGGCGTTACACCAAAGGTTATTTCAGGAGTAACTGAAGGGTCGCATCGGATCAAGATAACCCGGAGCGGATACTACGATTATACTGAAACAAATTCCATAACTGCGGGTAAAACAACAACCGTTTCGGCAACGCTTACGGCCGTTCCTCAAACACCGACGACCGGTTCTCTGGATGTCAGATCTACGCCCTCCGGGGGAAACATCTACATCGATGGTACGTATAAGGGCGTTACACCAAAGGTTATTTCAGGGGTAGCTGAAGGGGCGTACCAGGTCAAGGTAACCAGGAGTGGTTACGGCGACTATACCAGAACAACCACCGTAACTGCGGGTAAAACAACAACAGTCTCGGCAACCCTTTCAGCAGATGTTGTAGCGGCAAGCGCTGCACCGGCGACCGGCTCTCTGACTGTTGAGTCTGACCCTCCCGGTGCGGAGATCTACCTTGACGGGATGTATAAAGGCGTCACGCCGAAGGTGATCTCAGATCTGCCCCCTGGTGGATGCTGGGTAACCGTAACCAAGGATGGTTATGCCGAAGAGAGCGAGTATTTTTCCGGGGTCTCCACAGGCATATTTTGCCCGATTCTCTCACCCCTTACGACATATCCCACCGAACCTTTACCCACCACTGCTATCCCATCGGAACCGTATTTTGCTGGGGAGCCCTTCACCATGCTCTGGTGGCTGCTCGCGGCTGCAATCGTGCTTCCAGCGGGAGGTTTCATTTACGCAAAAAGAAGGCGAAGTGCTCAAACAGATGGATCTAATGCTGGTGGAACTCAATCATCTGGCTCACCTGCCAGTCACGATGACGGGCAGCGGAGAAAGACTGCCACAGAGAAGGTGATCGATGCTGTTGTTATTATCGCGGGCTTTCTGACCTGCTTGATCTCTTTCGAGATGCTCAACCTGTTCCTCGGCCTGTATCTTCAGTTGCCGGTCATTGTGGTGCTGACAGCGGCTGTGCTTTTTATTGGGTATCTTATTTATTCAAGGAGGAATGGGCAAAACTCCCGAGCCGGAGGACCAGAAACAGGCGGATCCCGGTCGCCCGACTCACCTGCCGGTCATAGCACCGGGCGGGTACCCCATCCGGATGCATCAACTCTCCCGGGCAGGGCTGACGTTTCGGCCCAGAATAGCAGTGATCTCTCTCCCAACAGACCAGGTCCTACTGTTGTTTTGCCCAAAGCGGGGGTTACTGAACCAACCGCAAAGCCGGACCTCACAATAACGCTGAGCCACACCTCTATCCATGCCGACGAATGGGATAAGATCGGGTTGACACTGGTCAACACAGGGACCGCTCCTGCTTTCGGCATCACTCTCATATTCTCCAACGATGTTGAGACCCGGTTAATCCGGCCGGTCGACCTGGCGGCCGGAGAGAATATAACGATCGAAGCGGGCATCAAGCCAAAAACAAAAGGACAGATACCCCTGGAGATTATCGCGCGGTACCGCGACACCGAACGTAAGGCCTATGAACAGACCATATCATGCTGGCTCTCGGTGGAAGCCCGAAACGACTCCGTTCCACACAGTTCTCCCGTCCCGTCGTCGATCTCGCGTCCGGTAACACCGAAGAGCCTGCCGCCGGAGATGACAGAGCGGTATACCGCCGCTGAATTCCTGGGGAGAGGCGGGTTTGCCCGGGTCTTCAAGGTGCAGAAGCCGGACGGGTCATGGGCCGCTCTCAAGATCCCGATCTCACTCGATGCAGCCACAGGCAAGTCGTTCATCGCCGAACTCCAGAACTGGACGTCGCTCGTCCATGAGAACATCGTCCGGGTTAACGACTACAACATCATGCCGCTCCCGTACTTCGAGCTGGAACTCTGTGACGGGACCCTGGCAGATCTCAAAAAGCCAGTTTCCCCCGATCATGCAGCCTGGCTGCTCTTCAA
>JGI24712J26585_10003711_pt1 | contig 11960 bp, 10 predicted proteins | sample BioPla3DNA2_FD_26585 | JGI IMG/M metagenome (IMG submission 26585)
AAGCAAGGCAGAAACTAAACAAAATAAGGCCGGACTCCATAGGTCAGGCTTCGAGGATTTCAGGAGTTTCACCTGCAGATATAAATGTTTTATTAATTTATTTGATGACTTACAATCAAAAATGAGGAGTTNGCTTTGATAAAAACAATGGAAGAGGGTTTTAATGAGCTTAAATTACCCTATAGCAAGGAAATTGAACAAAAATTTCTTTTATACAGAGATTTGTTAAAGGAATGGAATAAAAAAATGAATATTACATCAATAGAAGATGACGAGGAAATTTATTTGAAACATTTTATTGACAGTCTTCTTCTATTGAATAAAGATAATATCGCTGAAAATAAAAGTATAATTGATGTAGGTACCGGTGGAGGATTTCCGGGATTGCCCCTTAAAATTGTTAATGACAATTATAAGATTACCTTGTTGGATAGTTTAAGAAAGAGGATAGACTTTTTGACTGAAGTTACTAAGGCTTTAAACTTAAAGAATGTGGAGCTTATTCACGGAAGAGCTGAAGATTACGGACAAAACAAGAATTATAGAGAATGTTACGATATTTGTGTTTCAAGAGCTGTAGCACCNCTTAATGTTTTAAGTGAATATTGTATCCCTTTTGTAAAAGTGGGAGGGTTTTTTGCAGCATACAAAAGCGACAATATTTCCCAGGAAATTTTAAATTCCGACAATGCAATTAAAAAACTTGGCGGAAAAATTAAAGAAATTAAAGAAGTTTCTATTCCGGGTACTGATATTATTAGAAAAATTGTTATAATAGATAAGATAGAACCAACAAAAATCAGGTATCCGAGAAAAGCAGGAAAACCCGGCAAGGATCCGATAAAATAGGGGGGAGAACATTGGTTAATAATATTGTTCATATCGATGTAAATAAAATAATACCTAATAAGAATCAGCCAAGAAAAATTTTTGATGAAAGAGCATTGGAAGAATTAAGTCAGTCAATAGAAAATTATGGAATAATTCAGCCTATAACAGTAAGAAAGATTTATGATGATATTTTTGAGATTGTAGCAGGAGAAAGACGGTACAGGGCTGTAAAAATGTTAAATATGGATACGATTCCTGCTGTGATCATTGAAGCTAAAGAAGAAGAATCCGCAGCAATGTCTTTGATAGAAAATTTACAGCGTGAAGATTTGCATTTTATTGAAGAAGCAGCTGCATACGAAAGACTTATCAGCGAATTTGGTTTAAGTCAGACACAATTGGCACAAAAGTTAGGCAAATCTCAATCAGCAATTGCAAACAAAATGAGAATTCTGAAACTTCCTGAATCAGTTAAAGAGAAATTAAGAGAAGGCAATTTAACGGAGCGTCATGGCAGGGCTTTATTAAAAATTACAGATGAAGAAATTCTACTCAATATTGTTGAAAAAATAATTTTGAAGGATTTAAATGTAAGTGAAACAGAAAAGCTTGTAGATTCAATTGCTGATGAGTTGAATATTAAGAAAAAAGCGGACAAGCGCTATGTAAGAAACTTTATAAATTATAAAATATATATAAATACAATAAAAAATGCTTATAATGAAATAGTTAAGACAGGCATCAATGCTAAGTTTGAGCAGAAAGAATCAGAAAATTACATTGAAATAATGGTGAAAATTCCTAAAAAAAGCATATAGAAGGTGATGATATGGTCAAAGTCATAAGTATTTTCAATCAAAAAGGCGGGGTAGGCAAGACAACAACCAATGTTAATTTGTGTGCAGCATTGGCGTTAAAAGGAAAGAAGGTACTTAGCATTGACATTGACCCTCAAGGAAATACTACCAGCGGATTGGGATTTGACAAGAACCGGTTGGAATATACAGTTTACAATGTATTGATTGAAGATTACGACATCAACAAGGTTATACTAAAGACAGAAATAGAAAACTTGGATCTTATTCCAGCCAATATTCAATTGGCTGGTGCTGAAATTGAGCTTACAAACACACAATACAGAGAAAAGACATTAAGAGAAAAAATTAATTTAATTGAAAATAAATATGATTTTATAATGATAGATTGTCCGCCATCTCTTGGGCTCTTGTCTTTAAACGCTCTTACTGCATCCAATACGGTTTTGATACCGATACAGTGCGAATATTATTCTTTGGAAGGAGTAGGACAACTTATTGATACTGTAAAGTTAGTAAAGAAAAATCTGAATCCTAAACTTGAAATTGAAGGAGTTATTTTAAATATGTTTGACGGAAGAACCAATCTTTCCATTCAGGTTGTGGAGGAAGTAAAAAAGTATTTTAAGGATAAGGTGTACAGGACTGTAATACCGAGAAGCGTAAGGCTTGCCGAAGCTCCCAGCTTTGGACAGCCTATAATGCTGTATGATGATAAATCAAAAGGAAGCATCGCTTATATTAAAATGTCCGAAGAATTAATTAAAAACAATTAAGGAGATGAGGAAAGTGGCTGCGAAGAGAAAAGCATTAGGTAAAGGCTTGTCGGCATTAATACCGGAGAATTTAGAAAAGGAAGATTATGAAAGAATCCATGAAATAGATATTGATTTGATTTCCCCTAATCCAAATCAGCCTCGCAAGCTTTTTGAACAAGACAAATTAGATGAGCTTACGGAGTCCATAAAAAAATACGGTATTATTCAGCCTGTAATCTTACGAAAAGAGGGTGAGCTTTACACTATCATTGCAGGAGAGAGAAGATGGAGGGCATGCAAGAATGCTAACATAAAAACAATTCCTGCCATTGTAAGAGATATAGAAAACAGGAATGCCTCTGAAATAGCATTGATTGAAAATATCCAAAGAGAAGATTTAAATCCCATAGATGAAGCAAATGCTTATGAATTTATTATGGAAAGATACGGAATAACTCAGGAGCAGGTTTCAAACATCGTCGGAAAGTCAAGAGTATATGTGACCAATATAATGAGGCTCAATAATTTAGATGAATATGTAAAGGATAAAATTATAAAAAATTTAATTACAGCCGGTCACGGTCGGGCAATTTTAAGCCTGGAAAAAGAAAAGCAAAGAACTGTGACAGATATTATTATCAGAGATGGTTTAAGCGTAAGAGATGTAGAAAAATTAGTACGCTCTTTTAAAAAACCGAGACCTAGAGCAAAGCTCGCAAAAGACAAATACATAGTATATTTGGAAGAAATGCTTACTGATAGATTTTCTGCAAAAGTAAATATTAAAAGCAACAAAAACAAAGGAAAAATTGAAATAGAATACACCGACAGCGACGATTTAAACAGAATATTGGAGCTATTAAAAATAGAAGATTAGTATAAAGACGATCTTTATGACCTAACCAAAGGCTTCGACTGCAGGAAAAAAGTCTTGTTACTAGGTCAAAGGCAAAGAATTCCCAATTTATGCGAGCTGCACATCTTAGCTTAATAAATTGGTGAATTCTCCTGCAAACTCAAGACGGATAGTCTTTAGAGAAAAAGGAATGTCCCTATACCACCTATCCAATCATCTCATCATGAATACACCCAAACTTTATCAATAAAGAAATTTTCATTATTAATTAGGCTCTTTATTCTATTATTATTTTTATTGAATATACATATATATAACTCTGTATAACAAATCATTAATTATAGTAATATTTTTGTGTGTTAATGCTTACATTTATTAATTTTAGTAAGCGTTTTCCAGGATTGGCATACTAATAAGTTAATATTTTACAAACGAATTGACAATTAATTAACGAAAATATATAATGAATTTAAATATAAAAATGCAATGAGGAGGTTATTATTTTGACAAAAGTACTGGATATTAAGGCAAATGAAAAAAACTTTATTGAGCTTAAAGAGTACATTGATACAGTTAAGGGCGTAAACGGGGCCTTAATGCAGGTTTTGCACACAGCTCAGGACATTTTTGGATACTTGCCGATTGAAGTGCAAAAGTTTATTGCTTCCGAATTAGATGTTCCGTTAGCTGAAGTGTATGGAGTGGCTACATTTTATACGCAATTTGCCATTGAACCTAAAGGAAAGCACAAAATCGGAGTTTGTCTGGGCACTGCATGTTATGTAAAAAGCTCTCAACTAATCATGGATAAATTATCCAAGGAGTTAAACATTAAGGTAGGCCAAACGACTGCAGATAATTTATTTACTCTTGAAGCCACCCGCTGCTTAGGTTGCTGCGGTTTAGCTCCTGTTATGATGATAGACCAGGATGTGTACGGAAAATTAGAGCCGAAAAAAATACCTGAAATATTGGAAAAATATAGGTAGGGGGATATTATATGAAATCATTGGAAGAATTAAGAAAGTTAAGAGATGAAGCTGTCAAGAATGTTGAAATGCGAAATACCGACAAGGATGTGCGTGTTGTGGTAGGTATGGCAACCTGTGGAATATCTGCAGGAGCAAGACCTGTTCTAAGCACATTTGTTGAAGAAGTAGCAAAACGAAATCTAAACAATGTTGCGGTAGTGCAGACCGGATGCATTGGAATGTGCACATATGAGCCAATAGTAGAAATTTATGCTCCTGGTAAGGAAAAGGTTACTTACATTCATGTTGACTCTGATAAGGCAAAGAGAATTGTATCGGAACACTTGGTTAATAACAGAGTTGTAAAAGAATACACAATAGGCTCAGAAGAGTAACAGTAGAAAGCGAGGATGGTTATGAAGATTTACAGATCTCATGTGTTGGTTTGCGGAGGGACAGGCTGCAGTTCTTCTAATTCAGCCCTTATTAGGGAAAGATTCATAGAAAAAATCAAAGAAGTAAATTTAGATAATGAAGTACAGGTCATCGGTACCGGCTGCTTTGGACTATGTGAAGAAGGACCGGTTGTAATCATATATCCTGAAGGTTCATTCTATGCCCGAATGACTGTTGACAGAGTAGATGAAATAGTTGAAGAGCACTTATTAAAAGGTAGAATAGTAAGAAAATACTTGTATGATGAAAGTGCAAAAGATGAAAAACTAAAAGCTTTAAGCGAAGTGGATTTTTACAGTAAACAAAAGAGAGTTGCCCTTCGCAACTGCGGTCTTATAAATCCGGAAAACATTAACGAGTATATAGCAAGAGACGGATATTTGGCACTTGGCAAAGTACTTACGGAAATGACTCCCGACGAAGTCATACAGTTAGTGAAGAATTCAGGGTTAAAAGGAAGAGGCGGAGCCGGTTTCTCAACAGGAATGAAATGGAGCTTTGCGGCACCGAACAAGGCAGACCAAAAATATGTAATATGCAATGCTGACGAAGGTGATCCGGGTGCATTCATGGACAGAAGCGTTTTGGAAGGAGACCCTCATTCTGTTTTGGAAGCAATGGCCATAGCAGGCTATGCAATCGGCGCTACAAAAGGATTTATCTACGTAAGAGCCGAATATCCTATAGCGGTTCACAGGCTGAAAATAGCCATACAGCAAGCTAGAGAATTAGGTCTTTTGGGCAAGAATATATTCAATTCAGGTTTTGACTTTGATGTAGAAATAAGATTGGGAGCAGGAGCTTTTGTTTGCGGAGAGGAAACAGCCCTATTGCAGTCGTTGGAAGGCAAAAGAGGAATGTCAAGAAATAAGCCCCCCTTCCCGGCAAATAAAGGCTTGTGGGGAAAACCTACAATAATAAATAATGTGGAAACTTTAGCAAATATTCCACAAATAATACTCAAGGGACCCGAATGGTTTAAGAGCTTCGGTACCGAAAAATCTCCGGGTACAAAAGTATTTGCATTAGGCGGAAAAATTAATAATACCGGTCTTGTGGAAGTACCTATGGGTACAACCTTAAGAGAGGTTATTTATGATATAGGCGGCGGATGTCCTAACGGTAAAGAATTTAAAGCAGTTCAGACAGGAGGTCCTTCAGGAGGATGCCTCACCAAGGATCACTTAGATACTCCCATTGACTATGAGAGTCTAACCGCAGCCGGCTCAATGATGGGCTCCGGCGGTATGATAGTAATGGATGAAGATAACTGCATGGTTGATATTGCAAGATTTTTCCTTGATTTTACGGTTGATGAATCCTGCGGCAAATGTACACCCTGCAGGGAAGGTACAAAACGTATGCTGGAAATGTTAGATAAAATTGCTGAAGGAAAAGGCACCATGGAAGACCTTGATAAATTAGAGAATCTTGCTATAAATATCAAGGAAACTTCACTTTGCGGCCTGGGACAGACAGCACCAAATCCTGTATTATCAACATTAAAATATTTCAGAGACGAATATGAAGCCCATGTTAATGAAAAACGCTGCCCGGCAGGTGTTTGCCAGTCACTTTTGAAATATATAATAACCATGGATTGTAAAGGATGTACCAAGTGTGCAAGAATATGTCCTGCTGGAGCAATTGAAGGCAAAGTAAGAGAAGTTCATATAATTAATCAGGATAAGTGTATTAAGTGCGGTGCTTGTATGGATGCTTGTACCTTCCATGCAATTATCAAGAAGTAGAAAGGCTGGTGCAAATATGGATAAAGTAAATTTAACTATAAACGGAGTAAATGTCAGTGTACCAAAAGATTATACGGTGCTTTTGGCAGCTAAGGAAGCAGGTATTGATATACCTACCCTCTGCTATTTAAAGGATATAAATGAAATAGCTGCATGCAGATTGTGTGTTGCGGAAGTCGATATAAAAGGGGTTCCTATGAGAAACCTGCCTGCCACTTGTGTCCTTCAAGTTCAAGAAGGCATGAATGTAAGAACTAATACAAAAAGAGTAAGAAATGCAGTCAGGATGAATTTGGAGCTGATACTGGCAAATCACAACAGAGAATGCCTCACTTGCTTAAGAAACGGCAGCTGTGAGCTGCAAAAGCTTTGTGATGAAATGAATATCAGAGACATAGAATTCCAAGGAGTAAAGAGAGAAGAAAAAATCGACGATTTGTCATATTCCATTGTAAGAGACACAAGCAAGTGTATTCTTTGCGGAAGATGCGTAAGCACTTGCAGGGATGTTCAAGGGATTGGAATTTTAGACTTTACAAAAAGAGGATTTGTTACAGAGGTTGCTCCCGCATTTGATTACAGCATGAAGGATGTACCCTGCGTTTATTGCGGTCAATGCATCCAGGCATGTCCGGTAGCAGCTTTGAGGGAAAGGACCTATATTGATGACGTATGGGATGCAATAGATGATCCTGATACACTTGTGGTTGTCCAGACAGCACCCGGAGTTCGAGCATCACTTGGCGAAGAATTCGGTCTGCCTGTGGGAACGGATGTGACGGGAAGAATGGTTGCGGCACTTAAAAGAATAGGTTTTGATAAAGTATTTGATACGAATTTTTCCGCAGACCTTACAATCTTGGAAGAAGGTACAGAGCTGTTAAACAGAGTGAAAAACGGCGGCAAACTGCCTATGATAACCTCATGCTCACCGGGATGGATTCGTTTCTGCGAATACAACTATCCGGAATTCTTGGATAATTTATCAACATGCAAGTCACCTCAGCAGATGTTTGGTGCCATAGTCAAGTCATACTATGCCGAAAAAGAAGGAATAGATCCTAAAAAGATATTTTCTGTATCCGTAATGCCATGTACGTCAAAGAAAACAGAAGCAAACAGGCCTGAAATGGAAGTAGACGGACTGAGAGACGTAGATGTGTCATTGACTACAAGAGAATTAGGAGACATGATTAAACAAGCAAGAATTAATTTTGTTGACCTGCCGGATGAAGAGCCTGATAGTATATTAGGCCAGTATACAGGAGCCGGTGTAATCTTCGGTGCAACGGGCGGTGTAATGGAAGCAGCCCTGCGTACGGTTGCAGACATACTGACGGGTAAGGATTTGGAGAATTTCGAATATAATGATGTAAGAGGTCTTGAAGGAGTAAAGGAAGCATCGCTAGTACTTCCGATTGACGGAAAAGATACTGAAGTGAGAGTTGCGGTTGCACACGGAACAGCCAATGCAGCTAAGGTTTTGGATGCTGTGAAAAAGGGCGAGAAGGAGTATCATTTCATAGAAGTTATGGCTTGTCCCGGAGGATGTGTTCATGGAGGAGGTCAGTCACACGTATCAGCTAAAAAAAGGCTTGATGTTAATCCAAAGGCAAAACGTGCAGATGCATTATATGAACTTGACAAATCTCTGCCTCTAAGAAAGTCACACAAAAATCCTGAAGTTATAAAACTATATGAAGAATTTTTGAAAGAGCCTAACAGCCATATTTCTCACAAATATCTTCACACACATTATTATAAGCGTAATTCCTATGAACTCGCTGAACAGGAAGAATACGATAAATTAATTGTAAAATTGAAATAAGGCAAAGGAAAAATATTCTCTGTGAAAACAGAGAATATTTTTATTTGTAAACATTTATTCTATACTATGTTATAATGAATGCAATTAATGAAGCAAAAGTTTCGGCTTTTGCACCGATGCATTCATTGTATCGGTGTGAAGCAAGCCTATTTTTCGGCTTGCACTTATGATATAATGAATGCAATTAGTGAAGCAAAGAGAGCAGGTGAAAGATGCTTATAAAGAACGGAAGAATAATAGACCCGGAAACAAACAGAGATGAAATTGCCGACATAGTGGTTGAGGAAGGCATTATTACAAAAATTAATAAAAACATTAATAAGGATGATGATGTTATAAATGCCGAAGGGAAAATCGTAGCTCCGGGATTAATAGATATTCATGTACATTTCAGAGAGCCCGGAGCTGAATATAAGGAAGATATTTTATCAGGCTCAAAAGCAGCTGCAAGAGGCGGGTTTACAACAGTTGTATGCATGGCAAACACTGCTCCCGTGGTAGATAATATTGAAACTATTAAATATATAAATGATATAAAAAAATATTCTCCAATCAATGTTCTTCAAATTGCAGCCGTTACAAAAGGCTTAAAAGGTACTGAAATTGTAAACATGGAAGAATTAAAAGAGCATGGAGCAGCAGGATTTTCCGATGACGGGTTTCCGATAACGGATACAAATATGGTAATGAATGCGATGCTTGAAGCTAAAAGATTGAATTTACCAATAAGCTTTCATGAGGAGGACCCCTGTTTTATAGACAATCCGGGAATAAATGAAGGCAAAATATCAACAAAGCTTGGCATCATTGGAGCATTACATCTTGCGGAGGTTGTGATGCTTGCAAGGGATTGCATAATTGCTATTGAAACAGGTGCAAGGGTCAATTTTCAGCATATAAGCTCAGGTTTATCAGTTGATATAATAAGATGGGCTAAATCAATGGGAGCAAATATTACCGCTGAAGCCACACCTCACCATTTTTCAATGACAGAGGAGGATGTACTCAAATTCGGCACAAATGCAAAAATGAATCCTCCTTTAAGAACGGCAGATGACAAAATAAAAATTATTGAGGGTTTAAAGGATGGGACTATCGATATAATTGCTACGGACCATGCTCCCCACAGCAATGAAGAAAAAAGAAGAGAATTTACCAAGGCACCCAGTGGAATTATTGGTTTAGAAACTGCTTTATCTGTGGGTATTACTTATTTGGTAAAAAATAATTATCTTACAATAATGGAGCTTTTGAAAAAAATGACGGTAAATCCTGCAAGGCTGTATAATTTACATTCAGGAATTAAAGAAGGCATGAAGTGTGATTTGGTTATATTTGATCCTGATGAAAAATGGATTGTTGATGTTAGCTCAAAATCAAGCAATTCCCCCTTTATAGGAAGAGAGTTATTAGGCAAAGTAAAATACACCTTGTGCAGCGGGAAAGTTGTATATAAAGATAAATAATATCCAAATGCATTAATTTACATATAATGAAATTGAAAAATAAAATCAGCAGGTGATATTATGATATATTTAGATAATGCAGCTACAACATTTCCCAAGCCCTCATCAGTGTATAAAAGTGTAATGAAAGCAATGAAGGTCTACGGAGCAAATCCGGGCAGGGGAAGCCATGCAATGGCAGTTGAAGGTGCAAGAATTATTTATGAAACAAGAGAGCTGTTAGCTGAGCTTTTTAATTTAGATGACCCGATGAAAGTAATTTTAACATTTAATGCAACAGACAGTTTAAATATAGCCATAAAAGGCATTTTAAATTCAGGAGACCACGTGGTTACTACAGAAATGGAGCATAACTCTGTTTTAAGACCAATTAAAGAATTAGAAAACTCTGGGGTTGAAAATACAATTGTAAAATGTGCTTCTGATGGTACTATAAGTATAAGTGATTTGGAAAGTGCAATAAGAGACAATACTAGATTAATTGTGACAACTCATGTCTCAAATTTAACTGGCACAATTTTTCCAATAGAAGATATTGGAAAAATATGTAAAGAACATAAGATTTCATATTTGTTAGACGCTTCACAAAGTGCAGGGGTTTTAACAATAGATATGAAAAAATATAATATCGGCTTTTTAGCAGTGCCCGGTCATAAGGGATTGTTAGGTCCACAAGGGACAGGAGCTCTTTTGATAAATAGTGATATAGAAATAAAACATATAAAAGAGGGAGGTACCGGCAGCCAGTCCAGCAGCTTGGAACACCCGAATTTTTATCCTGATAAATTAGAAGCGGGTACCCATAATTTGCCGGGTATTGCCGGATTAAATGAAGGACTTAAGTATATTTTAAAAAGAGGCACAGAATCGATTTACAGCCACGAAAAAACTCTTTTAGATACATTCATTATAGAATTAAGAAAAAACCCTAAAATTAAAATATACGGCCCTAAGTCCATTGAGCAAAGAATCGGGGTTGTTCCTATTAACATAGAGGGTATGGATTCTTCTGAAGTCGCAAATATTTTAGACACGAAATATAATATTGCTGTAAGGCCGGGACTCCATTGTGCTCCATTAGCACACAAAGCAATTGGTACAGAAAAGTTAGGTGCAGTAAGATTCGGAGTAGGCCCCTTTAATAAGAGCAAGGATATTTTCACAGCTGTGAAAGCCCTAAATGAAATATCAAGGTATGGGGATACACTGAAATAGGGATAGCATTTGCAGGATTGAAGGAATGTCCCCGAATTCTAGGGGACACTTCTTCATCTGGTAGTTAATGTCTCAATTATGAAATTCTAATAATTTATTAATGCAAATATATATATAATTTGTTATAATTGATTAACAAAAAATTGCAAGGTGATATATGAGAAAAATAATATTATTTATTTTGATAATTTTAATTTTTATAATTACCGTTCTTTATTCACCATATTTCAAAGAATTTTTTGAGACTTTGGAAGAAAAGAAAATTTATAAAGTTGAAAACATTAAATCAACAGGAATTAATACACTTGAAGAGTTTAAGTTTTTTGACAAGGGTATAATATCATATAATAATCAAAAAATTGTATATACGGATTATAATAATAATATTTTGTGGGAAAATCAAAATACCGAGTTTTCCAACAAAGTGTTTGTGACAGATAACAATATTTTCAGGCAGACAAATAACAAAATAATGATGTTGGATAAAAATAATCAGGAGTATGTAATAGCTGAAATAGATGGGAATATAATAAATGTTTCACGTGAAAACGGTAAAATCGGCATGGTGGTAAAAGGAAATGGACAAACTCTTTATATAATTAATGAAAATAATGAAATTATTGTGGATAACAAAAAAATTAATGATACAATAACCGGAATATCAATAAATGACAAATCAGAAGCTTATTCACTAATTACTTTAAATTTTGAAAATGGAGTACCTGTAAATACCTTGTACTATCTTATAGATGATGTTGAATTATGGAGCTCATTGGTATCAAACGAGATTTTGATTAAAACAAAAGTTGTAAATAACAATGTAATAGCTATTGGAACAAAAAACATTTATTTTTATAACAATAACGGAAAACTAATGTGGAAGAACAGCATCTATAATAAAATACTTGGATATGAAATATCGCAGAATCGAATAAACATATTATTTGAAAAGGGCCAGATAACTGAACTAATTACATATAATTTTGAAGGTAAGGTCATGGAGATCCAAACAG
>JGI24712J26585_10003713_pt1 | contig 11953 bp, 19 predicted proteins | sample BioPla3DNA2_FD_26585 | JGI IMG/M metagenome (IMG submission 26585)
CGTCAGTGGACTTTATGAAATACTTCGGGGTGCCCCTCTGAAGGAGTTGGTCGAGCCTACCTCCGGCAGTGAGAAACGCATCCAAAGCAAGTTCGTTTCTATTTGTCATAATCCCTCCAAAGGGTAAGGGGGAGTTGCCTCCCCCACTCAGTTACGGAAGCAGATATGCTTCGATGCTTGCACCTGTCACTTGACCATCAGATGCAATGTCGATATTTATCTTCCCATCGCTCTGAAGGAAGCGGGATGACTCAAGGCAAACAACCTTAGTTTCAGTGGTATCCACATCAAAGGCGAGGTTGCCAAGAGAAGCATCGGAGAATGCTCCAGCGAGAATGGTTGCGGTGTATTTGGTGGTAGCACCAAGGAACCTAACCAGCAAACGATCGTGAGCCATTTCCTTTGCGTCAATCTCGTGGTCATTTGTCTTGTCAGCATCATCAGCGGTGACAGCGTATGGAGTATTATACAGCAAACATTTTGAAACAGTAACAGCACTTCTAGCCATAATTAACCTCTATAATTAACACACGTTTTGCAAAAAGAGTTCTTCTTGTCGTATGTTTTCGGGCATGAATCACAAGGGTTTGCGATTTCCTTCACTTGCTTTACAGCAGGTGCGGACTCCGCAGAATCCGCTACCTTCTTTGTCTTAGCCATTAGATTGCCGTCTCAGCCTTGGACTTGACGTAGGCAACAGCGAGGGTTGCAGGGTAAAGAACCTTGCCACCGTACACATTAAGCGCACGCATCTTGTCCTCAAAGGCGGCCTCTGCACGCAGAGCCTCAACCTTCTCAAGCTGGTGTGCAAAGCCAATGGTCATGTCACGGATGAAGAACATCGGGGCATACCAGTTGGTGCCACTGTGCTGGATGTTGTTGGAGACAAAGACCTCGAAACCAAGGTAATTTCCAATGCTACCATTTGCGAGAGCCGCACTGTTGTCGGTATCACGGATAATCTTGGCGAGAAGCATCTTCTCCTTAATCCACGGGGGAACGACCGCTACACGCCCAGCCTGCGGAGCGTTGGCCTCGTCAAGCTTACGAGCTGCACCAGTGAACAGGGAAATGACGTTTGCGCTGGACACTTCGGTCGCACTAGAAGTGGTGCCGGAAACAGTGATACCAGCGTTTGCGTATTCCTTAGCAAGGAAGGCGTCAATATCGTTAGCCATGCCGTAAGCAATCCGCTGGGCAAGTTTGGACACGAGCTTGGGCTTGGACTGAATAGCGTCCACATCATCAATCTTGACGGCCGCATACACCTTCTGGTCAATCTGAAGGATCTTGTCTGCATCGGTCAACTCTTCGTAGCTGACGGTGCCAGAGTAAGCCGCAACGCTCACATTACCGACTTCGTTAATCTTTACGCTAGAGCCATAGCCCTTAATCTCACCTTCGAAGTCCTTGTTTGCGAGAGCACCAAAGACAAGCGAATTGTCTAGGTTCTCAAGAATGCTATCTGCCCACAACTGTGGCTTGAAATTGTCATATGCCATGTTTTACCTCTATACAATGTACCCGTTTTCTCGGCGGGCTTTTTGGCGTTCCTCTCTGGTTGGGAGCTTTTCAATCTCAGCTTCAGTGAGCTTCTTCTTGGTTTCCCCGCCCTTTGGTACTTCGCCTTTCAGTCGTTTCGCTATCTCGGCTTCTGAAAGCTCATGAGCCTTCTTGTCGAGAAATTCCTTCAGTGCCTTTGCGTCAGCCTTGATTTCATCTTCGTCTTTACCACTGATGCGATTTGCAAAATCTGGGGGCAAGCCCACATCAGCCAGTGCTTCAATGACGGTCAGCTTCCGCTCACGCTCTGCGAGTGCCTTAGCCCTCTCTTCCAGTTCCCTCTTCTCGGCTTCACGCTTCTGTTCATCGGTCATTTGTGACTTCTGGATTTCAGCAAGCTTTGAATTGGCTTCAGCAAGTTTGGCTTCGTACTCTTTCTTGATTTTACTTGCAGTTTTGTCTACAGCCGATTGAATCCTTTTCTCAAGGTCGTCTGTGTTGGTAACGCCACCCTCAATAGGATTCGTCACTTTCTCTTCAGTAGAAACGCCACCAGCTTCCTGATTCGTCTTTACTTCATCTGCCATGTTAACACCTCTTTGTTAATCTGTCAATCTTGACACTATCTGTGCCTGTGTTAATAATAGCACGGATTTGTTAGGTTGTAAAGCCTAGCTCAATCCCTGCTTCTTCCACTTGTCATAAGTCTTAAAGCTGATAATATCCGTCTTCCCAGTCACAAGGTCTTTCCTAATATATTGCACCATTTACAGCTTTTGGTTTATACTCAATTCCGGTTCGTATGCTATCTTTTATAATCCTTTTAACATCCTCGTCACTCATACCCATAACCATGAATATTGGAAACGGTTTCTTAAACTTCTTTGAGTAATCTATGCATAGTTCTTTTAATTCTGCCATTACAAAACCTCCTTTATCATCTTCTCAAAAACACTATAGGCGTTTGGCAGGTATTTTTTCAATACATCCAAACTATCCTTATTTGTAAGCGTAGCGCTAAGCATCTCTGCAAACGCTTCAGTCTCAAGCATTCCTTTATTTCTCCAATACTCCTCTCCATGACCGACTATAACTTTACACTTGCCGTCTGTAGCCCCTTCCACAATATCACTTATTTCTGTTAGAGATTTATTAGGTAAACCTTCCAGTTCTCTTGATATTCTATCATAACCCCATTGTATGTTATATTCTTTTTTGCCACCAATTACTGTTGATAAATCTGTATTTTCTCCGTACTTATCCCATATTGCACCATATTCCTTATTTTCCATATGCTTCACTATTTCTGGTAGCATTTCATCCTTATATGATTTTGCCCATGTATCAACATCACTCCGTATAGCTTTGCCAAATTCGTTATTATTATATCCTTGTGAGTAGTGTGTCACACCATCATAATTTTTACCTAATTTGTAGTCAATGGCATGCCCTGTCTCGTGAACAAATGTTTGATATGGGTTTGAAAATTCGCTACCAGTCCTATCATTTTCAATATTAAATACTATCTTCTCATCGCTTGGATTAAAATATGCACCGCCAGAATGATTATTATCCTTTATATTAATCTCACTCTCATACTTATTATAAAGGTTAGTAGCATCTTTATTATCACTTTTTTCAATAATATCATGCAACTCATTGTAATTGTCTTTACCTAATTTTTTAGCTACATCGCTATCATAGTTTCTAGTGATATTATTTTTTGCAACTGCTGTCGGCTGTTCCTTTTTCCAAGTATCATAATCTTTATATGATGCAATATCGCTCTTACCAGTAACCGGATTCACACCCCTGCGTAGCGTAGGCTCCAGCCCTGGCACAACGTCAATGGTGGTGCATCTGCACTGGATATCTTCCGCAGGGTCGCCAAAGTCGCCAGGATACCTTGCAGACAATCCATGAATGTGAAACAAGCCGTCTTCATCTTCAAACTGTCCATCTAACATTTGGTGGCTGTCTCGTGTCCGTCCGTCCAGTGTTGCTACCCATTGCCTACGGATTCTCACGCCTTCAGCTTTCAAGTCCTCTGAGTTTGCATAACTCCCTGCGTTAGCCAGTCGGTTGCCTTCCGTCCTCACTACTCTAAGAGCGTTGTAAGCGTTGCCGTCAAAGGTTGCCTTGAGTGCTTGTGCTTGCTTAACGTAGGATTGTCCATTAATAAGCCCTTGTTTGACTACTCTCAGCGTCTTGGTCAATTCTTGGTTGAGATTGTTGACTAGGATCCCTGTAAGCGTGTCACCGCTAGGAGGTATCATGCCTTTAGCTATGGCTGCAAGTCTATCATCTCGCAATTTATTCAGTCTTGATATATCACCAGTTACCGCAACTTCTCTGACAATCGGATTAGGTGCGGCATATTTGATGTTTGTTCCTATCTGGTCAGCGAAGAAAGCTGTTGTGTATCTGTCCATGAGATAGGATTCATCGAAGGTAGTGTACATGCCTTTAGTGATTGTCTTTCGTGTTTCCTTACCAATCTGGATATACACGCCCTTGATTTCCTGTTCCATAGTCTTGAGGCGGTTATAGAGGTTCAAGGTCTTGTAGTAGTCTGCGCTGTCAACGCTCGTGAGATACTTTGCGTATACATCCTTGACCAATCCAGTCACATTATCCCTGCCGAAACGATAAGTTTTCTTTATCTCGGATTCGATGGACAGGAGGATGGAGTCGATTGCCTTACTCTTGGCTGTCTGCATCTGTTGCAATGTCATCAGCTTCCCCCATATCATCTAGGTTAATCATCGGAGCCTCGCCAGCAAGCCTTTCTTGTTCGATATCACTGTTCAGCCCTACCCATTCTTGCTTGGTCTGATTAGATATCCAATCAACTCCGGTAAGTACCTGGATAAGTGTCTCATTGTCAGTAGGTAGTGTGCGCTCGAAGGATATGGTAAACTGCTCAGGCTGTAAGTTGTCTCTAAGCCTGACAAGTTCCATGATAAGGTCAAGTCGCTTCTGTGTGCCCTCAACAAAGACCTTCTCAATCCGCTTTGAGTACATGTCCATATCGAAGAGCTTTATCTTCAACGCCTTTGCAGAAGCCTCGCCTTCCATCTGCGTATGCCAGTCTACAGTGTGCGAATGGCGGTAGATTTCTTGGATAAGGAGGTCGGTCACGTACTTGCGGAACTCTGGTGAAAGGTTCTTCTCAAGGAACTGCGGGGTGATTTCGTCCTTTGAAATATCCTCAAGGGTCTTGATTTCGTTGAGGTGGTCTCGGTCGTCTGGTGAGAGCTTCTTACCAAGAAGGAGAATTGCGTCAACGATGCGATCAATTTCGTTTGAGTTGCCTGTGATTGCCCAATCGAGAGCTTCGATATAGGACACAACAGCATCAAACGGGGAGGTGTCGCCTATCATTTCCGAACGGTATTCCACCACAGGGCACATGGAGAAGGTGAGTTCCCTTGTGTCAATCTTGGTATAGTCATCCTTCTCTGCTCTGAATTGTGTCCACTCGGTAGCGGTAATGTAGTCAGCTAGCTTTGCGCCGTTGCTCTCACGGAACCACACAACAGCGATAATCTCCGGCTCGATGGTGTCGGAGTAAATGGGAACAACAGAGAGAGGGTCAAGCGGTGCAAATTTGATTTGCGTGCCCTTGAGGTTCTCCCCATCCCCGACAGTGTAGACGAGCTCGTAAGCACGATTGAACGTCAAAGCATTAAGCCCTGCCTTCATGTCCTTAACGCTCACGTTATTGTCGTCAAGGATTTCTTGGATGTGCGCTTCATAGTCGTCATTTTTGCTATCGTATTGTACATTGCTGAAGAGGTAGCCAGCATGCGTGTCAATGACCGTTGAGAAATATGCGGTCGGCACACACCAGTTCGGGGTGCGTCTCTTCAGCTCTCTTTGTCTGATCCGTTCCATGAGGTTTGGATTGCGCTTCATGTACAGGTCATAATACAGTTGCATCTGCCTGTAAATGTTCGTTGAGGTGTAGCCGTCAATCAGTTCTTTTATCGTCTTTCCGTCCATGTTATCTCCCTACTGAGTAAGTGCCCTTCTCTAGCCTTTGTACTGTACATGCTGCTGAGTCGGGTGCATCATCGTGCCCTTGGTTCTCTTGGTAATCTACAATCTGCTCTATGTACTCTGGGTCTGTCTCTGGTGTCCAGTATATATCATTCCAAGCGGATTTCAAATAGGTGCTAATCTTGATGTGCTTGTTCATGTGCTCGCTGTACGTTGAGATATTCGGCCACATCTGCCCGAACTCCTTAGCAAGATAGCCCTTGTCAGCATTGCGCTCCATGTAGAGCGTGCCTGCCTTGTACTTCTGCAAGAGGGATAGTATCTCATTGTAATGGTTCTGTACGTGCGTAGGCCAGACCTTCCCAAATGCATATAGCTTGCCGTCATGCTTGCACATGATTGTCAGTGCAGTGGTATCCGCTCCACCGTAAGAAGCGTCTATATGGGCGATTCCATCAACGTAAGGATACTTCTCGTATTTGGGATTCGGGAACAGGCAATCTTCATCGGCAACGTGCTTCAATTCGTAGTTGGCGGAGAACAGGGAAGCTGTCATGCTCCGTTTCTTCTTGAGGATCCCTTCCTCGTCAAAGAGTCCAGTGTCGTAGATCGTGAATAACTCCGGCTTAGGCATGAGTCTGAAGGTGTCTTGCTTGTGCCACGGTGTACCTGTGTTGAGTATCACCCCGCCCTTGGTTCGGATATTCTGTAATTCTTGATACACATTATCAGTCTGGATTCTCTCAGCGTTTGAAATGCGGTCTTTCAAAGTAACAATATCATCTGTGTAGATTCTCTTGAAGTGCTTTCCGGTTATGGCGAATGATCGTATACCATCTGCTACCAGTTGGGATTCCTTGATCCCTTGGCCAGTGAAAAGGTTGGTGTGGATTTCCGTTTGGGTATCTTTGAGCAGTTGGATAGGCTTCTTGTTGACCGCCATTGAGAATGCTTGCCCAATATCTGATTGGAGGTTCTTCTTGACCGCCCTTACAAATTCAACCGTTGAACCGCTCTCCTTGCGTAGGAGCAGAATAGTCAAGTCGGTGCGGAGAATCATTGCCATCGTAACCGCCACGATCAAACATGTTGTTTTATATGAATCTCTATGAGCTTGGAGTGTGTAATCTTCATCCCTCCAAAGCAATGTCTTTATCCATTCGTTATGGATACCCTCCAGGAGGTTGTATCCTAGAAGGTGAGCAAATGCTACTGGATATTCGATTAGTCCTTTTGCCTCATTGGTTGTCATTGACCATTGCCTTGACCTTGTCTATGGTCTGCTTGATTTCAACAGGTGTATCACCACCCTCGATTTTCATCTCTTGCCTGTCTATCTGACCTAGGTATTGTTTTCCGAGCCAGATGAGCATGGTTGCATTACCACCAAGAGCGCAATCGAACTGAGCCTTTCTAAGTTTTGGTTTTGCGAACGCCATCTGCTTTTGTTCAACATATTCCGCAAATGTTACGCCAAATTGCTCTTTTACCCTTCTCTCGACAGTATCATATGAGCAGTTGATGTCGAAAGAATTGAGCACAGAGACAATCTCTTTGCAGTTGCAAAAGACTGCACAAAGAGCGTCTACCTTCTCAAAATCAATTTCTATCTTTGGTCTACCCATTTTTGCCATGCCTTTATTATAACACATTATTCAGAAGTGTCAAGGTTGTTGGGTTTGTGCATTATATCAACACCCCATCCGAGTATATAATCTCTTGCAATTCTTCCCCGCTGAATAAGTCTTGTTGGCTTATGTGAGTATTGTATCTTTCCTCCTGTGCTTCCCAATAATCTTTGTCAATCTCACAACCTTCAAATGAGAATCCCATATCATGGCAAGCAATACGGATTGAGCCACTGCCAACATGGGAGTCAAATATCTTATCATTGGGTTTGGCATAGTTCTTGAGTAACCATTTGTAGAGAGCGACGGGTTTTTGGGTGGGGTGGATACGTCCATCAAGTGTTATTGCAACCATATTTTTGCGGTAAATCCGTGCAACAGAATCAAACGAAGTCCACATCATTTCACAATCTGCATAACTATTTCCATGAATTGTTTTATCCCAAATCAAAAAACAACGTGATGGTGGCAAAGTAAAATAATTACCTCCAAAGATTATTTGGTTTTTCGATATTCTGCGCAATTCAGAAAAGTATTGCTCAGTTGGAGGTTCACTATCCCATAATAAATCTCGTGTGTATTTATGTGCAGTTTTTGATGCTCCGTTCATAAAAGATTTTCCACCTGCCCCAATCCCATACGGCGGGTCGACTATAGCCAACTCGTAGTATTTGTCTGGGATGCCCTTCATAAACTCCATGCAATCGCATAAATGTACTTTGTTCATAGCAACTCCTTTACTCAGAGTCTACCATATTTTCGCTGTCTGCATCTGTTGGTAGGTCATAAGAACGCCTCTTGATAGATTACTTTCTGCATTTCTTCACCACTGAATAAGTCTTGCTGGCTTATGTGAGTATTGTATCGTTCCTCTTGCGCCTCCCAATAGTCCTTGTCAATCTCGCACCCTTCAAAGTCAAACCCCATGTCGTGGCAAGCTATCCTTATTGAACCGCTTCCAACATGAGAGTCAAATATCTTATCGTTGGGTTTTGCGTAGTTCTTTAAGAGCCACTTGTAGAGGGCTACGGGCTTTTGAGTGGGGTGAACCTTTCCGCGGTAATCACCTTTCGCAAGCGGATCTCGCTTGAATATCCTTGCGTTTCTGTCAAACGATGTCCATGCCATTTCAATCTCAGCGTATGTCCTGTTATAAAAGCCCTCTCCTTTATCCCATGCTATGACGCACCGTGTCGGCGGCAACCCAAAGTAATTCCCACCCCAGATGATTTGATTTGCTGACACCCTGCGCAGTTCTTCAAAGAACTCTGCTGACGGCGGCGATGCATCCCATTCCTTTTTTTCAAAGTTGTTGAACCCTTTATAGCCGACATTTCCACCGTCCATCCCAATCCCATACGGTGGGTCAACAATAGCCAACTCGTAGTACTTATCTGGGATCCCCTTCATAAATTCCATGCAATCGCATAAATGTACAACGTTCTTCATGTAAGCCTCCTCCTCCTATGATAACACGTTTTTCGTTATTATACATCGGAAATATCGAAGACAACATCCAAGCCGCATGCGATCGCATTCGCAATCTCCAACTTGCTTCCTTTGCTTTGCCTCCAGCCAGGGAGTACCAGCACTGTATCGCACTTACTCAGCATCTGGATGATATCCTCTTTCAAGTAGTCCTCGTATGTCGGAACCTTGCCCATCTCGAAGAATCTGATATTCAGCTCCTCGCATATCTTGTGCGGATTCAGCACATCGAAGCCCAATTGTTTGAGCTGTTTTTCAGCCTCATCGAAAGCCTCTAGATTGCTATTCGGTGTGTTGCTCATCGGCCCGCTTATGTAAATTGTTTTCATTTCTATTGTCCTTTGTTCGGTACTGGCGTGTAATCATTTTCCAGTTCTGCTGCACCCAAGATTTTTATCTTGCCGTCCTCTACCCCTACCCAGTCGCCCAAGTTGACCAAGCCGCCACCGCAGAGCAGATACTTTACATGCAGTGTTTCCTTAAGCTTAAATTGAAGTCCTGTGAGTGTATTGATTGCTTCGATATTCGTACCATCAAACTGGATCGCTTCAAGCTCTCTGACCTTTGTTCTAAATCTCACAACTCCCCCTTTTGGAGCTGGAGGGAATCGAACCCTCGTCTTGTTCTGTCCACGTGTGGCTTTCTAGAACAATCGACACCATTTCAGCCCCGATAGCAGGGTGGGGAACCGACCCCCAACGACATAGCTTATGAGGCTTGTCTGCACCTCGCTCCCTGCGCATCCATCTACCGCTTGGTAGTGGCCATAAATCCATAATACCACGATTCTGGATATAAGCAATCTTACTAATTCCATGAAATGCGTTTAATGGAACTATCGGATTTCATAGGACGCTTAAATCATAACGCCAGTGAATCCTCAGCTTCTTCTGAGGTATCAAAGTCCCAAGTTCCCTGCAAGTCTCCAGTGACAGGCTCTTCCTAACGGATAGCTCCTGTTGCACGAAATATGCACCGATGATATAAGTCTCCGAGTAGTCACGGAAGTTGCACACAAAGGCTGGGAAGGTGCCTACATAGTCCACAGTAGCCAGTGCATCAGTCTGCTTGAGGCATGTTGCAGGAATGCTCCGTCCTGTGTGGCTCTTGAGTTCCAGGAGGTACAACGTGCCACGAGTGAATAACAGGCAATCACAGAGCTGTGAAGGGGTGAACCGTAGGTCTACAGACTTTGACCATCCACCAGCGTCATTCAGCCTCAAGAAAAACTGGTCGTCAAGCACTGATGCCTTGAAGTCCTTTTCAAATTGTTTTCCAGCGTTCATACTACCTCCTATTCACAAATCGGTACATATCTGTGAGAACCGCAATAGCCTCAAGTCCCCTTGCGTCATTGATGATTTCAACTCCATTGCTCACCACCCACGTCCTAGTGCCAGTGGCTTTCTCTATGGCGATTGCAACATACCAATCCTTTGTCTTGCGATTTTCCGAGCCGTCACTGTGCGTCCGTACTTTCTTCGTGAAGTATTCCTCCACATAAAAGTCATGGCTCTCGGTTGAGAAGTCTGGTTGCTCGTTCTTTTCCCACGGCATTGGGTCGGTCAGATTGAATGTGAACATTAGTCCTCCCATACAACCTCATCTTTCGTGTGCAATCGCCAAGTCTTGCCGTCAAAGCTGGGCACATACCCACCTTTCCATAAATTGATACCGCTTTGGAACGGATTGACTCCAGCTTCATGTTTCACATATTTCCATTGCTCGATATTTGTGAACAATGAAGAAATATATGCCCTGACCGAATCCCTGACCGAATCCCAGACCGAAACCCTGACCGAAACCCTGACCGAATCCCAGACCGAAACCCAGACCGAATCCCAGACCGAATCCCAGACCGAATCCCTGACCGAAACCCTGACCGAATCCCAGACCGAATCCCAGACCGAATCCCTGTCCGAACCCCTGACTTTTTTCCATTCTTCAAGTAGTTTCTTTGCATCTTCTAGTGGCATCGGATTAACTTCAAACGGATTAACTGGATAACACGCCTCACAGACCCTATATCCCTCTTTTTCCTCGCAGGCCAACAACCCCTCTTTGATTTCGTCCTCGGCCAATTCACGTAGAATCGTGATTTCCTCGTACCTTCGTTTGAATTGGTTGAACTCTTTGCTTCTTCCACCAACTTCTACCTCAAATACAGAATGTTTTTGACCACCATTATTGATTGCATACACCAATCCATTAAAATCGACAGCGTAGAAGCCTTTAGAACATTCCTTGCCCGATGTATCAAAATCATCGCACACATACTTCTTGCCCAATTCAAACTTGAACCCTTGATACGGGCTAGTCAAATCTTTATTCAAAACCTTTAGTAATTTCATACGTCCTCCTTGATTCTATCTATCAATTCTTGTGCTTCTATCGGGTGTGTTTTTGGATCAAGTAATACTCTGCTGTTGCATTCTAGACAACACACTGTAGCCAAATTCAGCGGATGATGAATCACATCCTTCCCGTACCTCTTCAAGTAGCCTTTAGCTTTTGGTATCCTGTGAGCAAGCTGTAGGTTGCCGAGGTGCAACGGCTTCCCGCACACCTCGCATTTGCAACCACGATTAATCATCAGCCGGATACGGTTTTCTTGATACTCAAAGCGTTCTCGCTCGGTCATATCAAAATGGGATTTGAAGGTCGCCGGAATCATCAACAAAGTTCTCCGGCGTGTTCTGCTTTTGACTTCCGTGGTACTTCCAGGGTGCTTCCGTGGTTGACTTCCGTGTTGATTCGGGTTTCCACGTGTCAATCTCAACCGAAACATCCTTGCCCCATTGATTGGATTGCTTCAAATCCACAACATTGAGCTTGACGTAGAATTTGCCGTTCTTTTCTGAGCGGACTGCGTACTGCTGGATGTCGTCCAAGCAAACAGAAATTCCACGAATGTAAGGATTGACCTTTCTTCCCGAACCTGCGTAAATCTTTTTATCTTCAGCCATTTCTTTCTCCTTATTTACAAAACTTAGGTCTTGATAACACAAAACCATCGCCACAATCAAAATAGAAAAACCCAAACCTGCCTGCTGCTTCAATCATGTCAGCTTCTGATACTTTCATTTCGTAAATTATTGACTTGTCGCCGAAAAACCCAGCCAGACTTGAAATTTGATTTGCAAACCACTCATTAAGCTTTCTCATTGCTTTCTCCTTGTTTGAATCGTACCATACCTTACTTGATTAACCAAGCATTTCTTCCTGCATTCCAGTGATTATTTCATCCCACTTTCGGGAGTTAACCCCCGCCATTGTCGCCTCTCTGATAACCTCATCGATTGCATCCCTGCGTTGCTCCAACGTGAAGTCAG
>JGI24712J26585_10003714_pt1 | contig 11953 bp, 16 predicted proteins | sample BioPla3DNA2_FD_26585 | JGI IMG/M metagenome (IMG submission 26585)
GAATTATCTGAAAATGCTAAGTGTGTTAGAAAATCAAATGACACCTATTTTGAAAATGCTAAAGTTGAAGCATGGGAAATTAAGTATTGCATTAATAATGACACAAGTAGATTTGCTTGGGCTGATACCGAAAATGGCAAAGGTGTTATTTACTATATGAAAGACGAGTGGAATAATGAATGTCCTTATGATTTTAAGAATATTCAATTTGTTAGAAAATTAACGAATGGTCATTTAGACGAAGCTAACGGAGTTTCTATTTATGTTTATACTTTTACTTGGTTTGATGAGAATAACGAGGTAAAGGACTTATCATTAATAGGAAATGAACTAACAAATGAATTTGGGTATAAACCAGGCATCTTTAATAATACAATTAAAGAAACTACATCGTCTTCTGTTTATTTTGAAAGAAATACACCCCTATTTATACTTGGGGGTAATGTTTTTTTGTACCATCATTCGTTTGATCCGTATGAGATGGGTTTTTTTTGGGGGTGTTTTAATAATTCATTGGGTGTAAACTGCTCTTCTAACACGTTTGGTGATAGCTGCTATTATAACACATTTGGTGATAGCTGCAATTCTAACACGTTTGGCTATTACTGTAGTAATAACAAATTTGGTAGTGGTTGTAGTTATAACACGTTTGATATTGACTGCCATTATAACACATTTGGTGATGGCTGCTCTTCTAACACATTTGGTGATAGCTGCTATTATAACACGTTTGGTGGTGACTGCTATTCTAACACGTTTGGTAGTAACTGCTATTCTAACACGTTTGGCTATTACTGTAGTAATAACAAATTTGGTAGTGGTTGTAGTTATAACACGTTTGGTAATGGCTGTGGTTATAACACGTTTGGTGATAGCTGCTATTATAACACGTTTGGTGATAGCTGCAATTCTAACAATTTTTATCATGGGACATCTGGAACAACCAAAAAAGATTATTTGCGATACATTGTTTTAGAAGATGGGTGTACAAATAATAATTTTTATTCAACATTAACAACAAGTGACACATCTTACTTGCAAAGAATAAGAATAAAGGGGTTAGATAATGCTACACCAACAGATACTCAAATAACATTACTTACAACTAATACTAAATATGAATGGGTGATTTGTTATAAAAGTGATGGAACACTAAAACAATATTGTCCAGATGATTAAAAATAAAATAATAATAAAAAAATAAAATAATAAAATTATGAAAATAGAAGGTATTAATTTAACAGCAGATGAAGGGAAAACTTTCATAAGAAAACATGATGGTTACGACATGGGAAAGGGCATTCAATTAGGTATTGATACATCCACAGGTGAACCTCGTGAAGACAAAGCCGAATATTATGAAGAAGTATTAACAAATAACGATTAAAATGGCATGGATTTATTGGAGGCGATTATGGAAGAGTTACAATTAGTTCAATTCGTTATTAAAGAGGCTTTTTGGTTTCTTCTTTGCGGTGGATTAACGTTCGGGGCTATCTTGGTAGATTTGTCCACAGGTGTTTCAAGGGCTCGTGCGCTAAAAGAAAAAATATATAGCGGAGGTTTGCGTAAGTCATTCATTAAATTACGTGATTATTTGTCGATATTTTATTTTGGCGTTATCGTGGATATAGCTTTAAATTTAGTATGGAAGTATATGCCAATCGGCTTAATTGCAACGTGCATATCTGCAAGTGCTATCGAGCTTATTTCTGTCGTGGAGAACTTAAAACTAAAAAAATCTGCAGCCGCCAAAATGCCCGAAATGATTTCTAAAATAGTAGAAGTTAAAGATGCCGAAGGTGCTGCAAAAGTTATAAGAGAACTGCAAAATATGTCAAAAAAAAGCGGTAATAAGAAATGAATTTAAGTATTGTAAAAATTAAACGTATAGCTTTTAAAGAGAACTACACCATCGGCAGGCTTTATGTCGATGATATATATATTTGTGATACTATCGAGGACAAAGTGAGAGAGCTGCACACCGCCGAAGATAAAGTGTACGGCAAAACGGCTATTCCAGCAGGCACTTATCCCGCCGATTTGTATTTCAGTAGAAAATTCGGCTACACAGTTGTTCGTTTGTTCAACGTGCCTTACTTTGAAGGTATTTATATTCACAAAGGAAATACAGAAAAAGATAGCTTGGGTTGTATCATTGTAGGTTATAACGATAGAAAAGGTTGGGTGTCAAAACCAACGGTAGCGATGAATAAGATTGTGGACGTTTTGAGAGGTCGCCAAATAGAAGTAGTTGTTGAGTAATGAGAAATGAAGAGCATAACATACAGGTTTCTTGCGTGCAATGGTTTAGGTATGCGCATAACAGCTTATCGCCTTTGCTCTTTGCCGTGCCTAACGGCGGTCAAAGAAATGTTGTTGTCGCTGCTAAGCTGAAAGCTGAAGGAGTTGTTGCCGGTGTGTCCGACTTATTGTTATTACTCCCGAATAATGATTATCACGCTCTTTGCATCGAAATGAAAAGCGCAAAGGGTCGCCAAACAGAAAATCAGAAGTCTTGGCAAAAAGAGGTTGAGAAACAGGGTTACAAGTATGCTGTTTGCCGTAGTCTTGATGAATTTATGAACACTATAAATAACTATCTAAATGGAAGAAAAGAGCTATAAAGAGATTGAGCGAGAGTTTGTGCGTAACGTACAACAGGAAGTTAAAGATGTTATGCGCAAAGGGAAAAAAGTCTTTGCCTTTATTGGCGTTATTGGTGCGCTTGTATTGTTATTGAGTTTTATTTTATAATCATAATTTTTATTATTATGTTTCGGAAAATTAGTTTTTATATTATTGTAGCGTTATTTGCGCTCACAATTGTTCTTGGTGGCGTTTCTTGCTGTTCCTGCAAGAAGATGTACAAATATAAAGCCGAAAAAGAAAGTGTGTTAGAACGCCTGAAAACGGCAAACTATGAGAGTGCCAAAAAGGACAGTATTATTAACACACTTTCAAAGGTTTTACCAGCCAAAATCGACACGGTTAAAATTGAAGTTATAAAAGAGGTTCGCAAAACCGACACTTTGATACTTTACAACACCAAAATTCTGGAACGTATCGATACGAACGTTTTAATTCTAAAAAACGAGTTGTTGAAGTAAAGTAGTTTTTTTGGTTTTTTGCTACTTTTTCTTTGAGCTATGCTTCCCAAATGATTTTTCGTTTTCTTTTACTTCCTCATTGCTCATTCTCCCATAGTTTTTGCCTGCACAATCGGTGTAATACAGGCAGTCGTTAGAAATGTCAATATGACTAACACTCTTTTTTAATATTCCTTGTTTTTTCAATAGCTTTATATCGTTATTACACAGCACCAAAAGACGTGTTTTGTTACCTGCTCCGTAAAACGGCACAACATAATATCGCTTACCCGTTAAATCGTGCATAGCGTCAGCTTTTGCTTTAATAACTTTAAACCTTATTCTTGCTAAAATCAATGATAAAAAATCCGTTTTCATAAGAAAATGTAAATTAAAATGTAACGTTTGATAAGTTTGTTTATAATTCTTATAGAACTCTTTACGAGTGCCTTCTGTGTATCGTTTATAAATCCGAGCCTCCAACATTCATCAACCCTCATAAGCAGAAAATCAAGTCTCGATTTCCGACTTTTAAAAATAGTTATTCGTGATATTGGCTTTAGGTTAAACCCGCCCATATTAAGATAATATCTTGTGTACCCAACGAACGACATTTCAGATATACGTTCGTGCTTGACATCATACAACAGTTTGATAGATGCTATCGGGTTTCTTGCTACAGAGCGCATTTCCTTAACGCACCCCATCCTTTTTGTGTAATTAATCATAGTGTTGCTTCGTTTATAATTGTTTTTCTTGTTGAAGTAAAATAATCATCTTCTATCATATATGGCGGTCGGAGTACCTGATAGCATATCCATACGCCAATAGCTCTTGTTATCAACCTATCATCGTGGCATCCTTCTACCGCTCCGAGAGAACCATTATCTTTTATCTCAAACGTATCGTGTTCATCAACAGCATCTATACACCGCTCTATATACATATCTTCTTTTAGTGCCAGCTGTTGGTGTGTACATACCGTCCATTTAGTTGATTTGTTTGTTTGAAACCCCCATTTTCTTGGAACACCTTGTACTATTTGGTCGGCAGGCGTTCGGCAATACATATTGTCGTAGTAGCGTACTATCTCATCAAAAACAGCTTCGAGTTCTGTGTTTTCACTCGACATACTGTCGGGAGTATTGCTCTCTATGACAAGGAAGGCGTTCTGATAAAGTTTTGCTATCTGCACGGCGACCCAAACAAAGTGTCNCATTATGATACGNCCCGACCATTCTGCCACCACTTCGGGAACGCCTCCCGGCTCTTTCATCCAAAATCTATCAAAGACACATATAATTCCATTATCGGCATATTTGCTTGTCCCCCTATTCACATCGACAACAACAACGTATCTGTCATTGCCCATTTTAACATCATCGGGTAATGCCCATATCTTAAAGTGTCCGTCCTCTCTCTGTATAAACTTGATGTTTTTCAAAGCCCCTTCTCCGTGCGTATCTTCTGCCACTATGTCTCCAACTAAATTTGGCGGGCAACAGAATTTTCTTTGTTTATTCACGTCTCCTATTTCAAAGAACCTGTGTCCTGTGGATTGAAACGCTTCTTCTGCCCACGATGGGAACTCTGATATGAAACGCCACTCATCGGAATATTCTTTTCTCTTGTTTCTATACCATGCTATATGTTCAAGCGTAGCACCAACCTCGAACATTCTTTTTTCTTTGTCTGTAAGAGTGTCTATAAATAGATTGTAATCATCTATATCTGCGTAGTAGGTCTCTATCTCAAACCAAGCCACAAATACAGGGATGAAATTACTTTCTTTTTTTTCTGCTCTCAACCATTCTCTATGGAAGAAGTTTCCAACACCTTTTGCCGTTGATTCATACACTATTATAGTATCTTGCACATACGGTATTCCAGAAACAACGCCTTGTATCAAGTCTTCGGGTTTCTTTCCATCGGTAGAAGAGAATAGAGCCACCTCTGAAAAGTGCGCCATATTAAGGTCTTCACTCCTTAATCCGTCAGGTTTCTCGCTTGAACCTATGCTTATTCTACACTCACGCTCCTTTATCCATCTTGTTTTTTGTGAACCCTCGTAAGGTGAAAGCTCAATAGTTCCTGTTGCTCCTTCTACAAGTACAGGTGGGTATGTCCTTAATGCTTTGGTGTACATACCCCTTACTATCTTTGCGGCATTCTCTACGTGGGCGCAGATAACACTGTTCCATTGTTTATGCAACACCATCTGAAACCACATCATAAATATCTGTATCAGGGTTGAGCAATCTGTATCAGGGTTGAGCATCCCCATTGTCTTGCTTTTAATACGATAATTCTTATAGGAGTACCTGCCATCCACAGGGCATAGAGGTAACGCAGTAGTTTACGTTGTCCTCTATTCAGCTTAAAGGGGACACTTCTGCCTATACTCCCTCTTTTAATGGCATCATCGGATAGTTTCTCTTTAATCTTTATGAATGAGAAAGCCCAAAACTCAAAGTCGTAATTTTGGCGTATTTCTACAAAAGCAACTACAATAACATCTATAGTAGTGTTAAGAATTTCGGCAGTCTTTGAAAATGAACCGCATTTGCAAATAATATCAATAACCGGCTCATCCATCATCATTTTAGGGAGGTACATATCAGGGTGCTCTGCATCTTCTATATGCACAGCAACTCGTTCGCAGCAGTCGCTACCCTCTCCGCTTGCAGGGTTGTAAGGTTTGCGTATCTCTTCCCATCTGCGCTCATTCTCTTTTATGTACTCCTCTTTGGTCAATTTAAAGTCAGTTTTTCATAATTTTGTTGTGTCGCCTCATAGAAAGCTATCGCTGCCTCATTGTAATCATTTATGGCATCGGCTAATTCCGCGTACTTTTCAGGAACAATCTTTTGAAGGTTATCGACTATTTCGGTAAACGAGTGAATAACATCATCGCTATCATTAAACGATGAAAGCTCGGACATCCTATACCCTTGCAATGACAATATTTCTGTTTCCAATGCCGATTTGAACAGGCGGGGATTTATTTTTAGTTTCTTATGTAGCTTTCGTACAAAAGAGAATTTCCAAAGGAACATTGTTAAGCGATAAAAAATGCCTTTGTTTGTTCCTGCAATCTTTGAAAACGCATAGTTATTGACTTGAATGCAAGGTTTAAGCATATATTTTACCGACAGCTCAGGACACCACACCGACAGATTTTGTATTAAATCGTGCAAAGGAATGTTCAAACGTCCAATTTCGGAGCGTATCCTAAGTAGTTCACGTTGAGAATAGAGCACATATAATATTCCAGGTATTTTGTTTTTGCGCTCTTGAAGGCTTTTCTTAAAATTCTCGCTTTGTTTATTTAAAGCAATGGTTTCTTCATTTGTCAATCTTCCAATCTTTCTTTTATTTTCCATATCATTAAATTTATAGTTGAAATCAAACAGGCAAAGGCAAACGAAAAGGCGTGGTTGAGTACGTTTACCGATTTAAAAAAGTAGAGTGCCACTTGAAGTGCCGCAACTACAGCAAGTGAAATGGCAAAATTTCTGTTCTTTGTTATTATTTTAGGCGTTATTAACCCTATCATTGCAAAACAAACCCCAGACAAGCCTATCGTTACAGTAGGATATTCTGAAAAGAATGTGGCAAAGAAAGCCGAAGCAATAGATAATAAGACGCTATCTCTTATTCCTTGCTTTTTTAATGCCTTACACATGATATTAAACACCACTAAATTGATAGCAAAGTGAAAGAAGCTACCATGCACAAACATATACGTCAGTCTGTTAGCAAGTGTCGTTGTCTCTGAATACCCAAACTCCGACATATCAAAAAAGAAAGAACCGATATAAGCGGCAATACACAATATGTTCACAAATCCACGCCCCATATAATATCTATAGCTCTTTGCGGTTTAATGTAAAAACTTGGTGCGGGGGAGTTCACGGCTTCTTCGGCAATAGCATATTTATAACACCCTTTCATCTCTTTTTCTTTTTCGAGGTACACATTATACAGGTCGTAGCACATACGCAGGTTCTCTGTGTTTTTTCTATTAAGCGTACCTCTCCTTATATCAGAAACAATCTGTAATGCTTTTCGTTCTGAAATATAAAATCTTGGAGCACCGCCGTTGATTATGCGATCTACAAAACTTACTATTGACATTCTTTTTAGGCAACCTGGATTGTCTTTCATATATTTATAATATGCAGCCATCAAGTCCTTGTTTCTAATGGTTTTCAATTCGTTCTTCATAAGCCTTTATAATAAATCTGTTCAAAATTAAGGTAATTTAGGACACTATTAAAATAAAATCAAACATTTTACTAAGTTTTTATTATATATATTTGTAACAGTTTAAAACTATTAATTTTTTAAGAGCTTAAGTATGGAAACTAAAAAAGATGAAAACCTAATGCCTGAAGAGAAAAAGACCAATCGTCAGATATGGGAAGAGGCTATCAAGAGGAAAAACCCCGAAGTAGATTTCAGCGACGAAGATGTGTTATACGAGTTGTCGATGAAAGGATATGACGAGGAGCATGAGTACAGAAAGAACAACGAACAAAAGAACAAGGAGATGTACGAGCTGTTATCGGCAAATCCTGATGTGGCAATGTTCATCAGCTCTCTCGTAACCGACAAGAATGTCGGAAAGGCATTGTCTTATTTGAGTGATGTTATCGGCTTGCAGGAAGGTACTCCCGAATATGAAGAGTATCAAAAAGGTGTAGAAGCACGCAAGACACGAGAGGCAGAGGCTCAAAAGGCTGTAGAGGAATACGAAAATAACCTGAAAGAATCCGCAGATGTTCTGAAAGCTTTTGCCGATGAAAACGGCATGACCGAAGAAGATGCTGTGGCGTTCGTGAAAAAGATTACCGAAGTGGTGTCAGAGAAACTCTTCTCAGGTAAGATTGACAAAGAGTTCCTTGATTTGTTTTTCCGTGCTTTCAATTACGAAACGGATATTGAAACGGCAAAAAAGGCAGGCANGATAGAGGGTCGTAACGAGGCTATTGAGACGAAAAACAAGAAACTCAAAAAGGGCGATGGTCTCCCCGAAATTAAAAATTCGGCAGGCGCACCCATAAAAGAGCCTACCACAGAGGACGCAACAATACAGACGCTTTCCGAATTAGCTAACAAGGCGGAAAGAGACAGAAAACTATTTGGACGATAACAATCATTTAATAACTTTTTAAAAAAACAAAACGATGAAAAAAAATTTGACAAGCCTTTTATTGGCAATCTTATGCGCCTTTTTTGGCGTAACTGATGCTTCTGCGTTCCTGATGGCTGATGCTTCTGCGTTAGCTGCTGCCGTGAACGAAGGAGCAAACGCACGAGCAACCGCAGGCGTTGAAAATCAAGGTGTTCATACGATGACGGACAAAAACGTTGGTCTCGTTACTGACACGACACGTCTCGGCTCGCCTGACCTTATCGATGACCCAATCGACCAGCTTATTTGCAAAATGTTTCAATCGGGCATCGCTCTCGACCAAATCGGTCGCCACTTGCAACAAGTGAAACAGAACGGTATGCGCTACTCTTTTTGGAGTGTTGATACCCGTCCTATCGAATCCGTTACTACGGCAGCCGTAGGTAACGTAGCGAACGCTACTACCGTTGCTTTACCGGTGGCTAACGTTAACATTTTTGACAAGACAGACATTATTGTAGTGCCGTCTGTAAGAGGTTACGAGTTTAATAGTGCAACTACATCGCGTGAATCTTATCTTGTTCCGCTTGTACTTTACGTCCAAGCCATAGACAGTCAAAACGGCACGCTTATCTGTCAAGCCGTAAACGGTAAATATGCAACCACAGGCAGTTTAATTCCGACCATACCCCAATCGACAAAGGTATATCGTTTAGGACACGCTGCTTCTGAAGGCGACGTACAGACCACGCCTTATGCTGCTCTGCCCGAACCTGATGAGTTGTTCATGCAGATTTTCAAAACGCAAGTTATGGAATCGACTATCTCCATCGATTCTGAAAAGAAAGTGAATTGGAGTTTAGCTGACCAACAAGAGTTGGCATTGTATAACATGCGTAAGGAAATAGAGTTGTCGTATATCTATGGTGTGAAAGGTTACTTCCGCGACTTGAATACCAAACGTTACGTGTACACCTGTTCGGGTGTTATCCAACAGATTTTGGAGAAAGGCACGGTTATTCCTTTGACGCTTTCAACAATGACGGAAAGCTCTTTGCTTACCGATGTTGTTAAAACCATCTTCTTGGGCAATAGCGGTAGTGCATCGCGTTATATGTTTGCAGGCTCTGACTTTGTAGCCAAAGTGGGTGGTCTTGGAAACGTTAGCAAACAGATTGATGCTACTCAAGTATTCCGTAAGTTCGGTGTAGATTGGAAATCCATTCAATTTATGTCTTGGCAGTTGAACCTATATCAACATCCGCTGTTAGACCAAATCGGATTATCTAAATGTGCTATTGTGCTTGACCTGCCTCATGTTCGTAAGAACGTGTTCCGCAGTCTTACCAATGACGTGCTTGATTTGATTAAGTCCGGTGTATTTGACGGTAAATCGACCGTGTGGACAGAGATTTCTTCTATCGGCTTGAAATATCCGAAGTGCCACGCATTTATTTACGACACAACGCAATTTGCTCCTGTAGCCACAGCGGAAACTAATCTCTAAAAAAAAGATTGTAAGGATTGTTATTACAAGGGGCGGGCGGGGGAAACGTCCGCCCTATTTGTTTAACCACTAAACTATTAAAATTATGATTAAGACGTATGTGTGTATGTTTAAGCGTTGTTGCGTTTCTTTAGGCGATGGGAAGTCGGTGCTTTTTGACGATAGAGGTCAAGGCGAGTGGGGAAGTCAATACACCACGAACGACAAAAACGAACAAGAGATGTTGGAAAAATCCTCTCTGTTCAATAACACGTTTCATCTCTATTCACAAGAGAGTGAAGATGCTGATGAAAAAGACACGCCCATTAATTTGAAAATGCCTACCAATCCAATTGAGGACGAAGATAAGGTCGTTGTCGAATACGATCGAGCCTATCCCGACATTGTCAGAGTGCAAGAAGCCATAGGTGCTATAAAGGACTACTGCAAAGAGCAAGGGTTGCCTTATGAAACAATAAGGAGCAGAGAGGCGATGTTGGCAAAAGCCAAAGAACTCGGTTTGTCGTTTCCTAAAATAAAATAGCTATGATAGTGCGAAAAGATGTCGTAAAGCTTGTGAAGGTGATGCTCGAAGAGTTGTCGCCTTTTGACGAACCGGCAGCTATGCTTGCCGTGCCTAACAATGACGTTAAGCCTGTAGAGAGCTATATACAATCAACGCTTGACAAGTCGTTTGATGATATATTGCTTTTTATGCCGCTTTATGTCATACAGAAAACCTTTACCGATTACGCATCGGTTTCGCCAAGTCCAACCATAACGCTTAAAGACGGCGTGGGTTATTGTCCCGTGCCTGCTGATTTTTTAAGGCTTTATGCTTTCACGTTCTCCGAATGGTCGAGGACAGTAACCACGCATATTACGCCTGAAAATGCTAACGCCTATGCGTTGCAGAGAAACAAATATACGCGCGGTAAGTTTGAGAAACCCGTTGTCGCTATCAACAACGGTAAGTTTGAATTTTACTCACTCAAGGCTGTGCCGACAGCGGGTACGTTCACAATGAAATATATCCCCAAGACTGAAAAGAACAAGGTAGCGTTTGAGAAAGGTCTTGTAGATTATCTTGTGCTGCAAAATGCCATAGACGTATTGAATATATTTGAGCAACACGACAAGGCAAAAGAATTGAGTGCAGAACTCTATAACAAAATTAAAGCGATAACACTATGATACAAGATGGATTAGAGATACAGAATGCCATTTATGACGGTTCTCTTGCCGATATTAGAGCGGACTATGAGAGAGAGGCAATGGACGAGTTTGGACGGCGATTGTTATTGAAAGAGCCGAAACGTTTTATCCATTACTTTTATCCTTTCTCCGATTTGCAGGATAAGGTTTATATGCGCACATCTCTTATAGGAAAGCATAGGAAAACGAAAGAGGGCGAACATCTGCTTGATGATATTGCGCTTACAAAAGACGAGCAAGAGACGTTTGATATGCTGATAAAAGATGCTTCGGAAGAGGTGTTTGAAAAGATTATTGCTTATACCGATGACAGAAAGCGTTCGTTGCTATTCAATGACGGAGAGAACAACACCATAGAACGTTTGGAGAGTAACGGTAAGAGTGTAGAAACGCCTAACGTTACTACTGAAAGGCATACCGACAAAACACTATTAACGATTACTGCCATACGAGTAGGCAAAGAAGAGGAGCTTATTCATTTGTTGAGAGACTACGCTACATTTAAAAACGCATATCCAAGTCAAAACTATATAAATAATAGAATTGAAAATCTTGCCAATGAGCCTGCAGAATTTGTGATAAAAACAGAATATATCGACCAAATAACCGCTCTTTGTGCAGTTGGCGGATGTAGCTTTGACAACTCCGAATTTGAGACGACAGGATTTGAAGGTGTTGTTTCTATTACCACAACACCTGCTCTTGTGTCGGGCGAGAGCGTTGAGTTTGTTATATCGGGCGAATATAATGTTACTAACTTTATGGGTGAGATAGAAAAGAGGGATTTCACACAGACATACCGGTACACGCCTTCCACTCACGGGCAGACATCTTATTCGGCACGATTTGTTTATAAGCCCCCATTGGATAATAACGAAACGAATTTGCCCGCTATTCAGCCCGAAGCCTATATCGGTGTTGTGTCGTGTGAGTGTGTGAGTGCGCGTGTTATNTACACTANCCCCGCTCCTATAGCCAAAGGTTATTGGATAGACTACACCNAACTTGACGGCACGAAGAAAGTGT
>JGI24712J26585_10003718_pt1 | contig 11951 bp, 9 predicted proteins | sample BioPla3DNA2_FD_26585 | JGI IMG/M metagenome (IMG submission 26585)
GATTTAGATGGAACTTTGATTGACGCAACTGTTTCAATCACTAATGCTTTTAAAAAATCTTTTTTAGAAAATGAAACTGCTTATCCAGGAGATGAAGCGGTAATCTCTCTAATAGGACATCCATTAGACATAATGCTTTCAAAACTTAACATTAGCGATGATAAGATATCAAATTTTGTAGAAAGCTATAAAAATAACTATAAAAACTCACATTTAGAAACCACCAAACTACTTCCAGGGGCAAGAGAAGCTATAATCATGGCAAGCGAGTTTGCCAAAATTGGAGTGGTTACAACAAAAACATCTACGTTTTCAAAAACTCTGCTTGAGAGTATGGGATTAAGAAAATATTTTAAAACTATCATTGGAAGAGATGATGTTGAAAACCCAAAACCAAACAAAGAACCGATTGACAAAGCCTTAAGCAACATAGGAAATTTTGAAGGTAAAAAAATCTATATGATAGGTGATACAAAATTAGACTTACTTGCTGCAAAAAGTGCCGGCATAAACGGTATCGGAGTAACCTGTGGATATGGTAAAAACCTAGAAGAGTACTCAAATTTAATCTTCCCAACCACACTAGACGCAGTCAAATACCTTAAAAACATATAAATTTATAATATAATAATCTTAATTAACATATCCATTAAAAAACTTTAGATAAAATAACGTAATTTTTACTGTTAAATTTATATATTAAATCTAGGAGATTGTATTATGAGTAAAGTTATGAAAACAATGGATGGTAACGAAGCAGCCGCGTATGTCTCATACGCTTTTACAGAAGTTGCTGGTATCTATCCTATCACTCCGAGTTCGCCGATGGCTGACTACACAGACAAGTGGGCAAGTCAAGGCAAGAAAAACCTTTTTGGTATGCCAGTTAAAGTTATCGAGATGCAAAGTGAAGCAGGTGCTGCTGGAACAGTGCATGGCTCACTTCAAGTTGGTGCTTTAACTACAACTTACACGGCATCACAAGGCTTACTACTAAAAATACCAAATATGTATAAAATCGCAGGTCAGCTTCTCCCTGGCGTTATCCATGTAGCAGCTAGATCTATCGCCTCTCAAGCTCTTTCTATCTTTGGAGACCATCAAGACGTTTACGCAGCAAGACAAACTGGTTTTGCGATGTTAGCAAGCGATAGCGTTCAAGAGATTATGGATATAGGTGGCGTTGCTCACTTAGCGGCTATCAAAGGTAGAGTTCCATTTGTTCATTTTTTTGATGGGTTTAGAACAAGCCATGAGATTCAAAAAGTTGAGGTTATGGACTACGCTCATTTTGACAAGCTACTTGACTATGATGCAGTTCAGGCATTTAGAGATAGTTCGCTAAGCCCTGAAAATCCAAAGTCAAGAGGAACAGCTCAAAACGATGATATTTACTTCCAAACAAGAGAGCTATCAAACAGCTACTATAACGCTCTTCCTGACATCGTGGCTGAGTATTTAGATGAAATTTCAAAAATCACTGGAAGAGAGTATAAGCCATTTGTCTACTACGGTGCTAAAAATCCTGATAGAATCATCGTAGCGATGGGTTCAGTTAACCAAGCTTTGGAAGAGGTAGTTGACCACTTAAATTCAAAAGGTGAAAATGTAGGCATTATCAAAGTTAAGCTTTATAGACCATTTAGTTTGAAGCACCTTTTTGCTGTAATGCCAAAGAGTGTTAAAAAAATCGCAGTACTTGACAGAACAAAAGAGCCAGGAAGTTTAGGCGAGCCACTCTATCTTGACATCAAAGCAGCGTTTTATGGAAAAGAGAATGCTCCAGAGATAATTGGCGGAAGATATGGGCTTAGTTCAAAAGACGTTGACCCAGCACAACTAATCGCAGTATTTGATGAGCTTAAAAAAGAGAGTCCTAAAAATGGTTTTACCGTTGGTATAGTTGATGACGTAACTCACACTTCACTAGAAGTTGGGAAGAAAATTTCACTAGCAAACAAAGACGCTGTTGAGTGCTTATTTTACGGACTTGGTTCTGATGGAACAGTTGGAGCAAATAAAAACTCTATTAAAATTATTGGCGACCACACAGACCTTTACGCTCAAGCATATTTTGCTTATGATAGTAAAAAATCAGGCGGGTATACAAGAAGTCACTTAAGATTTGGCAAAGACCCAATCCGCTCAACCTACCTAGTCTCAACCCCACACTTTGTAGCGTGCACGGTTGCGAGTTATCTTGATGTTTATGATGTTATTGATGGGATTAGAGAAAATGGAACATTTTTATTAAATACCATTTGGGATAAAGATGAGATAATCAATAGAATTCCAAACAAAGTTAAGAAAATTTTAGCCCAGAGAAATGTAAATTTCTACATCATCAACGCAACAAAACTAGCTCATGATATAGGACTAGGAAATAGAACTAATACCATCATGCAGTCAGCTTTCTTTAAACTAGCCGATATTATCCCATTTGACGATGCTCAAAAATATATGAAAGATTTTGCGAAGCAGTCTTATGGTAAAAAAGGTGATGCTATAGTTGAGATGAACTATAAAGCAATCGACCAAGGCGTGGATGAGTTAGTCAAAGTTGAGGTTGATCCTAGTTGGGCAAGTTTAGACGAAGCTACTCAAAAAGAGAACAAATATATCGGAAATGACTTTATAGAAAACATTGTAAAGCCTATGAACGCAGCACGCGGTAACGAGCTTCCAGTTTCAGCATTTTTAGGTTATGAAGATGGTGGATTTACAGAAGGTACTACTCAGTATGAAAAAAGAGGAATCGGCATCACAGTTCCTATGTGGATAGAGGAAAACTGTATCCAGTGTAACCAATGTGTATTTGTCTGTCCGCACGCTGTTATAAGACCGTTTTTACTAGATGAAAATGAAGTAGAAAATGCTCCACAAACTGTTAAAGACAAGCTTCTTGATGCAAAAGGCAAGGAAGTCAAGGGGTTAAAATATAAAATTCAAGTAAGTCCGCTTGACTGTACAGGCTGTACACTTTGTGCAGAAGCGTGTCCAAGCAAAGAAAAATCTTTAGTTATGGTTCCTTTAAATGATGAGCTAGATAGAGGCGAGCAAGAAAACGCTGACTATCTATTTAAAGAAGTAACTTATAAAGATGATCTGATGAATAAAGAAAGTGTCAAAGGCTCAGGTTTTGCAGAGCCACTATTTGAGTTCCACGCAGCGTGCCCAGGGTGTGGCGAGACTCCATATTTAACTTTAATCACAAGACTTTATGGCGAGCAGATGATAGTAGCAAACGCAACAGGATGTAGCTCTATTTACGGTGGTTCAGCTCCGTCAATGCCGTATAAAAAAGGACAAAACGGAAGAGGTGTTGCATGGGCAAACTCATTGTTTGAAGATAATGCTGAATTTGGACTAGGTATGAAGGTAGCAACTGAGACTATTCGCCATAGAATAGAAAATATCATGCTTGATACAAAAGATAAAGTGCCAAACGCTCTAAGTGCTCTATATAACGACTGGCTTGAGTTTAAAGATGATAGTATAAAATCAGCCGAGGTTAGAGATAAGATAATCCCTATTCTGGAACAAAATAAAGACGTTGAAGGCGTAAAAGAGCTACTTAACCTTAAAAACTATTTAGCTAAAAAATCACAATGGATAATCGGCGGTGACGGCTGGGCGTATGATATAGGATACGGCGGACTAGACCACGTTTTAGCAAGTGGTGAGGATGTAAATATCTTAGTTCTAGACACTGAAGTTTACTCAAATACTGGTGGACAAAGTTCTAAATCATCAAGAGTTGGCTCTATAGCCCAGTTTACAGCTAGTGGAAAAAGAGTTCAGAAAAAAGACCTAGGCATTATGATGATGACTTATGGAAATATTTTCGTAGCTCAAATCAACTCAAACGCATCTCAAGCAAACACCATTAAAGCGATAGTTGAAGCTGAGAACTACGATGGGCCAAGCTTAATCATCGCTTATAGCCCTTGTATCGAACACGGGATGAAAGGTGGGCTTGCAAAATCAGGAAATCAAGCTGAACTAGCTACAAAATGTGGATATTGGCCGACATATACATATAATCCAAGCTTAATAAAAGAGGGTAAAAACCCACTTAAAATAACTTCAAGAGAGCCTGACTTTGAGCTCTATGAAGAGTTTTTAAAGAATGAGTCAAGATATAACTCACTATTTAAGATAAATCCTGAAAAAGCAGAAAAGCTTTTAAAAGCAAACAAAGAAGATTCAAAAAGAAGGTATAGACAGCTAAGAAGAATCGCTGATGCTGACTATAGTAACGAGATAGAAGAGTAAAATTTAATTATATTCTGCTCATACTCGGCTTAAATTTGGCTCTAAATTTAGAGCCAAATTTCCTACTAATAAATTTAATAAGACTTACTTAAATTTTGATTTTTATAAATATAAAATAGATAAGTTACTTTACAAATAGTCTAAATTTAAAACTTCAACACGAAAATAATAACCTATGAACTACTTATTGATAACAATTATTATAATACTTTAAGATAAAATAGAGTATAATCTTTTCAAATCAAACAAAGGAGTTAAAATGTCAGTTTTAGTAGTTGGTGCAGATGAGATAACCCCGATAAAAGCAGTTTTAAAAGATTTAGGTGTATCAAAGGTTGAACACTGGGATGCTAGAAATGAAAACAGGGTTAACAGAAAAAGCATACCTTACGACACAAACTGCGTAGTAATGTTAACTTCATTTTTAAATCATAACACTATGAAAAAGATAAAAAATGATGCTAAAAAAAGAAACATTCCTATAGTTTGTGCAAAAAGAAGCGTTAGCTGTGTGTTTTGTGAGTATTGTAAAGTTTTTGGGATAGATAAGGATTTCTGCCCTAAAAGAATAAAAGAAAATGAATAGAAAGGAAATAGATGCCAGTAGCGATAATTTATGGTAGTTCGATGGGCAACACAGAAAATGTTGCAAATTTAATCAATGAAAAACTTGGTGGCAAGGCGGATGTTTTAGATATAGCAAAAATTGATGTAAAGGTATTTGGTGAATATGATAAATTAATTTGCGGAACTTCAACTTGGAACGATGGAGAGCTTCAGGAAGATTGGGACTCTTTTAATTTTTCAAATTTAGATTTAAGTGGTAAGACTGTAGCTCTTTTTGGTCTTGGCGATAGAGATGGGTATAGTGATACATTTTGTGACGGCTTAGGCAATCTTTATGAACTTCTTAAAGAAAAAGGTGCAAGCTTTGTAGGTTTTACTTCCTCTAGCGAGTTTGAATTTGATGCAAGCAAGGCTTTAGCTGGCAATGAGTTTGTGGGACTCGTGCTCGACTACGATAATGATAGCGATAAGGATAACGAAGCTAGAATCGATACTTGGATAGAGAGTATTAAAGAGCATTTTTGAATTAAATTTGGTGCATAAAGCACCAAATTTAAAACACTATAAACTATCTTTATTTTTACAAATTTCTAAAAACTCGTTAAATTTATCCCTATCATCTATCATTTTTTCATAGATATCTCTTGGAATTTCGTTTTCTTTGCTTAGGAAAATCAGGTGGATGTTTCCATCTTTTTCTATAAGTAGCAAATCTTTTTCTTCGCTAATTGGGGTTTGATAGACTATGTTTGAGCCGTCTTGAACCACGCTAGATTTCTCATAAATTTGGCTATAGATGCTTTCTTGCTCTTCTTCAAATTTTTTCTCTTCAAGAGTTTGGTCAAAGTTTTGTTCAAAACTCTGCTCAAAAATATCTTCTTCTTTTGAAATTTCTTGTTTCATAAAGTCGTTATTTTCAAAAGGGTCGTTAAATTTGATGTCAAAACTCTCTTTTTGTGCTTTTATTTTTTTGAAAACTACAAAGATTATGGCAGCTAAAACTAGAAAAATTAAAACCAAGATTATAGTTTTAAAGCTAGATGATTTATCTTCTTTAGCTGGCTCTGGTGCAAAACTTAAACTACTAAGAGTCTCATCTTCAAAATTTATACTTAGCATAAGCCCGCCTTCTAAAATGCCAGCTGTAGCTTTTAGACCTTTTGTTCCTTTGATATTTATCTCAACTTCGTCTTTTTTAGAGTTGTCTATAACAAAACTACTTATGATGTTTGACCTAAGTTGAGCGGTAAATTTCTCACTGCTAGCTGTATTTTTTAGGATAATTTTTAAATTTCCATCCTCTTTTGTTTGGAAAATTTCCCCATCAAAAGGCGAGTCAAAAGAAAGTTTAAGATCCACATTCCCTACATTTTCAACCACTTCATAAGTCATCAAAGTTGCAGCATTTAAGCCTAGTGCTAAAAGTAAAAAGCAGATTATTTTTCTCATTTTAGTCCTTATAAAGTTCTTCTATATATGCTAAAAGCTCTCCAACGTTTGCTTTTGAAGCTTTTTCTACTATGCTAGTCCCCATTATCGCCCCATCAGCGTAGCTTTTAGTTAGTTTTACATCTTCATTTGTTCTTATCCCAAAGCCAACAGCAACAGGCAAGTCTGTGCTAGCTTTGATATCTCTAACCATATGTTGAAGTCTTTCAATAGGAGTTTGTTTTCCGCCAGTTACCCCGATAGCTCCAACTGCGTAAATAAACCCACTTGAACGTTCAAGTAGCTTACTAAGTCTATGCTCTGATGTAACGCTTATAAGTGGGATTAAGCTAAGTGAGTATTTCTCACAAAGGTTAAAAAGCTCTTCGTTTTCTTCATATGGCAGATCTGGCACTACAAGCCCACTTATACCGCACTCTTTTGCTTTTTTAACAAAGTTCTCTAACCCATAAGCAAAGATAAGGTTATAGTAAACTAAAAAACAGAGGCATTTGTTAGTTTTACACTCTTTTAGCATGTCAAAGACTTTGTCTGTATCAACGCCTTTTTTTACAGTTTCAAAACTAGCGTTGAAAATCACCATCCCATCAGCCAAAGGATCAGAGTAGGGAATTCCAAGCTCTAAAATATCCAAAGCACTCTCATCAAGGCTGTTTATAAACTCTTTTGTGTAGTCTAGACTTGGATATCCAGCAACGATATATCCGATATTTGCTTTTTTGTTTTCAAATGCTTTTGCTATCTTATCCATAAATAGTTCCTTTTTTATAATTCATTATCGTATCCATATCTTTATCTCCACGCCCTGAAACGTTTACTACGATGGTTGATTTTTTATCTAAAGTAGGGCAGAGTTTTTCTAGATACGCAAGAGCGTGTGAGCTCTCAATCGCTGGGATGATTCCCTCTTTCAGTGAGACAAATTTAAAAGCCTGAACACACTCATCATCAGTCACAGCGTGATACTGAACTCTTTTAGTAGAGTGTAAATTTGCATGCTGTGGCCCAACTCCTGGGTAGTCAAGTCCAGCTGAGATGCTGTGAACTGGGGAAATTCTTCCGTACTTATCTTGTAAAACCATAGTTTTCATACCGTGGATAATTCCAGGTTTTCCTTTTGAGATGGTAGCTGCGTGATATGGAGTTTCTATTCCAAGTCCGCCAGCTTCAACACCTATTAGTTTCACACTCTCATCATCTAAAAACGCTGAAAACATACCTATAGCGTTACTTCCGCCACCAACACACGCGATAACATAGTCAGCTTTTATATTTTTTTCTTGAAGTTGGGCTTTGGTTTCTTTGCCGATTACGCTTTGAAGCTCTCTTATAAGTTTTGGATAAGGATGAGGTCCAACGGCTGAACCGATGATGTAAAACACACTTTCTATCTCATTTACCCACGCTTGAATTGCCGCTGTGGTTGCTTCTTTTAAGGTTTTTAAACCTTGCTCGATTTCTACAACTTTAGCACCTAAAAGCTCCATTTTAAAGGTATTTAGTGCTTGTCTTTTTGCATCAACTGCTCCCATATAGACATCGCACTCAAGCCCTAAAAGCGTAGCCGCCGTAGCAGTTGCCACTCCGTGCTGTCCAGCTCCTGTTTCAGCGATAACTTTCTTTTTACCCATTTTTTTAGCTAGCAACGCCTGACCTAGAGCGTTGTTTATCTTATGAGCTCCTGTGTGGTTTAAATCTTCTCTTTTTAGATAAATTTCATGTCCGTAATGCTCACTTAAGTTTTTAGCATGAAAAAGCGGAGTTGGGCGACCAACATACTCTTTTAGAAGGTAGTTATACTCTTCTATAAACTCTTTTGTGTGCAGGAATTTATTACACGCATCTTCTAGTTCCTCAACCGCAAACATGGCTGTTTCAGGGATAAACTGTCCACCAAAATCGCCAAAATATGACTTTTTACTCATTTTTTAACCTTTTTTATAATCTCTTTTATTAAACTCTCATCTTTTATACCGTTAGCGTTCTCAACTCTGCTGTTTATATCCAAAACTTTTGGTTTATATGAAGCAGCAAGCTCAACGTTATGAACTCCAAGTCCGCCAGCAAGCCCGTAGCTAAACGGCTCTAAACTTTTTAAAATTTCCCATTCGAAGCTTATACCATTTCCGCCTAGGCTCTCGCCTTTACAGTCAAATAACGCCATATCATACTCTGAAATGGCTAAATTTGGCAGTTCATTAAAAACGCTAAAAACCTGCCAAACCTCTTTTTTAGATGAGTTTAAGCTTTTATATAACTCAGCAGGTATTGTATCATAAATTTGGGCAACGTCTAAATTTTCCATATACTCTAAAACATTATCGCATTTAGCAAAAACCCCAACTACTTTTTTACCATTTTCATGAGCTATTTTAGCTATCTCATTAGCTGTTTTTAAATCCACCTGTCTAATAGACTTAGCAAAAATCACTCCGATATAGTTAATTTCTAGCGAAGCGACTTTCCTAGCCTCATCTGTGTTTTTTATCCCGCAAATTTTAATTTTACTCATTTTAGTTTGCATATCTAGTTTGCACTTTTAATTTGAGTGTTTGCTCATATAGTTTTGATAGTAGTTCCATACTGTGCCATCTTTTATAGCGTTTAAAATCAGCTCTTTTGCTTCCATCGGACTATTTACTTTACCAACGCAGTATAAACCAAACATCGCATTTAGAACAACAATGTCAAGTTTTGGACCAGTTAGTTCGCCTTTTAAAGTCGCTTTTAAAATTTCAGCATTCTCCTCGCCAGTTCCACCCTCAACGTCTTTGTGAAATGCTCTTTGGAAGCCAAACTGTTCAGGTGTGATTTTATACTCCAAAATTTTACCATTTCTTACTTCGTGGATTAGCGTTTCATCACAAATGGTTATCTCATCCATGCCGTCCATCCCGTGAACTACTAAAGCTCTCTCTCTTCCAAGTCTCATCAAAGTTTCAGCCATTAGCTCATTAACTTCTTCTAGGTAGTTTCCAGCTAGTTGGTATTTAAGCCCTAAATTTGGGTTTAACAAAGGTCCAAGCATGTTAAAAACAGTTCCTATTTTTAGTCTATCGCGGACTTCTTTTACTTCTGCTGTGATTTTATGGAAAAGTGGTGCATGGAAAAACACCAGCCCATCGTCATTCAGGCGAGTTTTGTTCTCTTCTATGCTTGAGCTAAATTTAACTCCAAGAGCACTCAAAGCATCGCTACTTCCGCTTTTACTTGTAACTGCTCTGTTGCCGTGTTTTGCAACTTTTACGCCAAGAGCTGCCATGATAAAGGCTGTTGTTGTTGAGACATTTATCGTTTTTAGTCCGTCACCGCCAGTTCCAACTATGTCAAAATACTCGCCTTTGTCTGTGTAAGTAAGTGAGTATTTTAAGATATTTTTAACAAAAGCCGCAAGACTGTCAGGGTAGAGGCTTTTTTCACTTATCAAAACCAAAAGCCCGGCAAGTTGGACTATATCGTAGTTTTTATCATTTATCGCTTTGCAGATAATCTCATAGTCCGCACTGTCAAGCGGGAAACCAACTTGTAATTTTTTCATAAATGGTGCTAAATTTTCCATATTTTGTTCCTTTTCATTTGATTTTTTATTTAAATTTATAAAGTTTTCTATTATTTTCTTGCCATACTGGGTAAAAAAGCTCTCGGGGTGAAACTGAACGCCGTAAATTTGCTTGGTTTTATGCCCTAGTGCCATTATCACATCATCATCACTTATGGCTAAAGCTTCCAAACACTCAGGAAGAGTGTCAGCGTAAAGTGAGTGATACCTCATAACGCTAAACTCTTCAGGCAGGCTTTTGAAAATTTCATTTTCTCTTGCGACTTTTATTTTAGAGCTTTTGCCATGAACTGGCGTTTCAAGTTTTTTTATCTCTGCTTTAAAGTTATAGGCTATGGCTTGATGTCCAAGGCAAACTCCAAGAATGGGGATGTCTAAATCAGCATTTAAAATATCTAGGCAAATTCCGCTATCTTTTGGATGGTTTGGACCAGGGCTTAAGATGATGTGGGTTGGATTTAGTGCTTTTATCTCATCTAAAGTTATCTCATCATTTCTAGCGACATGGACGCTACTCTCCCCCATCTCTTTTATGTAGTGTATGATGTTATAAACAAAACTATCGTAGTTATCTATCATTAAAATCATTTGCTTGCCTTTCTGTTTTCTTCGCAAAGCTCTTTTATAACCTTAAAACATGAGTTTCTTTTGTTGCAAATTTCAAGGTATTCAGTTTCTGAAACGCTGTCATAGACTATCCCAGCTCCAGCTCCGATATAGACTAAGTTTTCGTCTAAATTTGAGCTAGCACTCTCTGTCGAATTTGCGTCCTTACCATTTGCTAAATTCGGCACAAACATCGCAGAGCGGATCAAAATAGCCATCTGAACATCGCCGTTAAAATGCCAAAAACCAAGCCCTCCACCATAAACCCCGCGGCTTTTTCGCTCTAGCTCATTTATGATTTGCATAACTCTGATTTTTGGTGCCCCACTTAAAGTTCCAGCTGGGAAAATGGTTTTTACCGTGTCAAAAGCACTAAATTTAGGGTCTTTTTTACCATAAACTTCGCTTATGATATGCATAACGCTCTCATAAAACACCACGCTAAAAGGGCGTGAGACTCTAACCGAGCCTGCAAGGCTGTATTTTGAGACATCGTTTCTTGCTAGGTCGATTAACATCCTATGTTCGCAAAGCTCCTTTTCATCGGCTAAAAGCTCTTTTTTAAGGGCCTCATCTTCGTTTGCGTCTTTGCCTCTTTTTCTAGTTCCGCCGATTGGTGCAACGAAAATTTCACTATCTCTTATCTGCATAACTAGCTCTGGCGAAGAGCCGACAACATCGCCAAATTCGGTTGGGAAGTGAAACATATAAGGGCTTGGGTTGTTGATTTTAAGTTGTTCGTAAAAGTCAAGTGAGTTTAAATTTGTCTTGATTTCCAAAGTTTCAGCTAAAACTATCTGAAAAGCTTCGCCGTTTTGGATATACTCTTTTGCTTTTTTGATGATGTTTAAAAAATGCTCTTTTTCTTCGTCTAAATTTGTTACAACTTCGTAGAAAAGGTTATCCTCTTTTTCAGCTTTAACTTCTTTTAGAGCTTTTAAACGCTCATAAATTTCCGCGTCTCCGTAAAATGAGTAAATTTTACTGATTTTATCGTAGTGAAGGTAGTTTTTAGCGTTTGCATAGTGAAGTTTTGGAAATTTATAAGGGGCAGGTTTAGGCTCGCCGATGTTTTCAAACTCATAAACCATCTCATAACTCATCACTCCAAAAATACCAGCAAATTTAGGAAAATGCTTTGGCATCTCTTTTTTAGACTGCTCGAAAAACAGCTCCAACTCACCTAAACTATCAGAACTAAAATAGTCGCAATCTATGCCTATGATAACTTGGTAAATATCTTCAGCTAAAAAGCTGTTTTTGTAAGTTTTTAAAATCTCTTTGTAATAAAAATTTGGCTCTAAAAGTAGCATAATCAACCTTGTTTTAAAATCAAAAATTATATCTAAATTTGCTTAAATGAAAGAAAATGATAGCCTTATTTAAGCCCGTTTTTGATAGAATAATTTAAAAATTTTTATAAAAAATGGGGTTATATGACGATAGTTTTATTTGCGATATTTGGGACTTTTGTGGGAATTGTCTCTGGGTTTTT
>JGI24712J26585_10003719_pt1 | contig 11949 bp, 14 predicted proteins | sample BioPla3DNA2_FD_26585 | JGI IMG/M metagenome (IMG submission 26585)
CTTTTCATTATAGGTCATATGGGACTTTTTTTCTACACTAAAAAAGGCTCCATAATCTCTACAGTGGATTTACCCACTACAGAAATTATAGAGCCTAAAAAGGAGCAAATATATTTTCCCAATAATAGGTTTTACCATCCAGTTTAACTTCATCAGTGAAGGTAAACGTTTCGCCTTTCTTAGCTCGTTCAATATTATTCTTCAAGCGTATCGCTTGATCATTAGTCAAATTTGCATAAACACTCCCACCAATTACAGGTGTAAAATCATAAAATTTTTCAACTAATTCTATGTCAGATTTATTGAAAGCCATATAACAATCATCTAAGTCAACAGCATACAACGCGACATATTCTGAGCTTTCTAGAATGAAATGAGCGACAAGACTTCTCCTTCGACTTAAATAGTACTCCAGAATTACAACTACTAACAATCCTGTTAAAATCGATAAAACTAGCGGATTGCCACGCTCGACAACAATTTCTTCATAAAGCAGGATAACTGACAGCACTAACGCAATCATAACCAGCAAATATGAAATCAATTTATGATATTTTCTTAAAAAAATTCTGACTTTTAACAATGGCACGNGCCTCAATTATTCTAGGTAATCACAATTAATTACCGACCTATAACTTTTCTAAATCTTTTCNCAAAAAACGCAAAAAACGTCTTTGATATTTTCAAATGTAAAAAATCAAAGGACATTTCTTTTTGTATTAAATTGTGTAAGGAGAGGAAGGGACTCGAACCCTCAAAACATTACAACGTTCATCCACTATGTAACCTCTCCAACAGAAGTGCTATTCACTTCTTTTGATAGTTTCAGCAAATTACTGAAATTGTGCTTCCACACGGTAAATGACTTGACCTTTTTTAGAGAATTTTTCTTCATATTCTGTCATGACATTTCCTTCAAAATCACTAGCATGCAAATCCAACCAAACTTGTTTTAAAATCATGCCATATTGTGAGAAGCTTGCTAAGCTATATTCAAACAAGCCTCGGTTATCAGTTTTGAAGTGGATTTCACCATGTTCAGGTAAAATCTGACGGTAAGTATCCAAGAATGTCTTATAAGTCAAACGACGTTTTTCATGACGTTTCTTAGGCCATGGATCTGAGAAATTCAAATACATCAAATCAATTTCGCCGTCTTCAAAATAATTAGTCAAATCTGAACCATCAACTAGTAGCAAACGAACATTTGGTGCTTGGCTATCTAGAACTTTATCCAAAGCGTAACTTAATACTGATACTTGAATATCAATTCCGATATAGTTAATATCAGGATTTTGCAAGGCCATTCCTGTGATGAATGCTCCTTTTCCTGAACCAACTTCAATGTGGATTGGGTTATCATTACCAAAAACTTCGCGCCAATGACCTTTTGCTTCTTCTGGATTTAAGATAACATAGTGTGGGTTATTTTCTAAGTGCTCCTCAGCACCCTTACGTTTTCTAACTCGCATTATTTATTTTTATTAACTAACTCCCTAAATTTTCGTAAGCCGTAAATTTCTTGGTTTACGTGCTCCATATCTCGTTTGTCAAAACATTTCAAAATCTGTGAAAGATATGAAAACTGTCCGTACCATTTCACTTTACTGCGTACTTTTTCATTGTCTTTATAGCCATAATAATTCAACCACTCACCCCAACGTGTGTAAGGAATGTAGTGACTCAAAAGAAAGGCTACATCATACATTCTATCTGTCAAACGAACTGAATCCCAGTCAACTAGATAAATCATACCACTTGTTGTGATTACCCAGTTACTGTGTTTAATATCACCATGCACAATTGTCGCAACTTCTGAGCGAAACTCTGGCAAGCTACGTTTTAATTCTTTTACAATACTTTGCAAATAAGTATTTTCACGAATTTGTAACGGTGCATTCTTTTCCCAGTCAACCAACAAATCATATGGATTTTCAATCTTATAGTTCAACTGCAATAATTGATTAACCAATGGACGTGACTTGTGTAAACGCAAAAGAATATGGACAATTTGTTTACTACCCATATCCTCCTTAGTCAAAATTCTTCCATCAAGCCATTCCTGTGCACTCATTGTATCGCCGTTACCAGTTCGACGTACCCACAACAATTGTGGTGCAATCTGTTCTTTTGCAAGAGCTGGTAAAATTGGTGTTGTGTTGAACTTGATAAAGATTTTTTCACCATTTGGATATTGACCAATAAAAGCTTTGCCACTTTTACCTCGAAGAGGTGTCATTGTCAATTCCTGATCTGATACTGTTGTCACCTGTCTGCCCTCCTTTTCTATTCTATTACTATACATTTCTTCACCTTTATTTTACTTGTTTTACACCAGCTAGTCAATCATCTCCGCGATTTTGTAAGGAAGATACCATTCTGTAACAATTACAGTCACTAAAATGATAAGACCTGCTGCTTTCAATGAGAAGCATAAAACAAGCTCAATTAAACTAATCAAATAAGATAAACATCTCAAAAATGCCTTTAGATTAGCCTTTTTCTGTATTTCTGATATTGGGTATAAACGTGTTAAGTATTGATAATCAAAATGTTGGGCTAAACTCAATAGCTGAAAGAGTAAAAGGTAGTTAAAAACAAGTGCAAGACCTGCTGCTACTAAATGATTTGGAATAAATAGCAAAGCTAAAATACTTAGTAATGATAAACGCAAAGTTAATGCTAAGTAATCCGAGCTGCGAAGAAAGGCACGAAGGTACAAATTTGACCACGTTTTAGCATGTGTCTTCTTAACTAAAAGTAGCAATTTATCGAGATAAGCACGACGTTTTACACTAGCTGAAATGCCTTTAACAGTTGTAAAGAGAGCAAAGAACTTCAAGATTCCTTGACGACGTTTCGATTCATAATTAATAGCTTTTTCCCATGAAAAATGTCCATCTTTAAAAAAGACTTTTTCCTTTTCTGTCATCACAAACCATTTCAGAATAGCTAAAACAATCACCAATACAATAAAAATAGCTAGTGACATTCCCAATTTGAAGAAAATCGGTGCCAATAAAATCATCACAACTGTCTGAATCACCGTCCAAATACCAAATGAACGAATGCGTGCTTGATGAATCAGGCTTACAACTTCTTCTTCCTTAGGAAGATAAAACAACTTATCCGGTGCCTCAATGTAAGTCGCAATTTTTCCAAGGCTAAGCATAGCAAGCGCCACAAAAGCTAAAATAATTTCTAGCCAAATGACATTTTTGGGAAAATGCTGCAATAATTTTCCATACTGAAACATCAAAAATCCAAGCAAGAAAAACAGCACTAAAACAAAATGGTCATTTAAGACATATCGCAAATACTTTAGACATTGCCCTAAAAAGAGGCGACGTCGTTTTTGAAAAACTTCTTTCATTCTCATCCCTCTTTAGTCAAAGCTATGTAGATATCATTTAAGCTAGCGTCTTTCTGACCGAAAGTTTCTCGCAATTCAGCCAAATTTCCTACAGCTCTTACCTGACCATGATGCAAAATCACAAAACGGTCACACATTTTTTCAGCAGCATATAGCACGTGCGTTGACATCAAGATAGCCTTACCTTTTGCTTTTTCTTGCGCAAGCAAATCTGTCAAATCAGAAATAGCCAACGGATCCAATCCTAAAAACGGCTCATCAACAATAAACAGACTTGGATTAACCATAAAAGCACAAATAATCATGACCTTTTGCTTCATCCCTTTTGAAAAATTAATCGGGAACCAATCAATTTTATCAGACAGACGGAAAAGTTTTAGCAGCTCTTTTGCACGCGCCATAGCAGCCTCAAACTCAAGATCATAAGCCATAGCGACAGTCTCCAAATGCTCACGCAAAGTCAATTCTTCATATAAGCTTGGTGTTTCAGGAATAAAACCGATTTTTTTACGATAATCAGCTTGATTATTAGCCAAAGTCAAACCATCTAGCGTAATTTGACCTTGATAAGGCGTCAAAAGTCCAATAATTTCATTGATGGTTGTTGATTTTCCAGCACCATTTAGCCCAATTAATCCAACAAGTTCACCATCATTTACTTCAAAAGAAATATTTTTTAAAACTGGGATATTGACATATCCACCTGTAAGATTTTCAATTTTTAACATAAGCTACCCACATTTTTTTGATATAATAATTATAACAAAATCAAAGGAATATAGGTGATTCAAATGGAAAATTGCATCTTTTGTAAAATTATCTCTGGTGAAATTCCTTCATCAAAAGTTTATGAAGACGATAAAGTCTTAGCCTTTCTAGATATCTCACAAACAACTAAAGGTCACACTTTAGTCATTCCGAAAGAACACGTTCGCAACGTTCTTGCCATGTCAGAAGAAACATCACAAGAATTATTTGCTCGCTTACCAAAAATTGCGCGTGCCGTCCAAAAAGCAACTGGAGCTGTTGGTATGAACATCGTAAACAACAACGAAGAAGTCGCTGGGCAAACTGTTTTCCACGCTCACGTTCATCTTATTCCACGTTATGGTTCTGATGATGAATTCTCACTTAACTTCACAGAACACGAACCAGATTTTGAAGCACTTGGAAAATTAGCTGAACAAATCGCTGCAGAGGTAGAAAAATGAAATTAGCACATCTTGTCGCATTTGGTGTGGCAAGCTGCGCTGGTTTTGCAGCCTATCAAGCCTACCAAAAGCGCGAAGAATATACTCAAGAAATCACTGATGTCAATGACATCAGTAACAGAATTGTTGATGACATTTCTAAAATTAGTCGCTCTATCGAAGATATCAATCAACAATTACCAAAGCTTGAAAGTATCAGTAAAGATTTGGATTACAAACGACGACTTTTTGAACAAGAAACAAACAGTCGCCTCGAAGAGATTGGGCAAATTCTTGGAAAATATCAAGAAGCCACTAACAAAAAAGCCTAGGAATAATTCCTAGACTTTTTATTTTTCTACTATTGTATAGATAAAAAAGCCGACCATCTGGTCGAGCTTTTTTAGTATGCATAGGTTTCATCTTGTGAATAATAAGTATCTGTTGCGTAATCACCATTATCAGCAGTACCGTAGTCACTGTAACCACTATCGTAACCATAGCCGCTATCAGAATCACCATAACTATAATCACTATAACCATAATCGCTATAATCACTACCATAAACATCATCTGATAAAACAGCACTTGTTTTAAGTTCAGTACTTTCCTCTAAACCAAGTTGTTTTTTAATAGTATTTTGAATTTCGAGCAAGTGATCTGACGAAACGACTTGGTAAGATGTGCCATTAATAGTTTGTCCCTCACCTTTAAGTTGGTAAGTTTCGATTGTCTTCAAGGCATCTGTATAACCTAGTAAACTTGGAATTGTACTTGATGAAATTTCGATGTTAGTCTGCATGTTCTTGCTGACTGCAGAAAGAATTTTCTTGTAAGAAGATACACTATCAAGTGCTAAAATTTTCTTAAGAACTTTTTGAATAACTTCACGTTGACGTTTTTGACGACCATAGTCACCTTCTGGGTCATCATAACGCATACGTGCATAAACTAAAGCTTGTTCACCATTGATTTTATGAGTTCCTGGTTCAACTGTAGCTGTGTATTCAGGTTCGTTCTCTGAAATTGAGATTGGAAAATCAAAATCATTTGTTACTGTAATACCACCAACAGCATCAACCAAATCAACCAGACCTTGCATATTGATTTGCATGTAGTAATCGATATTAATATCTAATAAATCTTGAATGGTCATAATTGCCATTTGAGCACCGCCTGAGGCATAAGCAGCATTCAATTTTGCTTGAACACCATTCATATCGTTATCTTCTGGTCCTGTTAATTCAATCAGAACATCACGTTCAAGACTCGTCATCGTCGTCTTCTTAGTCTTAGGATTAACAGTTACTAAAATCATTGAGTCACTATTACCTTCCCAAGTTGATTGACGTTCAGAATCCCCTGTATCAACCCCCATCAAGAGAATTGAGAAAGGTTTAGTCTGTTCAATAGCATTGCTGCTTGAACCAGACGTCTTGTAATCTTTAAACGTTTTTGCCAACTCACTTGTTGAAAAATTATAAGCAGTCGTAACATAAACACCTAGTGCAACAACCGTTGTTACAATAATTGCTGCTAACATCAACAGAATTTTTTTTCCAAGTTTCATTTGTCTACTTTTAGTCTATTAATCTACTCATCGAGTAGACATCAAGAAATTCTCCATCTTTAGTTTTTGCGCCACGTTCTTTAGTAGCTTCAATCTTAAAACCGAATTTTTCATAAAGGTGAACAGCTCTGCTATTTCTTGCTTGAACTGTCAACTCCAATCGACGAATCATCGGAGTATGACACGCCCAATCAAGAGCAACTTCCATAAGAAGTGAACCTAGACCGTATCCCCAATATTCTTTACGAACGGCAATAAAAATATCACCGATATGATTTGTCTGAGACGAATCGCTGCTGGATACATTTAAAACACCAGCTAACTCTCTACCAACTCGAACAACAAGACAAATCTCATTAACAGCTGCCAAATGACGCTCTAAAAAAATCGCCATATCCTCTTGCGACAAAATACTGTCTGCGACAATAAAATCTGTCTCTTGACTAACTTGCTCAAGAAGATTGCTCAAGGCTGCTGCATCACTTACCTGTGCTTCTTCAATAATCACTTCTTGCTCAGTCACAAGCCATAGCCTCCGCAAGCATCTCACTTCGTGGACCATTAGTTTGTAACTCAATGTCACGACCATCTCCTGAAGGAGTGATAATGATTTCTAAATAATCGCCAAGTAAATCTTCTTCTAAAAGTTCACCCCATTCGATGACAGCAACACCATCACCATACAAGAAATCATCCAAATCAATAGAATCTGGGTCATTTCCAATACGGTAAACATCTAAATGATAGAGCGGTAAACGCCCCTCGTATTCCCGAACAATCGTATAGGTTGGGCTCTTAATCATCTGATCGATATCAAGGCCCTTTGCGATTCCTTTGGTTAATGTCGTTTTACCAGCACCAAGATTTCCAGTTAAAACCAGAACATCTCCTGCTTGTAATTTTCGACCGAGTCGATAACCATAAGCCATCAACTCATCTTCATTATGACTATAAAACATGAATCCATTATACCAAAATTCTGCTTACCTTCCAAGTCTCGCCAGTTTTTTCATCGGTAGATTTTATCCAATAGGCTATTAAATTCACTAATGACAAGCTTTCTACCTCTTTCACCATACAAAAAAAGCCGAAGGTGAGAGAACGTACCTTCAGCTTTTTGTCAAAAACTATATTTTATAAAATAGCCAAGCTAACGAAATTAAGAATGAATAAGAAGTCAAGAACCCACATAACAGCGTGAACTTCTTTTGCTTGACCTTTTACAATTTTAACTAATGTGTAAGTGATGAATCCAGCAGCGATACCATAAGTAATGCTGTAGCTGAATCCCATGAAGATTGATGTAAAGAATGCTGGAACTGCTTCGCCAAGATCGTCCCATTTAACGTTTTTAAGATTTGAAAGCATCATAACACCAACGATAATAAGAATTGGAGCTGTTGCTTGTGTAGGAACGATTGAAACAAGTGGGCTAAAGAAGCTTGAGATAGCAAATAGTACGGCAACTGTAAGAGCAGTCAAACCAGTACGACCACCAGCACCAATACCTGCAGCAGATTCAACATAAGTTGTAACGTTTGAAGTACCTGCGATAGCACCCAATGTAGTACCAACTAAGTCAGAATAAAGTGCACGATCAAGTGCTTTAGATTCTTTGTTTTCACCAGTTGAAGCAATAATACCAACTTTTTCACCAGTACCAACAAGTGTACCGATTGTATCAAAGATATCTGTCAATGAGAAAGCAAGAATTGCCATCAAGATACCTGGAATACGTGAAGCATCTGAGAATAATGAACCAAGACCTTGACTACCAAGAGCAACACCAAAGATTTTTTTCAAATCATTGATTGATGCAGATAGGTTTGTTGCTTCCCAGTCAACTGAACCAAGATCAACGACACCAATCAAAATACCAATAATAGTTGTTGCTGCGATTGAAAGGATAACTCCTCCGCGAATTCCTTTAACAATAAGGAAGATTGAAATAGCAAGTCCAATCAAAGCAAGGATAACGCCTGGGTTATCAAAAGCGACCAAACCTGGTGTAGCAGATGCATTTGCTGTAATAGATGCAAGACCTTTATCAGCTCCTGAGCCAGCTACTGTATATGTACCAGCATCAATAGAGAATTTCAAAAATCCTGCATTTTTAATTCCGACATAAGCAAGGAAAATACCGATACCAGCTGAAATAGCTGATTTCAACGCTGCTGGGATTGATTCAATAATCAATCGACGAATTTTAGTTACTGTGATAAATAGTGAAATAAGACCACAGATGAAAACCATTGCAAGTGCTTCTTGCCAAGTGTATCCGAGGGCAAAAACAACAGTATATGTGAAGAAGGCGTTAAGTCCCATACCTGGTGCTTGCGCATATGGAAGATTTGCGTAGAAGGCCATCATCAATGTACCAACAACAGCACCAATAATTGTAGCAAGGAACACACCTTGTGTAGGCATTCCAGCTTGTGAAAGGATTGATGGGTTAACAAACAATACGTATGACATTGCAAAGAATGTTGTTAAACCAGCAGTTACTTCTCTACGAACATTTGTACCATGTTCTTTAAGTTTAAAAAACTTTTCCATTTTTAAATGGTTTCTCCTTTTAATAAGGTTAATGATAGTCGCTTTTTCTTCTATTTCCGAACGACTAATATATTCTACCAAAAGATTGTTCAGTTTTCAATAGCTTTATTTAAAATTTTCTCTATCTAAAAAAATAAGACATAAAAGCTGTAAAAAAGTGAAGCCAAGCACGAAATGAAGGGCATTCCAGCTAATCACGTCTAGGATTTCTTTTATGACAACAGTGGGTCTTGTGAAAATATCCCATGAATTTAGTCGGGCATAACGTCCGATATGAATAGCAAAACTAGAAACGAAAGACAAAACAGCTATAAAAAACATTCGGATATAATAATTTTTGACTTTAAATATCACCACAATGTTCTTAACACTTTCTATCCCACACAAAACACCAAATAAAATACTAGATACATAGAGCATATATAAAATCAAGCTTGATTTATCCCACAAAACCGAACTTGTAAAATTCATATGTACAATATCTGTCAGCATGTAGAAGGTATTTGGATAAAAAAACAGCCACAAGATTGCAGCTACAACTTTCACTGCCTTATTCTTGATAAAATACGGAATCAATGAAAAATCAAGAGCTACCAATGCCAAGAACATATTCCAAATCAAGTCTGGTCCTTCAAGATGATAATAGTAAATTCCTAGAGAAATAACTCCGAAAAAGAAATGGACTATCGCGATTTTTTTAACCATAAAATCTCCCCTTTCTTACCCAAAAATTATAGCAAATTTTCCTATAAAAAGCCTTTAAAAATTAACAAAAAGCCTGGTCACTCCACCAGACTTCTTACTATAAATTAATCATTATCAAGAACAACAAACATCATCACTTGAACAACCATTAATCCAAGAATAAACGGCATATTGATAGTCGTTAAAGCATTTGTCACTTGCTCAAAAATATTTAAGTGCTGATTTACAATAACTTTCCATGTAATTCCTAACGTTCGTAATATTTGAAACATCAAACTAGCTGCAAATGCCACTCCCATGACAAAAAATACTTGGATGTACTGATTCAAATTCAACGGTTTTAAAATCATTCGTAAGCTCAGTGTACCTGCAACTAGCGAAAAAACAAGAACAGCTAAGTAAATCATGAATGATGTCATCCCATCTGTCGTCCATAAAACCGTCGTTGCCCAAGATCTATCTGCAACACTAAATAGCACATTTAAATTATTAGGATAGAAAAAGCACCACAAAACAAAGGCTGCCACTCGTAAAACAATGTGCTTAAAATAGTAGAAGAAAAATCCCATTTCAACTGCCAGCAAAGAGAAAAGAACATTGTTCATTAAACCATCGGTATTGGCATGAAAAAATGTAATGCTCAAAATGATTCCTAAAGCAAATAAATGACTCCAAAAAATTTTATACATTGATGCGTAACCTCATTTTTTATTAAAACTATTATATCATACCTACTTTTCTTTTTCTTTGCTAGTCTTTTTTGTTATAATAGCACCTATGACAAAGAAAAAAATGATTGCACTTGATTTGGATGGAACCCTACTTCGTAGTGATAATACCATTTCAGATTATACAGTTGAAACTCTTAAAAAAATCCAAGAAAAAGGACACAAGGTTGTCATTGCGACTGGTCGTCCTTACCGTATGGCACTTGAGCACTACAAGCGTCTTGAATTAGAAACACCTATGATTTCTTTTAATGGTTCACTCACTCACCTCCCAGAAAAAAAATGGGACTTTGAACATAGTGTGACCATCGATAAAAAATATCTTCTTGACGTTCTTGACCTTCAACAAAGTGTTCAAGCAGATTTTATTGCAAGTGAATACCGAAAAAAATTCTATATCAGTGCTGAAAATCAAGAAATTATTAACCCAAAACTTTTTGGGGTGGAAAAAATTACAGACAAAATGGCACTTGATATTAGCAAAATCACCAAAAATCCAAATGGTCTGCTGATGCAAACACGTCATGAAGACAAGTACCTACTTGCTGATGAGATGCGAAAATTCTTCAAAAATGAAATTGAAATTGATTCTTGGGGCGGACCACTCAACATCTTAGAATTTTCACCTAAGGGTATCAATAAAGCTTATGCACTCAAGTACCTTTTAAAAACAATGAACATGGACAGCGATGATTTGATTGCCTTTGGTGATGAACATAATGATACCGAGATGTTATCTTTTGCAGGAACTGGCTATGCTATGAAAAATGCAAGTGACATCTTACTTCCCTTTGCTGATAAACAAACCGAGTTTTCAAACGAAGAAGACGGTGTTGCAAAAGAATTAGCGAAAATTTTTCTATAAATTTCTGAAAAACTTCTTTTTGAGAAGTTTTTTCTTTTTTTCATCGTTTTCAAAACATTTTCACTGTTTTCATAAAAAACACCCCATTTTATACGAACATTATTTGCTTTTTTATACAATTTAATCGCTTTATTTTGCGAGTTTCTGAAAATTTTTCATGATTTGTGTTATTTTTTCTCAAAAAGCTATTGCTTTTTTTGTGAAAACGTTTTACAATAATATCGTTCTTAAAATTTCCTTGGAACGGAAAAGAATTGCCAAGCTTGCTTGGAAGGAGATTATTCTTTTTTGTTTCAACGAAAAATAATCATAAGGAGGAAGAACAAGAATGGGTATCGGTATTATTATTGCCAGCCATGGTAAATTCGCTGAAGGTATTCATCAATCAGGTTCTATGATCTTTGGTGACCAAGAGAAAGTTCAAGTTGTCACTTTCATGCCAAGTGAAGGACCAGATGATTTATACGCACACTTCAACGATGCTATCGCACAATTTGATGCTGATGATGAAATCCTCGTACTAGCTGACCTCTGGAGTGGTTCTCCATTTAACCAAGCTAGTCGCGTTATGGGTGAAAACCCAGACCGCAAGATGGCTATCATTACAGGTCTTAATTTGCCAATGCTTATCCAAGCCTACACTGAGCGCATGATGGACGCTAATGCAGGTGTTGAACAAGTTGCCGCAAATATCATTAAAGAGTCTAAAGATGGTGTTAAAGCACTTCCTGAAGAACTCAACCCAGCTGAAACAGCTGCTGCTGCGCCTGCCGCACAAGCTGCTCCTCAAGGTGCTATTCCTGAAGGAACTGTCATCGGTGATGGTAAACTTAAAATCAACCTCGCTCGTATTGACACACGTCTTCTTCACGGACAAGTTGCAACAAACTGGACACCAGCTTCTAAAGCTGATCGTATCATCGTTGCATCTGATACAGTATCTAAAGACGAATTGCGTAAAG
>JGI24712J26585_10003726_pt1 | contig 11933 bp, 8 predicted proteins | sample BioPla3DNA2_FD_26585 | JGI IMG/M metagenome (IMG submission 26585)
GTTTGCTTGATACTCCAAACTCGGGAAAAGTCATTATAGAAGGCACGGATACCTCACGCATGTCCGACAGTGAGAAAGGCAAATTCCGGCTTCGTAACCTGGGTTATGTCTTTCAGGACTATGCCCTTCTTCCCGAACTCAATGCTTCGGAAAATGTCTATATCTCCCTCATGATGCAGGGAAAGAGCAAAGCCGAATGCGAAACCACAGCCGCAGAAATTCTTACCGCAGTTGGACTTGGAGACCGCCTGCAGCAGCTTCCCTCCAAAATGAGTGGAGGCCAGCAACAAAGAGTTTCAATAGCTCGGGCTCTTGCCCACTCCCCAAGAGTCCTTTTTGCAGACGAGCCCTGTGCCAACCTGGACTCCCAGACTTCAAAGGAAGTCCTTGACCTCTTTAAAAAATTCAACAAGGAACAGGGGCAGACCATTGTAATGGTTACCCATGAAGAATGGCATGCTGATTATGCAGACAGGATAATAAGGTTAAAAGATGGAATAATTCAAGAGTGAATATTCTTCACAAGCCTAGGTATCTACGTAAACTGGATGTCCTATACAACACTGGACTTTGAATAAGATCAATATATGTGCCAGGATCTATCAAGGAAGTCAAAGATACATATTGATTTGCTGGTACCATGCCAGCAACCTACAGAGAAGAGATCTTTGGTCTCTCAAACGACTGCAGAAAATATTGCACCTGACATGTTACACGTTCTAACATATCGAAATGCAAATATTCTATTCCCCGTAACGTTATATTCTGGAGCTGCCCTGAAACCAGTTTTAAGTGTCTAATAGTTGAGATTTTTTTCTTCGGTTTGATGCACAGTTCGTGTAATAATATAACTATTAGATCAATGAGATAAGCATTAGATCAATGAGATAAGCATTAGATCAATGAACTGAGGTTAGAAAGGTATACAAAAAAAAATAAATGAAATAATATTAACTGTTAAAAATATTATATACAATAAGTGCATAGTATAATCTGCGTTCTCATCTTTTTAATACCCCACTAGCAAATAACACCTACTTCAGGACATTACTCCACTGTAAAGGGATAAAAAGAGAAACTCACATTCCATGAATTAAAATGCCTCAATACCTCTTCCCCAGCTAGAGAGAAGTGAGTCTCTTGAACACCGTTCGGAACTCCCAGGATTTCGGTGAGAACGCTACCTCATTTTAAAAGAGATTTTAGAATCCTCAGGATAAACTGTTTAACCACGACCATTGTGCCGGTCGATCACGCCGTCATGCTGATTTTTGATCAAATCCCGAATCATCGCCCGAGGCGCTGCCCGAGATCCGTCTCGCCCGAATTGCGCCTCGGGAGCACGCTGCCCTTTTCGCTCACTTTGTTCGCTCAAGAGGGCTTATTTTTGGACAGAAATTTTACTTATTTTTGCCCGGATCCTGCAAGCCTTTTAACAGGCCTCCTTAAAAAACTTGGTATGAACCTTTTTCTAAAAAGTTTGATCACGAGCCTTCTCAAAAAAGGCTTGAGCGAAAACCTTCTGAGAAAAGGTTTTATCGTAAACTTTCAGAAAAAACAGCGACTCGGGTGGTGACTCGGGCAGCGGTTCTCAGGTAGTTCAATGCTATAAGGTTAGGTTGGTGAAAAAAGATTAGAATCTTATACTAAGAAAAAGTAGTTTAAATAACATTATGTGTTAAAAATATTATATATGGTGCGAACATAGTATAATTTGCGTTCTCATCGCAAGACCACATAGCAAGACCTATTCCACAAGAAATACTTCAACGCCTACTCCGAAAAATTACTAGAAAAGTGAAGAGACAAGATAAAAAGCTCGCAACCCGTGAGTCCAGTGCCACACCTCTTCCTGAACAAGACCTGATAAGTGCCGTTCGGAACTTCCAGAAATTTCCAGATGAGAACGCAATCTTTTCTCTAGACAAAGTATCACTGTAGTTTTTCAAGATAGTAAGAATATTGAAAGATAATTAAATATCAGAATATATATTAAGTACTAGAAGATCAAAACGGTAAAGAGCAGTAAAAATCAGCAGAAAACTGTAAAAGCAATAAAAAAGAGAGTAAAAAGGTAGTAAATAAAAAAGATAGCAAATAAAAAAGAGTCTTTATACTGAGATTACCTCACTTTTTTGCCGTTTGAAAATCCCGATTACTTTCCCTTCCTCATCGATGTTGTCCTTTATCCAAACCAGTTCCCAGCCCTCATTTCCGATTCTTTCAAGTTCTCCCATCATCTGTGGCAGACTTAAGCCATCAAGTTTGCGAGAATCATACTCCCATAGATGTATCGTTTAATACCCCTCCAGATAATGATAAAGATAAAATTTTTAATGTTTATATTGAAATAAAACTATAAATAACCCGAACAAAAGGAAAAAAACAATCAGGTATTCCCCCTGAATTAAGCTATATCTTTTTTATCTAGATTCATTTATTCCATTTCCCCTTTTCTGCGTTCTATTTTTTAAGTGAGATTTACTCTATCTTAGAATCGTATAATTCCGGAATTTCGGACCGAAAGAGTATACCATTTTCATACCTTAATCTGCGGATTCTCTCCTTTGCCATTAATCTAATATGAGCTCGATTTCTTGAGGGTATCTTGCACCCGGATACATAGGTGTGAAAGGCTCCGAGTTTTGCCTTGCAATATAGAACATATTCTCGCCGAAATAGGTAATAGAATTGAGTTGATATTTTTCGAATACCAGGCGAAGGAACTTTTTTGAGAGGGGAGGTTTTGCAAACTCAAAGTCCGTGTCGCTTACTTCGATTCCTGCCTCGTACATAAAAAAAGGATGTCAGGATAGGATATAAATTGCCATGTAAGGAGTCTGCAAGCGTTTCAATTCTCTCCTCCCAGATCAGAACCTTTTTTTCTTGCGGTCTTTTGTTAAGGATGACTTCTTTTGCTCAACCCGTTCCAGAAGGGCTTTTCCAAGGTTTGAGTATTCTTTTTTTACAGGCTTTTCTTTTTTCGCAGTTTTCTGAGTAAAAATAACTTCCTCTTCTTTATTCTCTAAAAGCGCTGAATATGTATCAAAAGTTTGAATAGAGTTTTGAAGAAGCTTTTTTTGCCCGGACAGGTCGCCAGGGCTGAGTTTTCCAGCACGTGTGAGAAGTTCTGCAAACTGTTCAAAAATTCCAAGTAATTCTTTATCTTCACTGCTGATTTCTTCAGCCATTTTTGAGAGGTATTTCTCGCTCTCAATTCTTGCTATGCTAGGTCTGTCGCTGAAAAGGATGAATAACAGAGCCTGATAGAAATGATAATAGAATTCAGGAATATGGAAGCCTATAGAAGCTTCGGATGCCTCTTTAAAGTAATTGACCGCTTCTTTTAACCCAAAAATGTAAGTTGCCTCGTTTTCCGCCCTCAATGACCTCCAGAGGGAAGCTTTTCCAAGGGAACGAAGAGCATACCTTCGAACATAAATGTACGGCTTGTCAGTAAGCGTCTTCAAGTCCCTCCAGGCCTGGGTTTTGTCCGGTACATGGAAAAAGGCAGATCCAAGCACATGTGCCGCCGTCCTCTGCACAAAACTATCGCTATGATCAGAAAGCCTTACCAGATCCATCCAGGCTTTTCCTTTATCTGGAACCTCTGCAAAGCCTGAAGATAGAGCGAGAACAGCCCCTTTCCTGACTTCTCGGTCTTCAACGGACACGAGCTTGATAAGTTCGTTCCAGGCTGCCTGCTTATTTTCAGAGTAAGCAAAAGCGGCAGCAAGAAGTTCTGCTGCTCTTTTACGGATCTGGGCATCCTGGCTTTCAGTAAGCCTGACAAGGTCATAAAAAATTACAGATTTATCCTCTACTGCCGGAAAGATATTCGTAAGCAGGTCTGCAGCATCCCTTCTGGTGCCTGTGTCCTCATCCCCGGTCAACTCAAGGAGTTCGCCCCAGATATCCTGCGCTCTGCCGTTATATCGTGAATAAGCCGCAAGCAGAGCTTCTATTTCAACTTTTTGTCTCTGAGGATCCGGATCAGAACTCAGGCATATGAGCTTACTTATAATTTCTTCCCTGTCCGGAATGGAGCCTGACCCTGCAAACAGGTCAGCCATATCTTTCTTTAGTATGTATGCCCTGCTGTCAGGCTCAGTCCTGGCAATTTTGGAGGCAAGCTTGTTACGACCCTTTTCTTTAACCTGTCGTCTGCCGTTTTCCTCATTTTCCCCGGAGAGGACAGAACTCAGGGAATTAGTTGCTTCCTTTCGAAGAAAAGTACCCTTTTCTGATGCAGTTTGATAGGCTTCTCCAGTCTTACCTCTTTTTTCGGGCTTAACCTGTTTTTCGGATTTTTCTTTATCTCCGAAGAAATCGTCTTCTCCCAGCTCCCGGTCTTCTTTGGATTTGTAATCTTCTCCGGACTTGCACTTCCTCCGGTGTTTATCCAGCTCTCTCCAATCATATTTTCCTATCTCTTCCCACTCCCTTGCCTCACGTTCATTACATAGTTCGGGATAAGCAGAAATAAGCGTATCTACAACCTTTCGGAGCACAGAACTCTCCTTCGTTTCAGCCAGGCGTACAAGTTCGGAATATGCCTCGCTCCTTAAGGAGAGATATGGGAAAACCTTTGTGAGAATGCAGGCCGCTATGCTCCGTATATCTTCCTCCTCATCCCCTGAGAATTCCAGGAGTTCCATCCAGAGTGAGCCTTTGTTATCCATACCCGGGAATAAGGATATAAGCGCATCAGCTGCCGCACTCTTGACCTGGTTGTCACTGACCCTTATCAGGTTCAGGAAATCTTCCCAGACCTTTCTCTTGTCAGGCATATCAGGAAATATAAAAATCAGGGCATCTATCGCCTGCTTCCGGATATGCCCATCCTCGTCTCTCGTAAGCCTGAGGATATCGTCCCAGGCTTTTTTCTTATCCAGGATGTGAAAAAAAACCGAAGGTAGAGCCAGAAGGATTTCCCTCTGAACCTCAGGATTTCCCGATACTGCAAGTTCCAGCAGAGTCTCAAGGGTTTCATCCTTCATCTCATCCGGCATCCGGGTGTAAACAGTTCCAAGAACACGCGCAGCCTGTTTCCTGATTTTTTCATCCTCAGACTCCGTAGCCAGTTCCAGTACCTCGTTCCAGGCTTCTTTTTTTCCCTCATCTGTCAGTTCCGCGAAAACAAGACTCAAAAATGAAGCCGACTTTTCCCGCACATAAGAATACTCTGAAGTTCCCATTGCAAGCAGGTCTCTCAATACCTGCTTTTTATCAGGAATTTCTTTTATCAAATAGTAAAGCGAATTGACAATTTCGTTATTTACGTCCTCCATGCTTGATCTGGAGCTTATCAGCCCGATAAGATCCCTCCATGCCATGGCTTTATCCGGCATGAGAGAAAAAACGCTAACCAGAGCATTGGCTGCAGCTCTCATTACATTTTCTGCCGGATAAGCTGTCAGATTAACGAACTTGTTCCACACAAGTTCCTTATCCGGGGCATTCGGAAAAACGGTTACAAGGGAGTTGATGGCTTCTTCCCTGACTGCACTGTCCCTGTCAGAACAAAGCCTTAGTAAATCTTCAAAAGCCAATCTCCTGTCAGGAAAAGCCTCAAAAAAGATTCCCAACTGCTTTGCGGCCTCTATTCTCTCATCCGAAACCTGACTGTAAGTTTTATTATGTATCCCTGGCTGCTCACTCAAGAATTGCCACCGACCTCTGCTCTAACGCTGTCCTGTTTACAAGCTCCTATTTACAATTCAATCTGGCAGATTTCCTCTTATAATTATTGATTCCAGATTTCAACTGGCAATAAAGAATGATGAAATGTCAGACTAAGTAGAAAACTGGGCAAATCATATTTGAATCAGAAATTTCTCAGGCAGGAGGCAGGATAATCTCTTTTTCGGGATACCTGCAAACACAATGCCCAGGAAACGAGAAGCGCTCCTTAGTATACTAAAAAAATCAGAAGTATAGTTAAAAGAATATTATCATCTCAAAAGCGGAGTCCTGAATGGAAATATCCTACCTTGACCTTATTTTCTCTTCTGAGGAATTTTTAAAAATGTTCTTCTAATATAGGACTATTTGAATATAGACTTATAGGACTATTTGAATATGGACTTATATAATTGTGAATTATGTAGTCATTGAGGGTGTTACACTTGGTGTGTTGCACCTGCCTCTACCAGTTTATTGAGACCGAAGGGGAAAATAAGACTAACATATTATGTTAAATGGAAGGCTGAAATAATGCGGCAACAGGATATAATAGCCAAACAACTGGCGCAAAGAGTAACAGATTTTATTGAACCTGTTATCCCCTATCTGGTCGTAGGGTCCAAAAAAGCGATTGAGGAAGCCAGCAAACAGGTGGGACCTGAAGTCTGGGAGATTAAGAGAAAATTATGGGGAAAACTATGTTCGACAGGGTGCGTTGGGTTGAAAGAAGCCGCAAAAGATATGATTGTTGCACCTTCTGATATGGAGGTAAGGCAAGTTCTGACTCAGGAGATTTTAAAATTGCTTGAAGAAAACCCTGATTTAACTGAAGAAATTTCGTCTTTTATGGAAGATAAATCCATACAGAGGCTGGTGACCGAATATAATCTGGCCAGGGCTACAGATCAGAATTCAAAACAGGAATCAAAACAGATCTCGAGACAAACCCTCATTGATAGACTTAGAGTGTTTGAGGAGTTTAACAGACTGCTTGAAGGATTTGCAGCAAGAAAGGGCATTTCTGAGGGTCCGGAGCGGTCTGAAATGCCTGATATCGAAAAGCTTGCTGGTTCGGGCATTACAGGTAAAAAAAGTGCAAGTGCCCTGAGAATTGAGCAAATCGCAGAAATTAAACAAATCGAAAAAACGGACTTTGCAAGAGCTTACGCCGCAAAGAATAATCTTGCAAAAATTTATTTTGGAAACACAGGCGTTGTGAAAGCCGAGGCTGAACTCCAAAATGAGTACGAGAAGACAAAGACCCTTTTGTTGCAGATTTCTTATCTGGAGAAGCCGGAAAAACAAGAGGTATTGGAAAAGGCCCTTGATTTTGCTTCTAGGATCCAGTACGGGGACCTGAGATCACAGGCTCTCTCCCTGGTTATTCCATATCTTATCGGACCAGAGAAAGCCGAACTTATCAGGAAAGCCCTTGAATCCGCCTCCCATATTCATGACGAGGATGAAAGAGCCCTTGTTCTTTCTTCACTTCTCCCCCACCTGAGAGGTCAGGGCAAAGAAGAGCTTATTGAAAAAATCTTTGGCTTTGCCTACTTCCTTAAGTATGGGGATATAAAATTCCAGATTCTTTCCTCGCTTCTTCCTCATCTCTACGTATCAAGGAATGAAAAACTTATTGAGAAAGCTCTTGAACTGGTAACAGTGATTCACTCCAGATATCAAAGGGTACAGGCTCTCTCATCTCTTATTATATACCTGAGTGAACAGAGAAAACAGGAAGTTATAGAGCAGGCGCTTGAGCTGGCTTTCACTCTTAAGGATAAAGACATGAGGCCTGAGGCCCTCTCATACATTCTTCCATATCTGGATGAACCACAGAGAAAAGAAATTCTTAAAAAAGCCTTTGATATGGCGTCAGGAATTAAATCTGAATATCAAAAAGCTGAAGCCTTATCCTCGCTTGCTCCATACCTTGATGAGCTGGAAAATGACGAAGTTATGGGCTCCTGACTCCCTATTCTTTACTTTCTTACTCTTTCTTACTCTTTTTTAACTCATGATGCTCTGATAGAATTATATAATTAACTTCAGCAAACCAGAAGCGTAGGAAAGATGATTCAAAAACTTTAGATGTATAAAATTCCTGTCGCTCCTGAAAACCAGAATATTCATATACAATAGAAATTCGATAATTAAGAGCGCTTAAATATATAATTAATCTATTATTAATCCTACAAAAATTAATTTTGATATCGTTTATTTGCATTGATTATTTTACTTTATTATATCGATGCATTAGCTGAATCAAATAGCCGAATAAGTAGTCGAATAAGTAGCCAAGTAAATAACCGAATAAATAGTCGAATAAAATAGCTGAATTCGGAAAGGGGGTAAAAAGTGAAAATCAAACTGGTATTTTTTCTGCTAGTCCTGTTTCTGGTTTTCTCTGCGGGATTTGCTCAGGTGCAGTTAGGAGGGAGCGGGTGCATGCCTATTAAACTCGTTAATGTCACACCTGACAGATTTGAGTGCATGAAGGAGAGACTTCAGGACGCCGGAATAACAGTCCCGCCTGGGAATGAGGGAGAGCTTTCGGGACAGGGTTTTACTGCAGAATTCGAGTGGGATGGATAGTCGAACCTTACAATTACGGTTACGGACAAACCTCTCTTTGTCAACTGTAATAACATAGACCATGCATTAATACGGTTTGTAAAAGAGTGCGACAGTACGAGGAGCTAATAAAGCTTGTAAATGGGCTGTACGCACCTAGGTTTATATGCTTCGAGATTATCTCTTTAGCTTTTTAACGTATATTTAGTTTCTATTCTTCCCTTCTTGCAATTTTAGCCTCTGTCTCAACAAGTTGACCGGAAAAAACCATTGCAAGAATGGACTGCCTCAGTTTTTCTGTTTTTTCTCTTGTTGTTTAGTTTTTGGATTGACAGAGAAAGCAAAGTGCATGCAAGTGCCAAAAAAGTCATCAATATGATCGCAGAATCTTAGAGACGGTATCATACATTTCTTTCGCAAAATTTATAGAAAATACGGCTTCTTCGAAAGTAACAAAAGTTCCGCCGTACTGGACGTTGTGACGAGAGATGCGCATCTTATCGAAGACGTTTACGAGTTTTAGTAGGAGAGGATCATCTTTATACAGATGTTTAAGTGCGATACTGAGACAGGAGTGGCTGCGTTCTGTATAGCCTTTTGAGAAAAGTAAAGCTCTAGCACTATGAAATGCACTATTATATGCAGCTAGCTGCACCATTTCATACTCGTCGATTTCCAAATTCTTTTGTGCGGAGCGCAGAAAACGTTCTGCCGCTGATATCGATACAGGTATTCTTTCCCAAGCTCGGGAATCATGCTTAATCAGTTTTTCGGCTTGGCACTCCTTCCAGTTCATAGTTCCGCACCCGTGAAAAGAATGTGTTTGGTGAGTACGCTAAGGACAAAGGGATCATCTTTTTTCTTTCGACTCTCCCATTCATAGTAAGGGATAACAGTCACTTGAAGCTCATGCCCGACATTTGTTTCAATTTCTGGAACGAGTGCATAATTAACGTCCTGCTCTGTTCCAATTACCAGAACATCAATATCACTTTTTTCATCAAAACTTCCAGATGCTATGCTCCCGTACACTGCAAGAGAAATCGCATTTGGAGCCAGTTCTTCCAGCTTTCCTTCCCACAGCTTCAGCACCATAAAAGTTTTTTTCAATTCCCTTGCTATATAGCTGGAATTGTTAAGGGTAAACATATGCGCCGTACCGATTTTTTCCATGTCCACAAGTTGTTCTCTGTAAAACAAATCTGTGAACCTCTTGACGCTGCCGGGTGAAACCTCAAGCTCACGGGAAAGCTCATTAATGTTTATGGAACTGGTAGGGTGGGAAAGAAACCATCCCAGGATTTTATTACCAACACATTTGTTAAATTCGTCTATCATTCAATATGTTGAATGATCATTCAATATATTAAACGATTATGGCATGACCATAAATCCTGGCTGGATCTTCGTTATCTTAAAATCTTAGCAGAAGAAAAATGTCAAACTAATTAATTTTGAGCTTGCGAACCGGAAAATTATAGAATTCTTGGACTCCGAGATACTCAACGGCTGCGCAGCAGGCGGCCTTTCCTGAAAAATAAAGAAGAAAAGAGATTAAATTCGAAAAGATATAACATTGTCATTTTTTCTTGCTTTTCACATTTTCTATTTTCCTCTTTTCCGCTTTTATTCTCTCAAGCAAAACCTCCGCCGTCTCATATTCCCTGCCTTCTCTTCTTGCAATCTCAGCCTCTGTCTCAACAAGTTGACCGGAAAACGCAGGTTTTTCGAGTTCGTTCGATTTTTGATTGACATTTTAACTAAATGAATTCTTATTGGACCTAAAGCTTAATGTAATCGTAATCTATAATTTTGCTAGAATCATAATAAATAAAACATTAAAAGTCATTTGGTAAAAATTTACACAAACTTGCTAATTCAAAAAGAATGTAAAATAATCAAATGAAAATATTCTGAACATAAACAAGCAATCAATAGATGGTAATTTAATGAAAAATTTAAACCACAAACAAAGAGCTCTTCTTTACACTATATATAAACTACATGAACGGGACTTATCTTCTAAGTTTATGGTAGTGAAGAGTCTTTTTTTGTTAGTGCACGTAGAACGAATTGATAAGTTAATTAAATTCTACAATTTTTTCCCTTATAACTATGGACCTTTCTCTATCGTTTGTTATAACGATATTTCCAAGCTGCAAAAAGAAAGCTATATCATAGAGAAGGATAAGCAACTTGAACTAACCGAAAATGGTAAGGCATTTCTAAAGGGAATTGACAAGAAGGTAGCTCTAAAAATAAACAGAGTTGTCGGGAAGTTTAATTCTGACAAAGAAATTAAGGCATATGTCTATCGAAAATTCCCTGCTTATACGATAAGAAGTAAGCTTCTACCCCCTCAAGAGGAGAGAAAACAGGAACCATGTCTTTTCACCATAGGATATGAAGGAAGAGACATTGACCTTTTCCTTAATATCTTAATTCAGAATTCCATAGATATTCTTATTGACGTTAGGAAGAATCCCTTCAGTATGAAGTTTAGTTTTACAAAAAATAGACTTAAAAATTATCTTGAGAACTCAGAGATTCAATATATTCACATTCCTGAGCTTGGAATAGAAGGAGAAAAAAGAAAAGCCCTTGCCACATACAAAGATTACGAAAAGCTCTTTGAAAATTACGAGAAAACCACAATAAAAAAAAACCCTGAACTTTTAGATAAAATTGTGGAGTTAAGCCGAAACCATCGTGCTGCACTAATGTGTTTTGAGGCGGACGTAAATAGGTGTCATCGTGGAGTTATTGCACGAAATATAGTCCAAAAAGAAAATGTGGAAGTTTTAAATATCTGAAACACATAAATGCCATATAATACTATTGTCATATTTTTTGGAGGCTTTTCCTGATTGAAACAGGAAACCGAGAGAATCTTAGTTCTGGTGAGGGCTACACCAGAAGAAAGTAAAAAACATGGTTATCTTGTATGTGTTGCCGGAATAAATGAGAAGGGAGAGTTCAGGAGAGTTTATCCTTTCGAATTCAGTTATGGGGAAAAGTCAATCGATTTTAAGAAGAAAGACAGGATTGAAGTTGTCCTTACAGAACCGGATAACGACCAAAGAAAAGAAAGCAGAAAGCAAATCCGCTACAAGAACCTGCATTCTCCTGTTGAGGACGAAGAGCTAAGAAATTTACTCCGGTCGAAAGTAAGTTCAATAGAAAAATTAACAGAAGAGAATGCAAGTCTTGGAGTAGTAAAGCCTGAACTTATTGATGTAAAGGTAGAAATAAATAGTACTGAAATATATGACAAGCAGCAGTACTTTAATTTGATGGGCGATTATCTGGTCGAGAAAAGAGAAAAAGTCAAAATGCCTGTCGAATTAAGATATAATTTCAGGTGCAAAAACAATCCTGCCTGCAGAGGACACCAGATTATCCTGCTTGACTGGGAATTTAACGAACTTGCAAGAAATATTATGCGGACTGACGCAAATCCTGCATCCATTGAAAAAAAGATTCGAAACAGGTTTTATGACTTCATGAAGGAAAGAGATCTTTATTTTGTAATGGGAACCCATTTCCGCTTCAAGACTTGGATGATTATTGGGATTTTCTATTTAAAGAAAAAAGACGAAAAGCAGAAGGAACTTTTTGATTTTTGAAAGTTTTTATATCATGTATATTATGAAAATCCAAATTGTAAAAAAATT
>JGI24712J26585_10003727_pt1 | contig 11932 bp, 7 predicted proteins | sample BioPla3DNA2_FD_26585 | JGI IMG/M metagenome (IMG submission 26585)
TGGTTCATCTAAAATCCATACCTTAGGTTTATGAACTAAAACACCCATTAATATTATTTTTTGCCTCATTCCATGAGAGTAGCTTTGAATTTTATCACCTAAAGTTGATTTCATCTCAAATTGTTCTGCTAAATCCTCAATTCTTTCAATTCTTTCTTCTGAATCAACCTTATACACATCTGCCATAAAATTTAAATATTCCAAACCAGTTAATCTTAAAAACATATCAGGATTATCTGGCACATACCCAAATTGTTCCTTAGCTTCAACTGGTTCCCTTGAAATACTTATATCATTTATCTCAATATCTCCTATTGTTGGGGATATTATTCCTACTATCATCTTAATTGTAGTTGTTTTGCCTGCTCCATTCGGACCTAATAATCCATAAATCTCTCCATCTTTTATTTCTAAATTTAAATTATCAACGGCTTTATTGATACCATTATAACTTTTGGTTACTTTTTCAATTTTTATCATATCCTCATCCTCCCAATTACAATTATACATGAAATTTCTTCATAAATAAAAGCCTTTTGGAAAATTTTCCAAAAGGCTTTTGTGAAGAATTTATTTCGTACTATTTCTTTTTATTAGACTATAATCTAAAGTATAATGGCCTTCTTCTAATTCCTTGTTATTTAATAATTTAATTAACATTCTCATAGCTACTGAACCCATATCATAACTTGGTTGAGATATTGTTGTTAACTTAGGATAAAATATTGATGCAATGTAATTATCATTAAATCCAATAACGCTTACATCCTCTGGAACTTTTATTCCGTTATCTCTTAACCCATTAATTACACCAATTGCAATTTCATCAGATGCACATACAACTCCATTAAACTTTTTCTTACTTTTTATGAATTGCATTGCTGCATCATATCCACTTTTAACTCTAAGTGTATCAAAGAATACTAAATCTTCTTCTACTTTAATATTGGCATCCTTCATAGCATTCTCAAAACCTAAATATCTATCTCCCCAAGCATTTTTATTTTCTGCTTTCACACCAACAAAAGCTAAATTTTTATTCCCATTATCAATTAAATACTTAGTTCCAGTATAGGAAGCCTTAACATTATCTATAGTAACACTTGGTAAAACCCCATCTTTATCTCTGGTCTCAACAAGTATTGTCTTTAAATCTAATTCATTTATTAAATCTAATATTTCTTTATTAAGAGAACTACTCATGTATATTACACCATCTACCATTTTCTCTCTTAATACTCTTAGATATTCTTTTTCTTTTTCTACATCAAAATCGGAATTACATAGAATAACATTGTAATCGTATATATTTGATACATCCTCAGCCCCTCTTACAATGTCAGGATATAGTTGACTTGAAATATCAGGCACTAAAATTCCGATTGTCTTAGTTCTTTGGGTTTTTAAGCTTCTTGCAACTATGTTTGGTCTGTACCCTAATGTTTTTATAGCATCAAGTACTTTATTTTTAGTATCTTCATTAACAACATCTATATCGTTTAAAACCCTAGAAACAGTTGCAATTGACACCCCAGCTTCTTTAGCTACGTCCTTAATTGAAGTTGCCATCTTTATCACTCCCAGATTTTTATTTTTTTAATTAAATTATACATTTATATATTCTCAAAAACAAGTAATTTAATGGAGTAAAGGGGGAAATCCCCCTTTTCTTTTACTTAACAACTTTAACATCCATTAATAATTTTTCACCATTGATCATAACTTCAGTATAATCATTATTTACCTCTGAATAAAAAATATCTAATGTTAATGTTTCCTTTTTAATGTTACTTTCATACTTCTTTATTACACTTACTAATTTATCATTGTCTTTTACATATAAGTTTATCTTATCTGCTACTTCGAAATCTTTTTCTTTTCTCATATTTTGAATCTTAGATATAATTTCTCTTATATGACCTTCTTCTTGTAGCTCTTCTGTTATATGAGTGTCTAAAACTACACCAATTTCTCCTTCACCAGCAAAAGCGTATCCATCTAATCCCTGCATTGTTACTAAAATATTTTCTGAATTCAATTCTATTTCTGTACCATCTACATTTATTACTTCCACATTTCCAGATTTTAGCTTTTGGGCTAATTCCATTTGATTTCTAGCTGAAATTTCTTTTCTTATTCCAGGAATCAACTTACCATATTGTTTTCCTAAAACAGGTAAATTAGGTTTTAGTTCAAAATTAACGTGTTCTGATAAATCAGCTCCAAATGTAATTGATTTAATATTTAATTCATCTGTTATTATGTCACCATAATATTCTGGAAGTGATGCTGTAGAAACTAATATTTCAGAAAGTGGTTGCCTATTTTTAATATTTGCCCCATTTCTTGCACTTCTCCCTAATTTCACAATAGTATACGCTAAATCCATTTCTTTTTCTAATGATTTATTTATACTATCTTCATCTACTTTTGGCCATGTGCATAAATGTATACTATCAGGTGCTGATGAATCTATATTTACTACTAGATTTTGATAAATTTCTTCTGTTATAAATGGTACAAATGGTGCTGCTACCTTACATAATGTAACTAAAACATTATATAAAGTCATATATGCTCCTATTTTCTCATCTGTCATTTCCTGACTCCAATATCTTGATCTGTTTCTTCTAACATACCAATTTGATAATTCATCAGTAAAATCTTCTATTAATAAAGCAGCATTAGTTATATCGTAGCTATTAAGCTTATTATCTACTTCTTTAACTAATGTATTTAATTTAGACATTATCCATTTATCCATTACATTTTTAGACTCATAATCTTTATATTCTAAAGGATTAAATTTATCTATTTCTGCATATAAAACATAAAATGAATATACATTCCATAATGTACTTAAGAATTTTCTTTGAGCTTCTTGCACATCATCAATTGAAAATCTTGTTGGAAGCCAAGGAGCACTTGCTGTATAGAAATGCCATCTTGTAGCATCTGCTCCCTGAGAATCCAATACTTCAAATGGATCAACAACATTTCCTTTAGATTTTGACATTTTTAATCCCTTTTTATCTAAAACATGACCTAAAACTATACAATTTTCAAAAGGATTTCTCTCAAAAATAGCAGTAGATATTGCTAATAATGTATAGAACCAACCTCTAGTTTGATCCACAGCCTCTGAAATAAACTGTGCTGGATAATTTTTGTCAAATAACTCCTTATTTTCAAATGGATAATGTAATTGTGCAAATGGCATAGATCCTGAATCAAACCAACAATCTATTACCTCTTTAGTTCTTTTCATTTCCTTTCCACAATGTGGACATTTTAACTTAACATTATCTATATATGGTTTATGAAGTTCAATATCTTCTGGCACATCTATTCCTTTTTCTTTTAATTCATTTATGCTACCGATACATTCCTTGTGACCACATTCACATTCCCATATAGGAAGTGGTGTTCCCCAATATCTATCTCTTGAAATACCCCAATCAATAACATTTTCTAAGAACTTTCCAAATCTACCTGTTCTTATGTTATCAGGATACCAATTTATTTTATTATTATTTTCTAGTAAATTATCCCTAAGCTTTGTCATTGCAACAAACCAGCTTTCCTTAGGATAATATAAAAGTGGTGTATCACATCTCCAACAATGTGGATATGAGTGTAAATGCTTTTCTGCCTTAAATAGCTTATTATTTTCTTCAAGCCATTTACAAATACTTTCATCACACTTTTTAACAAATTTTCCTGCCCAAGGAGTTACCTCATCTACAAATTTACCTTCCTTATCAACTAAATTTATAAATGTAATTCCATTTGCTTTTGCAACTAAGCTATCATCTTCACCATAAGCAGGTGCAATATGAACTATTCCTGTACCATCTGATAATGTAACGTAATCACCATGAATAACTTCAAAAGCTTTTCCTTCAACTTTTCCAAATGGCATAAGTTGCTCGTACTTAACTCCAAGTAATTCTGTACCTTTAAACTCTTTAATTATTTCATAATTTTCCCCTAATACCTTATCTGCTAATTCTTTTGCAAGTACATAAATTTCATCTTCTACTTTTGCTTCTATATAGGTGTAGGCTTTATTAACACATAGTGCTAAATTTGATGGCAAAGTCCACGGAGTTGTAGTCCATGCCAATATATATTTATTACTCTCTCCTACCACTTTAAATTTAGCAATACAAGTTAAATCTTTTACATCTTTATATCCTTGTGCTACTTCATGTGAAGATAATGCTGTTCCACATCTTGGACAGTATGGCATTACTTTATGTCCTTCATAAAGTAATCCTTTATCCCACATTTGTTTTAATGCCCACCAAACTGATTCAATATAATCATTATGATATGTTACATATGGATTTTCCATATCTACCCAATATCCTATTTTGTTTGTCATTTCTTCCCACATAGATACATAAGTAAATACGCTTTCTTTACATTCTTTAACAAACTTCTCTACGCCATATTCCTCTATTTGTTCTTTACCTGAAATACCAAGCTTCTTTTCTATTTCAAGCTCTACTGGAAGTCCATGAGTATCCCAACCTGCTTTTCTAATTACTTGATATCCCTTCATTACTTTATATCTTGGAATAATATCCTTCATTACTCTTGTTAGTATATGTCCAACATGGGGTTTCCCATTTGCAGTTGGAGGTCCATCATAAAATGTAAAATACTCCCCATCTTTATTCATATGAAAATTTCTGTTAATAACATCCTTTTCTTTCCAAAGATTTGCAACATCTTTTTCCATTCCGACAAACCCATTAGAAAGCTCTACCTTCTTGTACATGAAAATAACTCCCTTCAAACTTTTCTTTTATACAATAAAAAAAACTCCATCCAAAAGGACGAAGTTACATTCGCTATACCACCTATTGTTCATTCCTACTATAGGAAAATAATTCAAGTACTATCATACTCTATCCTCTAACGCTGGACAACGGGAAATCCTACTTAATACAAATTGTTCAGTTTCCAACTCCTAGGTGATTTTTACTAAACATCTTTATAATCTTACACCAACCGATTACTCTCTAAAAAAGAATATATAGCTACTTCTCCTAATCACAGTTATTTTAAATTATTATATATAAGATTTAAAATTTTGTCAATCCTTTATATTTCTTTATTTAGAAATATATATAATTATTTTTATGGAAATTAAGAAGTATTATCCTATATTCCCTTAATTTATTCTAAATATCTGCCATTTATTTTATTTTTGACTTTTGCAAGGAAGAGTATAATTAAATTAAGGAAAAAAATATTGAAAGAAGGCTTTATTATGACAAATTTAGCATTTAAAATGGAAGAACGTACTAAAAATGAAAAGGCTAAAGTAATTAGAAAAAAAGGAGAAATTCCTGGAATAATATATGGAGGTTCTTTGAGTAATCCAATATCAATTAAAATGAAGAAAACTCAATTACCTAAAATTTTTGCTTCACATTTAAAAAGTTCCATAATCCCATTATCTGTTAATGACAGCGTTAAAAATTGTGTTATTAAAGATGTTCAAAAGGATAATTTTGGAAAAGTAATTCATGTTGATTTCCAATGTGTTAAAGCTAATGAAAAAATTAAATTAAAGGTTCCAGTTTCTTTTGAAGGTCAAGGTGCATTAACTTCAAAAGGATTACTACTAGAAATAATGGCTACTGAAATTGAAGTTCAAGGTTCAGTAGAAAAAATACCTGAAACAATTCTTATAGATGTTTCTAAAATGAATTATGAAGATAAAGTATTAGCTGAAAATATTAATTTGCCTGAAGATGTACACTTAGTAACTCACAAAGATTTATTACTAGCAGTTATAGCAAGTGCACCTACTGAAGAAGTAAACGAAGAAGAGACAAGCGAAAGTGATTCTTCTACATCAATCGAATAATTATTATTAATTACCATTGACTATTAATTGCTTGCATGCTTTAATATAGGTAGATATATTAATGGAGGTAATTAATATGGAAAACAATGTGAATGAAGAAGTTCTTGATAAATTAACAAAAGTTTGTATATGTAAGGCAATAAATCGTGCCACTATAAAAAAATCAATTGATAATGGAGCTAACACTGTAGAAAAAGTAATGGAAACTACTGGTGCAGGTACAGGTGGCTGCAAAGGATGCAGATGCATTCCTAAAATAAAAGAACTTATTGAAAATAAATAGTAATAAAAAAAAGAATTTTCCAAAGGCTTATGCTAAGGAAAATTCTTTTTTATTATAATTAATTAAATTGATTATAGATTGCTTTAATAGCTTTTTCAAAATCATCATTTTCAATACCAACTAGTATATTCATTTCTGATGATCCTTGGTCAATCATTCTAATATTTACACCTGCTTCAGAAAGTGCTGAAAATACCTTTGCAGCAACTCCTCTATTTTTAGCCATTCCTTTTCCAACAGTAGCTATTAGAGCCATATTAGGATAAACATATATTGAATCTGGATTACAGCTTCTTTTAATTTCTTCTACTATTTTTTCCTTTTTATTCTTTAACTCAGAATCAGAAATAACAACGCATACTGTATCAATTCCCGATGGCATACATTCAAAGGATACACCGTTCATTTCTAAAACGCCTAAAACCTTTCTACAAAATCCTAATTCTGAATTCATCATAGCTTTTTCCAAAGAAATTACTGTAAAGTCCTTTTTACCTGCAATTCCAGTTAAAGTTTTAATTTCATCTTGATCTGAACCTTTTACAATTAAAGTACCCTTATCCTCCGGCTTATTAGTGTTCTTTATATTAATTGGAATTCCTGCTTCTCTTACTGGGAATATTGCATCCTCATGAAGTACAGAAGCTCCCATATACGCTAGCTCTCGTAATTCTTTATATGTTATTGAATCTATTGCTTTTGGGTTTTCAACTATTCTAGGATCAGCCATTAAAAATCCTGAAACATCTGTCCAATTTTCATATAATTCAGCATCTACACTTGCTGCTACTAAAGCTCCTGTTACATCTGATCCCCCTCTAGAGAATGTTACAATATCACCATTTTCATTTGCTCCATAGAAACCTGGAATAACTGCCCTTTCAACATTTCTAAGTTTTGACTTAAGTGCTAAATCTGTTTTTTCCCTATTTAATGTTCCATCAGGTGTAAATACCATTACATCTTTAGCATCAACAAATTCATATTCTAGATAATTCGCAAGTATTAATCCATTTAAATATTCTCCTCTACTAGCTGCATAATCTTTTGATGCCCCTTCTTCAATATCTTTCTTCACAATATCTAAATACTTATTAATATCAAAATTCAATCCTAAATCTTCTACTATTCCAATATATCTTTCAGAAATATGTTTAAATACATCATCTAATGAAATTCCTGTATTCACATGAGCATTACAAAGATATAATAAATCTGTTATTTTAGAATCTTTCTTATTTCTTTTTCCTGGCGCTGAAGGCACTACATACTTTCTTGCCTTATCCGCTAATATAATTTCTTTAACTTTCTTAAATTGAGAAGCATCTGCTAAAGAACTTCCCCCAAACTTCGTTACAATTGTATTCATTTTTATTTGCCCCCATTTTTTTATATTACAAAATTTATTCTACCAATAATTATGATATTTTCAATAGTATTTTGATACTATATTAATTAATTTTATTGAAAATAAATCCTATAGCTATAATATACTAATTTTAGCTATAGGATTTAATATTTAAATTTAATTAATATTTAAATTTATTAGAATTTTCCTTCATGCCAATTGATAGATTTGATATTTTATCTATAGATTCTCCAAAATTTGAAATTGTTTCTGTTTGTTGTTGTACAGATGCAGCTACTTCTTCTGATGAAGCCGCATTCTCCTCTGCTATTGCAGATAAATTTTGAATTATATCTATCATTTCACCTGTTTTCATTTGCATCATACTTGAAGAATCATTTAAATCTTTTAATTTATCCATTGATTTTTCTACACTCTCAGATATTCCATTGAATTTATCTGAAGTAATATTTACACTATTGCTTTGTTCTTCCATCAATGATGAAATTTTATTAACTGTTACCACTGCATTTTCAGTTCTATTAGTTAATTCATCTATAATAATTTGTATTTCCTTTGTGAACTTATTTGATTCTTCTGCTAATTTTCTTACTTCCTCAGCAACAACTGTAAATCCTTTTCCATTTTCTCCCGCTCTTGCAGCTTCAATTGCAGCATTTAAAGCTAAAAGATTTGTTTGTTCTGAAATGTCATTAATCATTCCACTGGCTTTTTCAATTTCCTTTGCTTTATTATTAGTATCAGTTATTACTCCATATATCTCCTTAGTAGCTTCTGTTGCTTCCTTACTATTTTTATATAATACATCAATAGCCTTAATTCCATCTTCCTTGTATTCATCAACCTTATTCATAATTTTATTTAATGAAATTAAATTATTTTTACTTTCTTCTATATATTCTCCAAGTTCTTCAACTTTATTAGATCCACTTTCTGTATCTCTTGCTTGCTTAGTTGCACCTTCTGCTATTTGAGTTACAGCATTGGATATTTCATTTGCAGTAATATTAATTTGTTCCATATTACTAATTAAACTATTTGTATAATCTGAAAAATCATCAGATATACCTGCAGTATCTTTAGCAAACTTACGAATATTTTCAATTGACACTTGAATAGATTTTGCTAAATCTCCTACTTCATCCTTTAAGTTAATAATTTCCTGTGGAATGTCTTCAGAAACATCTAAGTTTTTAACTTTATTTGAAAATCTTGCTGTTTTAATTATTCCTTTTGTAATACTATTACCTATTAATACTGTTAATAAAATTGTTATAGCTACAGCTACAAAACCTACTAATGCAAATCTAAATAATAAACCTCTTAAATTATTATCTATAGTTTCATATACTTCTGAAACAGGAACCCCAATAAATATTGCCCCTGCAACATTCCCATTATTATCCCTTATTAAGGTATATGTAGATGAGTATTCTTCTCCATTTACTATAGTAATTCCATTAAACTCTTCATTATTAGTTAATTTTCTATAGGCTTCTTGATCTTTATCCATTTTGCTACCAGTAATTCTTTTATAGTCCTCTCCAATTATGTTACTTGATGAAACTATAAAATCATCACCAACTTTTTTATAGATGGTTGCTACATCATTTAAATCTTGTGATACTTTATCTAAAACTCCACTATCACCCTCAATAGAAATTCCGTCTAGATCTGTTAATTCTCCTTTTGTTACCTTAATTGCTCCATAATCATACCCTATATAGCTTAAAAGTGCACTCATATCTGACAAAAGTTTTCTTTCTACTTGCTGATTTGCAACATCAGTTATTTTCTCTTTTGCACCAGTATATCCAACAATGGATACAATTATTATAATTATAGAAATAATACTTGAAAACAATAATAAAAGTTTAGTTTTAATGCTATTTTTTCTCATGTCTCCTCCTTTGATCTATTATTAATATACAACGTAATTTTACCATTAATTCTATTTATTTAATGAAATTATTGTTAATCCAATATTATATTTTTATTAATTGTTTATTTATAGTTAAATTTTGATACATTATCCCTCATATCTTCGGCTAATTTCGACATATTCTTAATTAGCTGTTCAAATTCTTCTATGCTTGATGTTTGTTCTTCAACAGATGCTGCCACTTCTTCAGTAGATGCTGCATTCTCTTCTGCTATTGCAGAAAGATTTTGCATTATGCTAATAATATTATCTTTTTCATTCTCCATTACTTCAGAAATGTTATTTAACTTATCTAAAGAATTTAACGCTTTCTCAATACTATCTGAAATTCCAATGAATTTACCTGAAGTAATTTCCACACTTTTATTTTGATTGTCCATAATTAACATCATATTTTTCATAGTTTCTACTGCCTGTTCTGTTGTATGAGTTAAATCAGCAATTATATTCTTAATATCCTCAGTAAATTTATTAGATTGTTCTGCAAGCTTTCTTATTTCCTCTGCCACAACAGTAAATCCATTGCCGCTTTCTCCTGCTCTTGCAGCTTCTATAGCAGCATTTAAAGCCAATAAATTAGTCTGCTCACCTATTTCTTTTATCATATTGCTAGCTTCTTCGATTTTTCTTGCTTTATTATTAGTATCAATAATTACATCATAAATACTATTGGTTGACTTTGTAGATTCTAAGCTTTCTTCAGAAAGCTTTTTTACTAAATTAACACCTTCTTGTTTTAATTCTTGAACTTCATTCATTAATATATTTAAATTATTTAATTCCTTCCTGCACTCCTCAATATCAACACCTAGATTGTCCACCTTATTAGTTCCTTCTTGAGTATCTTTTGCTTGATTGGTTGCTCCATCAGCAATTTGTACTACAACACTTGATATTTCCTTAGATGTTTCACTTACCTGATTTATATTATTTTCCAAATCGTTAGAATAACTTTCTATATTTTCAGATTGAATATTAGTTTCTTTTGCAAAGTTTCTTAAACTAACTACTGCTGTTTGAATAGATCCTGCAACTTGTCCTATTTCATCTTTATTTTTTAATAATTTTTCTGATATATCAGAAGCTACATCTAAATTTTGTATCTTTTTTGCAAATTCTACTGTTTCATTTAATGACTTAGTGATTGTCCTTGATATTAAATATGAAATCACTATTGTTAATAAAATAAAAACTACTCCCAATGAAAGAAAAACTACTAAAATGCCATTTAAATTATCTCTTATTTCCTCATTAATTTCATCCATTGGAACACCGATAAATAGTGCTCCTACTGTTTCACCATTTCTTATAATTGGTTTATACATTGCATAATAATCTATCTTATTTATTATTGTTTTTCCAACATACTCTTTTCCATTAATGACCTGTTTATAGGCTTCTTCAGTATTATCTAAATTTGTTCCATCTAAACGTTTCCCAGATTCATCTGTAATATTAGTTGCTATTCTTGTTAACTCATTATTATTATTAAGAAAAATTGTTGCTACATCTGAAAGTCCATCTTTTATTTCATCTAAAATAATATAGTTTTTCTCTATGCTTTTACCATTTTTGTCCTTTAACTCGTTATTTTCGTAATTTAAATTTCCATATTCATACTCTATGTATTTTTCAAAAGCATTCATATCAGATTGTAATTTACTTTCAGCTTGTATTTCTGATACACTATAAATGTTTGAACGTGCTTTAGTATATCCAATACTACATAAAATAATAATAGATAAAGAAACTATTACAGAAAAAAGAATTGTTATTTTACTTCTAATACTTTTCATATGTATCACCTCATATTTTTTTCTAAAAACCCTTATATTACCTAATTCTATAACTTAATTTTATCATGATATCTTTATTACAACAGTAAACTTTTTTTAAATTATTTGTAACATAGCCTTTGCCACTCCACTATTATTATTGGAATCTGTAATATATTTAGCTTCTTTTTTTAATCCGTCACAGGCATTCCCCATAGCAACTCCAAAGCCAGCATATTTTATCATGGAAATATCATTTTCATTGTCCCCTATACATACTACTTCTTCCCTTTTTACTCCTAATAAGTTAGCCAATGTTTTCACTGCATTACCTTTAGAAGATCCTTTTTTCATAACTTCAAAATTATTAGAAGAAGAACTTACTACTTCAAACATGTCTAACTTTTTTATTTCCTCTTTAGCCTTCATTATTTTATTAATATCATTTTCTTCAATGGCAATTGCTTTTAAGATTTCACTAGAACACTTTTTAATTACTGCCTCTAAATCTTGATTTACTATTAATTTTATCTTATTTTCATCCTTTGCTTTTGCGTTAGTTATTCCATAAGGGTGATCTTTTGGAAAAGGTTTCTTAGATATTGCTGAATTAAAAGTATTAAAATAATAAGTATTAATATTATGTTTTTCTAACATTTTATATATGATAATTGATTCT
>JGI24712J26585_10003738_pt1 | contig 11911 bp, 10 predicted proteins | sample BioPla3DNA2_FD_26585 | JGI IMG/M metagenome (IMG submission 26585)
AAGGATGGCGATGTAATGATTCAAGCCGAAATCTTCCCTGACCGCGAAGCGGTCGATGAAGACCCGGAACTCAAGGGACTTCCTTTGACCGATGAGCGCGTTAAGGCTAAGGTGGAGCAACAGGTGCGCGAGATCAACCGCAAGCTCGTTACGTACAAGGCCGTTCGCTCTGTTGTGTTGCGCGATGAGGAGTTCCCGAAAACGACTGCTAGGAAGATCAAGAGACAATATTAATAGTGGTCGGGCCTTGTTCGCTATGTGGGAAGAAGCGCGGGGTCACAATCTAAACGGTTACAAAATGAAGGGGTTGTTCCGCGAACAACCCCTGTCCTTTTCGGCTGAAGTGACGTCGGCTATCAATTTTCAGGCTTGTAGGAATCTCTTAAAGCGACTGACCGGTTGAACACCAGCTTATCCTCGGTCGTATCGTGGCAGTCATGGATGAAGTAACCGGTCCTCATAAACTGGTAGCCTATATGTGAGCGATCCTCTTTGAGCCAAGGTTCGACGTAGGCGTTCTCGATAACGACGAGTGAATCAGGATTCAGGAGTTCGTGATAATCGAGTTCGCTGGCGTCGGGATTCTCAACGGTGAAGAGGTTGTCATAAAGGCGTAATTCAGCCTTGACCGCAGTTTCCTCATCGAGCCAGTGGATGGTACCTCTTATGCGCTCGCCTTCGCGAGCGGCGCCGCCACGCGTCTCCGGATCGTATTCGGCGAGCACCTCGATGATTTGTCCGTCATCGTCCTTTTTATACCCCGTACATTCAACGATATAACTTCCTCTCAGACGAACTTTGTTGCCGGGGAAGAGACGGTAGTACTTTTTCGGCGGGTCAATCATGAAGTCATCGCGCTCGATCAGAAGATGGCGCGAGAAGGTCAATTCGTGTGTACCGGCTTCGGGTTTATTAGGCATACTGTCGACGACGAACGTCTCTGTTTTATCCTCCGGGTAGTTTATGATCGTCAGCTTGACAGGGTCAAGGACTGCCATCGCGCGAGGTGCGCGTTCATTTAAATCTTCCCTCAGACAATGCTCGAGAAATTTGATATCAACCATGCTGTCGACTTTCGAGACGCCGTTCCGCTCGCAGAAATCGCGTATGGCGCGCGGCGTGTAACCGCGGCGGCGCAACCCGGATAAGGTAGGCAAGCGCGGATCATCCCAGCCGTCAACGAGACCTTCTTCGACGAGCGTGCGTAGTTTACGTTTGCTCATGACGGTGTAATTGATGTTGAGCCGCGCGAATTCGATCTGTCTCGGTTTGGAGGGGACGGAGCAGTGCTCGATAACCCAGTCGTAAAGCGGGCGGTGATCCTCAAACTCAAGCGAGCAGAGCGAGTGCGTGATATGCTCGATCGCATCCTCGAGAGGATGCGCAAAATCGTACATCGGGTAAATACACCAATCGTCGCCCGTCCTATGATGTGTCTCATGTTGGATACGGTAGATGACGGGTCACGCATGTTCATGTTGCCGGAGGTCATGTCGATCTTGGCGCGCAATGTGTAGGTGCCATCGGGGAATTCTCCGGCACGCATCCTTCTGAACAAGTCCATACTCTCTTCTTTGGGGCGGCTACGCCACGGGCTCTCAGTGCCGGGAGTTGTCAGTGTGCCGCGTGCGATTCGCATCTCCTCAGGTGTCTGTTCACAGACGAACGCGAGGTCCTTTTCGATAAGTTCTTCCGCGTACTGATACATCTCTTCGAAGTAGTCCGACGCGTAGTAGAAGCGATCGCCCCAGTCGTAGCCGAGCCAATGGATATCTTCTTTGATGGCGTTGACGTATTCGATGTCCTCTTTTTCGGGGTTTGTATCGTCCATGCGAAGATTGCAAAGACCGTCGTACAACTCCGCCGTGCCGAAGTCAATGACAATGGCTTTGGCGTGTCCGATGTGGAGATAGCCGTTAGGCTCGGGAGGGAAGCGCGTGTGGACGGTCAACCCCTCCGTGCGTCCGCCGGGCCCCATGTCCTCGTCAATGAAGTCGAGTATAAAATGTGAGATTTCGTTGCCGGTCTCTATTTCTTCTTTCGGCGTGATACCTGTCACGATGCCGGGAAGGCGTTTCACGTCAGAATCATTTGTTTTATTCATTTTAGAATCCTCTCATTTGGTTGTGGTCTATGCGGGTCATGTGAGAATTGACGGGAGCCAGTTTACAGAAGCTCCATTTGTTGAATGTTTTACGGCTGTCGTCCGTTCAGAAAATCGATCGCCGCCGCAAGCCTTAAGAGCGCCTCTTGACGACCGAGAATCATAGCCGTCTCCGTAGCGCCTCCCGGAGTCACTTGTTGTGCGGCGAGGGCGACACGTAACGCCCCCATGACCTGACCTTTCTTCCGTCCTGCCTCATCACATACCCTTCCAAGTGTCGCGGAAAGAGTCTCTTCATCCCAGACAGGGAGCGCTTCGAGCGCGGGGCGCAATTCTTTAAGGATGACGGACGCAACGTCGGCATCGAGCTTTGCCCGCTTATTGAAAAAGAGTTCGGCCGAGTAGGGGAGCCGCTCCGTCAGAAAACGAATCATCTCCGGGATATCGCCGAGCTTTGTCACGCGTTCCTGTAACACTCGGGCGAGCATGTCAACATTGTACTGGCGCTCGCCGAACATGGAATCGGTAATATCCTTGACCATGGCGCGCCAGCGATCAAAAGGCAATCGGCGGATATACTGTTCGTTCATCCAGTTGAGTTTATCGTAGGCGAAAACGGCAGGCGCTTTGTTAATTCCCTTGGCTGAGAAAATCGCTTCCAATTCTTCAAGAGAGAAAATCTCACGCGTCTCTTCGCCCGGTGCCCATCCGAGGAAAGCGATCATGTTGATGATCGCTTCAGGGAGATAGCCATCAGCCAGAAGTTCATCAAAACTCGTGGAGCCATGGCGTTTTGATANTTTTTTACCATCTTCGCCGACNATTAACGGCAAGTGAACAAACGTCGGAATATCCCAACCGAAAGCGTCGTAGAGGATGCAGTATTTCGGTGTCGAAGACAAATACTCCGAACCTCTGACAACGTGCGTGATCTCCATCAGGTGATCGTCGACGACGTTCGCAAAATTATAGGTCGGATAACGGTCCGACTTGACGAGGATCTGATCCTCGAGTTCCTTATTCATGACGGTGATAGTGCCGTAGACTTCATCCGTGAACGATGTCTCCCCCTCAAGCGGCATCTTCTGACGGATGACGTGCGGTTCACCCGAAGCGACGCGACGAGCTGCGACGGCGGGATCCAGATCGCGGCAGTGGCGGTCATAACCGATAAACTCCGTCTCTTCATCTTCCCTCATATCGGCTAGGCGCTCGACTGAGCAAAAACAGGGATACGCATGACCGGACTCGACGAGCTTGTCTGCGTATTCGCCGTACAAATGAAGTCGCTCGCTTTGAACGTATGGGCCGTTCGGACCGCCGATGTCTGGTCCTTCATCGTGGTGGAGGCCGCAGATATCGAGCGTGCGATAGATGGCCTCAACTGCCCCTTCAACATACCGCTCGCGATCCGTATCTTCGATGCGTAGGAGAAATTTTCCTCCTTCAGAGCGCGCGATCAAATATTCGTATAGGGCGGAGCGCAGGTTGCCNATATGCATGATACCTGTCGGACTGGGTGCAAAACGTGTTTTAGTAACCATTGTCATCAATAACGCCCTGAAAAGCGGGTTTGCCTCCTTTGAATCGCATACGACGAATGAAACCTTTCGGTTCGCATGTCGGCACTCAATAATATGCCGTCTCGCGATCCTTTCAATGATATCATAGATGCGCGGAATACCTGCTGATTGAGCGGATGTCCTGCCGTTTAAATTGAAGGAAAATATAAGTCATGTTCGGATACGTGAGACCTGAAAAACCCGATCTTCTGATGCGCGACTTCGCTTTGTACAAGTCGATATATTGCGGGCTTTGCAAAGTGATCGGAAATCGCATCGGTCAATTGCAACGTTTTACCGTGACTTATGACATGACGTTTCTGTCGCTCCTGCTTCTCGCTTTTTCAACGGTCGAGCCTGTCGTCAAATATGAAGGGTGTGTCTTGAACCCTTTCAAAAAGAAAGCGATCGTAGCGGAGCATCCCGTCTTGGACTATGCGGCCGATTTGTCTTGCCTTTTCGCATATGAATCGATGAGAGACGATGCCAAGGACGATAAACCGATCCGAGGGCGCGCGCTGTCGCTTCTCCTCCATCGCTCCGCGAAAAAAGTCGCGCGCGCAAGACCTGTGTTGGCATCTTTTATCCGCGATAAGTTGTCGCAACTTGAGGCGATTGAAAAGGGGTTCACGTCACACGATCCGGCCGACTGTTTCGGGGACATCTTAGCTTACCTATTCAAGGACGGTTTCGGGATGCTCGCGGCGTCCGAGGAAGTCACGAAAGGTGATCACGTTAATGCCTCAAACGATCCCAGATGGTATGAGAGCGAGCAAGACGCCGATCTTTACAAGACGCTGCTCGGAGACGCCGGTCACGCGCTCGGGAGGTGGGTGTATTTGATCGACGCACTTGAAGACCTCGAGAGAGATCTGACGAAGAATAATTGGAATCCGCTGTCAAAATTTGAGAACGGACGCGAAGTTGCCGAGAAGCGACTCATCGAGGCGGAAGAGACCGTTGACAGAAATCTCGCTCTTTTGACGTATGAGCGATACGGCGGACTTGTGTATAATATCGTTACGATCGGCTTGCCCGCGACTCGCAGCCGTGTGATGCTTGGGGAACCTCTCCCCAACATCTAGAACCTGAAAAAAAGAGGAGTAAGTGATGAGCAATAATCCATATTCCGTCCTCGGTATCTCCCCGGGAGCGTCCGAAGAAGAAGTCCGTACCGCGTATCGTGAGCTTGTTCGAAAATACCATCCGGACCAGTTCCAAGATAAACGCGCAAAAGAACTTGCCGAAGAGAAAATGCGCGAAATTAATGCCGCGTACGACCAGATTACGCTCGGAAATGTCCAACAGACGACTCAACAACATTACGGTTGGGGGCACGGCGGTCGCCATTGGACGCATCATCAATCGCCATATGGCAATCCCCAAAACCAATCGCCCTATTATCGCTCGAGCGGAAGCGACGAATCGTGTTGTCAAACACTCTCATGTCTTTGTTGTGCCGATTCTTGCTGTGAATGCATGGGCGGCGACCTTTGCCTTTGCTGTTGATTTAGGTATGGCGAGGGGAACGAACTCGTCTTCTTCCGGATCCGCTCAAATCGCGTTGGGCGGAATATTGTCGGCACTTTGTTGGCTCTTCCTGATTCTNGCCGGCGTGATGCCTACCGGCCGATTCTTCCTTCTGACAATGGCATCGCTTGTCATTATCGTCGCTTGTTTGGAGCTTGGACAGCGCGGCGCATTTCTCGTCTACCTTGCCACGTCGGCTCTCGCTTTCGTATACCCCAACATCTTTACCGGCGTTATGTTTGCGCTTTGTTTCGGTCTTTTGCCGCAACTTATCGTGTTTCTGCGCGTGAGGACCAGCACGTTCATCACGAGGATCGTGACACACATCGTCATGTCGGCGATGGCGTTGCTTGCTCTTTTCATCATCGGCATCGATCGTTTCACATTTGGGAGATTTGAGCCGTCGAATCTCGTAATCGTTATACTCGTGATGGTCTTGTTGCAACTGTTTCTGCTTATCTATCACTATGTGCTGAGAGTGTTTGAACGCTTCTATATGGACAGGATTTCACCTTGGGTGAGGCGACGTTCGTAGCGTCTGTGCCATATTCTGCTCAAGAATGCGCTGAGCAAAATCAGCGCTATTCGTTTTTCTTTTCGCCGATAAGAATGGAGCGCGCCGCTTGGACGGTGTCTTCGAGTGTCTTTATTCGTCGCCAATAGAGAAGTTTTCTGATTTCGCGGGCAATCGTGATCAGCAAGACGAGCGAAAGGATGATGGCGAGCACAATAATGCTGGTGGCAAGGTTCGGGTTTCGGATCATTTGTTGAATGCCGCGGCTGAGAAAATTGTTGCTCGCCAAAATATCGGTATCAGACCCGACGCGCACGGGTATGCGCGTGCCGTCCTTTAAAGTGAAAAGCACTTGTCCCGTCATGACGCCCTTCTGGACAGGAAGGGGATAAGGCGCGTTTCCGATGTAATCGAGTTTGGGCAAAAGAAAGTGATCTGTTTTCGGATGGATGTAATCGACTGAATCGAGGTACATCAAGGAAAACAGTTCGCCGTTTTCAGCCGCCTCCGGTGCCCCGGGGTATTTTTCTCCTGCGCGTGTCAGGATTGATTTTGTGTAGAAAGTGTCGATTTCCTGATAGAGCTGAAGTGTCGGCTGGATCAAGTTGACTTGGTTAAGCGACGCCGTCAATGTCATGATGGCGATGCCGTCGGGCGTCGTNCCTGCGGTGACTGCAAGTGAGTAGCGATTCGACATCATCAGCCAAGCGCTCGTGATTCGGTTCTCGGTAAGTGTTCTNAGTCGACTTGCCGGAGAGCGCATGGCGGCGACGCGGACACCGGTCTCTAGTGTNACCTGTATCAGTTCCTCTTGAAGGGTAAGTATGTTCTTTGCTCGCGTGTTCGCCTGTATGGCAGCGAAAAGGCGTGCTACGTCCCGGAGCGTCGTCTTGGCAGTCGAGACCGTGTCGGCGGCCTCGGGAAGTGTCGGTGCGCCTAGTATATTCAGGGCGTTGTGCTCATCCAACGCGAACATAGCGTCGGCAATCTCGCTCGGGGGCTCCGATTCACGCTCCGCTCGCGCCACATCACACGCGAAAAAGGTCGTCCGGTTCATCCCGAGCATAGCGGCTGTTTTTCGCATTTCCACAATAAAATCTTCTTTGGATCCCGCCATCTTTTCGGCGAGCGCAACGGAGGCGGCGTCTGATTGCTGACACATCATGCGTAGCAACATATACCGAATCGGAAAGGAATCGCCTTCCTTTAACGGAATATCAATCGCGCTCTCGTGCTCCGCGAGCCTCGCCGCTTCTTTCCCGATGACGATCATATCGTCAACAGCGAGGCGCTCCGATGCCAGATATAGAGTCATGAGCCGCGAGATTGCGGGAATTTCCAGAACGCTTTCACTGTTCCTTGCATAAAGTTCCGATCGGAGAGAGGAGTCGAGTGTAAGCACGGCAGGCAACTTCAGTGACGGCTCAAAACCATCGCTGATGAAAATTTCCGACGGATCGGTCGGAGGTTGATTGTTTGCGCAAACTCCGGCTCGTGAAGGGAATATGCAGATAAAGAGCAGTGCGCACAGCAATACGACGACAAATGACCGTTTTAACGACAACGGAAATAATACAGAGAACACCGNTTGTAAGCAGATTCTGTTCACATCCCGATCATACCACAGACGCCGTTCGTTCAGCGTAAAAGGCGCGACGCGTATGATACAATTACCTTTGAGCTTAGGCGCGTAGATGGCGCTGATCGCACGTTAGAAATTGAAAAGGCAGGCATGTCTCGACAGATGAATCGGTCTTCACATAGAACNCTATATCTTCGAGTATTCTCTCTCGTTCTCATGACAATTTTTGTCTTGACCGCTGTGGCTTGTTCCGAGCGGGAAGGTCGTGAAACCGTGCGCATTGCGGACTATGGAAATAACGGTGCCGATTTCGCGCGAGAACTCGCTCTCCGCTACCCTAGGCGTGAGGCATATTCCGATCAGGAAAGGATGGCGTCCGTCTATATCGCCAACCGGCTGACGGAGATGGGCTATAGCCCCGAGATTCAAGAATTCACCGCACTCGACAGTGAAGGCAACTACAAATCTTCGCAGAATATCATTGTTCGTCTCAACGGCAACGGTTTTCGTTATGCGCCGAAGACAAAGGAGACGGGCGATCAGACGCCGGACAGGCGCAAGGATGACCTTATTTTAATTGTCGGCGCGCACTACGACACACCTCCTGTCAATCTTGAACCGGGTGAAGATGGGGTCACGGAGCCCATCGTTGCCGACGGTATCCANGACAATGCGTCGGGAGTCGCTGCCGTAATGACGGCGGCGAGGATTATGCGTGAAGTAAAGCCGGGATACGATGTCACGTTCGTTTTATTCGGTGCGGGAACCGCTTCCTACACCGGCGCGAAACACTTCCTNAGCTCGTTGAAGGATGAGGAACGTTCGCGAATCGACGCGATGGTCAACGTCGGTCCGATTTTTGCAGGCGACAAAGTTTACGCACATGCGGGGCATAACTCGGTGACAGGCGGAGAGTACAAGAATTACGCCAAGCGGAGAAAACTCTATCAGATGACAGATATTTTTTTCGAATACAAGCTCAATACGCGAAACGGATACGCCATCTATACGAACCAGGCTTCTTTTCTTGCCGAGACGACCCACGGAACGAGAGGTATTTTCCGCGAATGGACCACAAAGCTGTCCGATCACACGCCGTTTGACAAAGCGGGCATTCCCGTTGTTTTTATGGAATCGGGCGAGTACCGCATTAAGTCCGCGTCGGAAGTCGGACTTGAGAGTAAAAACCCTTTGTTTAATTCGTCGAACGGTGTGATTTCCGGAACTCAATTTGACTGTACGAGCACGCTCGAAGAACTTTTCAAGGACATGGAAGAGCAAAGGGCGCGGCAGACGTTGCCGATCGATTGGGAGAATTTAGAGGAAGAAACGGACGCGAGCGACGACGGAACCGAACAAAAACGTATTCCGCGCCTACCGTTGCGCATAAACAATACGGCTTTTGTGATCGTTCAATTGGCTCGAAAGGGACCGCTCGACTACGAATTTGACGGATCGTGATCCATAAAACGGATAGACCAGTTGAATCACACAATCTCTGTGGTCCTGTGCCAAACGGTTTGCTTGATAAAACGGAGATGTCGCCAAGAAGGACATGACGTAGCGGACTTGCATGCGAGGAGGTTAATTATGATGAATATATTGTTGGCTCATACTATTCTAGGTATATCGGATCTGCTTTTTTGGGGTATTGTCATTGCAATTGCCGTGATCGCGGAACTCGCCACACTGAACCTCGTTTCCATCTGGTTTATTTTCGGAGCGATCGTTTCGCTGGTCGCATCATTTCTCGGAGCTTCTGTCGCGTTGCAGTTCGCGCTTTTTATCGTTCTATCGGGAATCGGATTTCTCGTCTTTTTCTTCGTAATCAAGCCGAAACTTGCGAATCGCGTCGTCAGAGCGACAAATGCCGACCGTATTATCGGCGAGGAAGGCATCGTCATTCAGACGATCGACTCGATGACAGGCGCCGGTCAGATTAACGTGCGTGGGCAGATTTGGAGTGCAAAAATCGAGGGCGAAGGTGTTCTTGGAGAAGGTGAACTCGTTAAAGTTCTTGATATTTCAGGTGTCAAAGCGGTTGTCGAGCNTGTTGCGGAAGATACGCCTTCGTCTTAGGTAAACAAGTAAAGTGGAATTGTTTAGATTTCGAGAACAAAAAGGATGGTCTCAACGACCATAAACGGGCATCTACAGACTAGGAGGATCCCATGTATAGTTTAGCCATAGTATTTTTAGCATCGCCCGCATCCCTNATGGGATTCATCGCATTGGGCATTCTTGCGCTCGCCGTTTTGATTTTGTTTATCAGGAATATTCGCGTTGTACCGCAGGCTCATGCCTTTGTCATTGAACGTCTGGGCACTTACAAGGCGACATGGAATACGGGACTTCATGCGAAAATGCCGTTTATCGATAAGGTAGAACGCCGTGTTTCGCTGAAGGAGCGAGTCGCNGACTTCCCGCCGCAGGCAGTGATCACGCGAGACAACGTCACGATGCAAATCGATACGGTCGTGTTCTATCAGATAGTCGATCCTGTTCTTTATTGTTACGGTATTGAAAACCCGATCGTCGCGATCGAGAACTTGTCGGCGACAACGTTGCGTAACCTGATCGGAGATCTGGAGCTCGATGAGACGTTGACGTCGCGTGACGTGATCAATACACGTATGCGCCAGACGCTCGATGAAGCGACAGATCCTTGGGGGATTAAGGTAAATCGTGTGGAGCTTAAAAACATCATTCCTCCGAGAGAGATTCAGACTGCGATGGAGCGCCAGATGAAAGCGGAACGCGAAAAACGCGAGAAGATTCTGATCTCGGAAGGGGAGAAGGAATCGTTAATTCGTGTCGCAGAAGGTGAAAAAGAAGCGGCCATCTTGCGTGCCGATGCAAAGAAGGAAGAGGCAATCCGCGAGTCACAGGGGCGTGCGGAGGCGATCCTGACGATCCAGAGAGCGACTGCGGAAGGTTTGCGTATGATCAAGGAAGTTCAAGCCGACGAAGCGCTGATCGCGCTCAAGAGTCTTGAGACGATGGTGAGCGTTGCGGACGGTCGTGCCACTAAAATCATTATTCCGTCGAACATTCAAAGTCTCGCCGGGTTGGCGGTATCCTTGAAAGAACTTATCAACGATTCAAACATCGACACATCGACATCTGTCGATCCGTCTTAGAAAAGCCTGCTGATTTTAATAATCGGCGCCTTTCGACGTAGTGAGTTGGAACAAAAGAAGCGAGGTGACCTATGCCGCGAGGATGAGTATCTCCTCGCTTTATATTCATGTTCCCTTCTGTCACGGTAAGTGCGCTTACTGTGACTTTTTCTCGATCGCCGGGGCGAACGATGATCTGATCGCCGCTTGGCATGACGGCATAAGGCATGAGCTTCTACGCATCGGCGAGGAGGCTGAATGTCACGGCGTTGTGATTGCTCCGCTTGAAACGATCTATTTCGGCGGCGGCACACCGTCATTTATAGACTCCGACATCATCGAATCGATTATCACATATGCAAAGACGCTTTTTGGACTGAGCGATTGTTGTGATATCACGATTGAGGCCAATCCGGAGTCGATGGTCGGCGATTTGACACGCGTAGACAATAAACACGGCAAAGAAGTCGCGGGTCGATGGGTCGATGTGGGTGTCAATCGCATCAGTTTCGGTCTCCAGTCTGCGACCGATTCTCTTTTACGGCTCGCCCGACGCCGTCATACACTCGAACAGGCGATTGAAGCGGTGCACAGCGCTTCGGATGCAGGTGTTCGCGATATTTCAGTCGATTTAATGACGGGGTTGCCATTACAAGCGGTCGAAGATATCGACTATGCGCTTCAGACGGTCGCCCGACTGCCTGTCAATCACGTCTCTTCCTATGCGCTGACCGTAGAAGAGGGAACGCCGTTTCACCGTTTTCAAACCGAACATCCGGAGCGTTTCCCTGACGATGACGCGGAGCGTCTGATGAATCGCAGGCTCATGGAAGGGCTTCATGAGCTCGGATTCGCGCACTATGAGCTCAGCAATTATGCTTTTCCCGGCGCTGAGTCGAAGCACAACCTCGTGTATTGGAATGCCGATCCTTATTTAGCAGCCGGACCTGCCGCCGCAAGCTACATGGGCGGGATAAGGCGCCGCAACCAAGACTCAATCGAGCGTTGGCTGTCCAACGTCCGAGATGCGGCACAGGGTCCTTACGGTCAGGCGATCGTTGAGGAGGTCGTCGACGAGAAGGCCGCTCGCGTCGAGACGATGATTCTCGGTTTAAGATTGTTGCAGGGCGTCTCGCGTTCTCGCTTCAAATGTCGACACGATATCGACTGCGTTGACGTTTTCGGAGAAGAGATAGCGTATTTCGAGAAGAGAGGATTTCTTGAGTGCTCGGAAGACGCTGTCCGTTTGTCGTCGAGAGGTCTCGATTTTGCCGATTTAGTTGTCCGCGCTTTTCTCTAATCAAGCACTGATTTTTATTTCTTCTCAATTGTTCACGGCGTTGTCACGTTCGATACGTTGTCTTTATTGACACTCCATTTTAAAGATGTTATCTTTGAGTTAGCACTCGGAGTGTTCGAGTGCTAGAACAAGAAAGGACAAGCGACATGGACGATCGTAAAAAAACCATACTGAAGGCCATCGTAGATGACTACGTCAAG
>JGI24712J26585_10003739_pt1 | contig 11910 bp, 5 predicted proteins | sample BioPla3DNA2_FD_26585 | JGI IMG/M metagenome (IMG submission 26585)
TTTAGGACCCAACTTAGAGGAGTCATTGATGTTAACTTCTTTCTCTACAGGTTAACTCTAATTTATGCATGAGCTAAACACATGTTTTTGCGGGTGATCCCCTTTTTTCTCATTATTGCGGGTAAGTTTGTAAACAGATTGTAAAAAGTCTTAAAAAGTCGTCTTCTTTGAAGATTGTTATTTTTCACATATAATATTCTTCAGTATGCGTGTTTTTATTAATCTTTATTTTGTATTTTTTACAAATTATCTAAAATTAAAACATGAATATCTAATATTTAATCCTTTTTAGTTGTAGTATATCTATTTTTGCTTTCAGTAAATTCATATTTATTAACAGATATTAAACCTTTAAAGTTATTCTCAATTGCAAATGCATCTTGAATTTATATGTTAATGACGGAGCTAAATAATAAATAAATAATAACTAAATCCAAAAAGAATATGTACAAAAATTAGAAGAATTCTTTGTAGGTCTAATTAATCAGGGATAGTTTATTCCCTGAAGATTTCCGATGATGCTTTTAGATTATTCTCTTAATTACTTAATTAAAAAGTATGAAAAAAACAGGTTAGTAAAGGTTGAAGTCATTATGCTACGTATTTATGAATGCATGTAAGTATTTATTTTAAATTAAACTATCTATGAAAAAAAAGTATTTTATTTTTTCTTATGTTTTTATTCTGTTTTTCGTTGCTTGCGAAAATGGAAGTGAAATAATAGAAAAAGTACCTGAAATCATAAATAAATATGATCCGGGTAAACCTACTACTGTCGATGAGATTCTTCCTGTAAGAGGAGCCATTGACCAAACGTTTGTTATTAACGGCAATTTCCCAGGGGAGCTCTCTGATATGAAAGTCTATTTTGCTGATAAAAGGGCAGTGCTCACGGCTACAGACGGCATAAGTGTTACCGGGCTTGTGCCCAAACAACCTGATGGTCTGAACCAGGTTTCGGTAGTAATTGGCAACGACAGTATTGCCCCGGATGGACTTGTTTTTAAATATAAACAAAGTCGTTCAGTAAAAACCATTGCAGGCAAGCTTGGCACGGATGCGTGGATGGCAGATGCAGATTATGCAGGAGCTGCCCTCGATGCGGTAACATTTGGTGAAGTTCATTATGTGGCAGCTCTTGCCGGTCAGACACAAGACAATATCTTTCTGATTGAAACAGGTTGGGGGAATCGGTTGTTTTTGCTTTCACAGGATGACAATCAGGTACAAAAACTGGCAACACCCGATAACCTGAGTTGTCCAGCAGTAAATAGTACACGTGATGCTTTCTATGTGACCCAGTTCTGGAATAGAGGACGCACGATCTATTATTATTCAAGGGACAACAGTTGGGAGTATAGTACGACCGGCATTACTGTGTCTACGTCTGATTTGCCAGGTNCCAAGGTCTCATCGCTGACTTTCGGAGAAAATGACAATTGGTTGTACCTGATGGATTCAGAAGGAAGAATTGCCGAAGTGAATATCGAGGAAAAAAGCTATAAGGTTTATACTGCTGCCGATAAAAAACCGTGGGGTATAGATCCCAACAACTATGGTGGAGAAATTANTGGAGATCTCCCCACCAGTTTCGGAGACTGGGAGGATTCTTTTATTACCTATAGCAAATATCACGATTGCTTCTTCGCGTCTTTCGCCAATCAACATGCCATCTATCAAATAAAAAAGACGACTGATGAAATCTGGACTTCAACCCTTTATGCAGGGAACAATGGTCAGGGTATTGAGGAGGGGCACCGACTTCTCGACGCCAGGCTCAATCACCCACATGGCATTACTGTAAACAATGATGGCGAGATCTTCGTGGTTAACAAAGGAAGTTGCCCTTGGTGTTCTGACGGACACGTGATCCTGAAAATTTTTGGTGATATGGTTGAACTTATCGCAGGAAACCCAGATTCAAATAATCCATTGGTAAACGGTGATCCATTGGAATCTACTTTTAAAGTTCCTCGCAACATTTCGATTGATTCAGATGGCAACTATATCATTGCGGGAGGGGATGACCGAACAGTCAGAAAACTTTCTATTGAATAACAAGAACAACCATAAAAATTGGAAGATAAAATGAATAAATATATTATAGCTATACTATTTTTGATGGGAGTATACTGTCAGTCACCTGTTTCAGCGCAATCTGACCTTACAGTTGGCGGTTTGGTTATGTCTGATCAGGGGGAAGCATTGATCGGCGTCTCAATTACGGTTAAAGAGGAACCTGGAGTAGGAACAATTACTGATACAGACGGACGTTTCAAAATATTGGGACTGAAAAGTGGACAGACTTTGGTTTTCTCTTACATTGGTTTCGAGAAAGAAGAAGTCGTTATTACAAAGACTGACGAGCGAATGCGTGTCGTTTTAAGCGAAAGCGTCAGCTCTTTGGACGAACTTGTTGTGGTGGGCCATAGTACACAGCGTAAAGCTTCTGTCGTGGGAGCCATCACCAATGTGGACGTAAAAGACCTGAAAGTTCCTGCAACATCTGTCTCAAATATGCTTGGAGCACGTGTTCCCGGTATCATCTCGGTTACACGTAGTGGTGAGCCAGGTAAAGATTTCTCTGAATTCTGGATCCGGGGAATTAGTACATTTGGTGCCGGCTCTAACGCATTGGTACTCATTGATGGCGTGGAAGGGGATATGAACACCCTTGATCCGGAAGATATTGAAAGTTTCTCGATCCTGAAGGATGCTTCTGCTACAGCTGTATACGGTGTGAGGGGCGCAAACGGCGTGATACTGATTACCACCAAACGAGGACGAGCAGGTAAGCTTTCGATCAATCTGAAAGCAAACACAGGGTTGTCCTATTCTGCCCGTATGCCTAAGTATCTCGATGGCAACCNGTATGCTGCTCTGGCAAACGAAGCTGCCTTGTCAAGAGGTATGGAACCAATTTATAATGAAGTGGACCTCCAGCTATTCANAAGTGGAATCGACCCTGATCTGCATCCAAACGTTAACTGGAGAGATGTAATCCTAAAAGATTACACGACCAACCAGCAGGTTCACTTGAGTGCTTCTGGTGGTGGACAGGCTGCTCGTTATTATTTAAGTTTAGGCGTGCTGAATAAGGAGGCACTATTCAAACAAGACAAAGGGATAAATAAGTATGACACCAATGTGGATTACAATCAATACAATTTCCGTGCAAATGTGGATATGAATTTAACCCAAAAGACAGTGATGTCGTTAGGCTTGGAGACAGTATTAGTAACCCAGAATTATCCCGGTTTCGGCAACGATAGTCAGGCGCTCTGGGATGCTCAGGCCAACATGACCCCGGTTACTGTTCCTATCATGTTTTCAACCGGAGAGGTTCCGGCATACGGAAGTAACAATGACCAAATAAGTCCGTATGTATTGCTGAATCACACCGGCTTCAATAAGTATTTTCGCAACACGAACAACCTGAATTTGCAGCTTGAACAAAATCTGGACATGATCACCGAAGGACTTGTGTTTACCGCACTGTTCAACATGAATACCAATTCCGAAATGTGGTCATCACGGACTAAAACTCCGGCCTTATTTTATGCAACTGGCAGAAAACGGGACGGATCGCTGAGCATGGAGAAAAAGCGGGATGCTGCCGATCCGCATTATAGCGTTTCAAGCCATCTGAACCGAAAATATTATTTTGAGGCACGTTCAAATTACCAGCGGACATTTAACGATATTCACCGTGTAGGCGGTCTGATTCATTATTACATGGAGGATTTCGTGGATTCGCGGAATACAGATGATTTGAATGCGATTCCAAAACGCTATATAGGTCTTTCCAGCCGCTTCACCTACTCCTACAAGGATACGTATATGATTGAAGGAAACGTGGGTTACACCGGGTCAGAAGCATTTGAAAAAGGCAAGAAGTTTGGAGTTTTTCCTGCCATATCCATAGGATGGTTGCCTACAGAATATGAATTCGTCAAATATAGTATTCCGTTTCTCAATTATCTTAAATTCAGAGGCTCTTATGGTCAGGTTGGCAACGACCGAATGAATGTGAGGTTCCCCTATCTGACATTAATGGGGCCAACCGGTGGTGGTCTATGGAATGTGGGAGGTGGCTATACAGAAACCCAGGTTGGCTCTTCGAACCTGAGATGGGAAACAGCCACAAAAACAAACTTCGGTATTGACGCGAAATTCTTCAAGGAAAGCTTTGACATGACCGTTGATTTCTTTTCAGATATTCGTTCTGGAATTTACCAGCAACGGGCTAGCATACCCGAGGAGATGGGTTTGGTTACGCTCCCATTTGCGAATGTTGGCAAGATGAAGAGCTGGGGAGTTGACGGACATATTTCCTACACCAAGAATATCGGAAAGGATGCCTATATGGTCTTGCGCGCCAATTACACACAATCTAAAAACAAAGTACTGGAATACGAAGAATCGATTGTACGCTTTCCATACCAATCCACCGTTTCCTATCAGTGGGGAATTAACCGGGGATTGATTGCCTTGGGATTGTTTGAAGACGAAGCCGATGTCATGAATAGTCCGCCACAAACTTTTGGAGGGGAGGTACTGCCCGGTGACATTAAGTATAAAGACGTAAATGGCGATGGCGTTATTGACGATTATGATGTCGTACCGCTGGAATATTCCTCTACACCCCAAATTCAGTATGGTTTCGCAACAGAGCTTGGTTGGAAAAACTGGAGTTTGAGTATTCTGTTTGAAGGGGTAAGCCGGATGAAATACTTCAGCGGCGGCAACGGCTTTTTCCCTTTCAGCGGAAGAGAGACCGGAAACGTGCTGTCGGTTGTGGGTGAACAGTCAAATAGGTGGACATCTGCCGAAATATCCGGCGACCCATCTACCGAGAACCCCAATGCCCGATTCCCAAGGCTTACATACGGTTGGAATGCCAACAATAACCGAAACTCAACTTTTTGGTTGAATGACGGAAGTTATATAAGGTTGAAAAATGTGCAGCTATCCTACCAGACGAAAGCAGACTTCATGAAGAAAGTTGGTATTGAGGGAGCTACTTTTAGTTTGATTGGTGAAAACCTGCATGTCTGGGACAAACTGAAAGACAAGATCTTCGATCCTGTTCAGGCCACCGGTAACGGAGCAAGATACCCGTTACAGAGGGTCTTTACTTTACAAATGAATCTTAAATTTTAACATACATTGCAATGAAGGTGAAAAAAATGATATACAGTCGCGTTTTATTGCTGCTGATAAGTGCAGTAGTGTATAGCTCGTGCGAAGAGTACATTGATATTGATGAATATGTGTATGACAAAACAACGATAGACTCTATTTTCGTATCGAAAACAAGAACGTTTGAATATATAATCGGCACATCAGCATTATTAAAAAACGAATCAAATTTTGTAGGAGATTGGGATTACAGAGCTGACTTTCCCAGTGGTATGGGAACGGATGAAGCCATTCAGCCCTGGGTAAATTGGGATCATGCGGGAAGTTGTTTGGTGGTTGATCAGGTCACCCCCCGGGATACAAAAAATGTCAATCCATGGCCGGATTATTACAAGGGCATCCGGAAAGCGAATATTATCCTGGCCCGGATTGATGGAAATCCCGAATTAACAGACGCCGAACTGAGAGATTATAAAGGATTGGCTCACTTTCTACGTGCATATTTCTATTACTCTTTGGTGAGACTATACGGGCCGGTGCCAATTTTGCCTGACGAACCTTTTGACACAGATACTCCTGCTGAAGAAGCCTCTTATGAGCGATCATCTTTTGATGAGTGTGTGGAGTATATCTGTGCCAATCTGGAAAAGGCAGCTGAAATGCTACCGTACGACAGGGCTATCGCTTATCAATATTTGCCTACCAAAGGAGCGGCCATGGCTTTAATAGCACGTATCAGACTGTATTCAGCAAGTCCTCTTTACAATGGCAATACTCTTTATGCCGATTGGAAACGTAGCGATGGCACTCCATTCATCTCTCAAGAAGTAGATCCAACCAGATGGGGGAAAGCTGCTGCTGCATTCAAAAGAGTTATTGATTTAGATAAATATCAATTGAATACAATTCCCAAAATCATCAATTCAAGGGGTACCGGGACACTCGAGTTGCCGGAAACAAGCGATCCGAACCTGAAGACGAATAATTTCCCCAATGGTGCGGCAGATATCGATCCCTACAGATCATACAAATCGATTTTTGACGGGAGCATCACACCTGAAAGCAACCCGGAATTAATCTATTTCTGCAATGAAGTAAATATCAACAATCGTTTCGCTTTCCCCTCGAAACAAGGAGGAAACAGTACCCTGAGTGTGCCGAAAGACGTTGTTGATCAATTTCGGATGGCCGATGGCAGGTTATTTAGTGAGGCAACAGATGAAGAAAAGTCATGGCAAGCTGTTGGATCAGGTTTAACTTTTTCGGAAAACTACGTGCTTACACCCGAAAGAGCTAAAATGGATGACAATCGTGAGCCTCGTTATTACGCTTGCATCGGATTCAACCACTGTTTATGGCCTGGGACAGCATATACCGGTTCGGGCACCGATGTCACCGACATGAATGTCACCTATTATAAAGACGGTAATGCACGGGGCAGTGACATGAATTATAACCGTACCGGTTACACGATTCGTAAATGGGCCAACCAGGAAGATAATCTGGATTACTGGGGTAAGGTAAAACAGAAAACGTACCCCATCATCCGTTATGCTGAAGTGTTATTGGGATATGTGGAAGCAATGAATGAGATGGAAGATTCATATACCGATGAGGTTACAGGCATAACCGTGACAAAAAATATCCCGGAGATGGTAAGATACTTCAATCAAATTCGCTATCGCAGTGGCCTACCGGGAATTACAGAAGCGCAAGCCAGTAATTACGATGAGATGAAAGAGCTGATCAAACATGAAAGACAAATTGAATTCTTTTTTGAAGATCATCGTTATTACGATCTCCGTCGCTGGATGGATGCACCGAAAGTCATGGGAACCCCGGTCACGGGATTAGATGTGAATGCCAGAAGTTCCGAGCGCGAAAGTTTTTATACGACAAAAATATGGAATACAGAGACTGCGATGAAGAGAGTCTGGAACAACAAAATGTACTTTTTCCCCATTAGCCAGAGCGTTCTTGACAGAAATGGCAAATTGGTTCAAAACCCGGGATGGCACTAAAAAATCACTTTAATATGAAGACCAAAATGAAAAAAATATTATTCTTTTTTATACTAGTAACTGTATTCATAAGCTGTGAAGAAGAACAATTGCCGATGAATATGGAATTATATCCCAAGAAGGTATATATCGTGGGTACACGAGATCAGATTATTCATCGCGAAATTGATCTTGGCAAGACACTGGATACGATTAATCTTTCAATTGCAGTAAGTGGATCTCTTCCTCTATCTAAGGATATTACTGTCACCCTTGAAGAAAATCCGGATGAGATAGATCTGTACAATCAACGAAACGTCTCTGGTGAAGATGTGCAATTCCAGAAACTGAATGATTCGATCTACTACTATCCGCTCAACCAGGTAAAGATTCAGGCGGGTTCGATATATGGTACCTATCCGATTTGTATCGAAACGGCATCATTGCACTGTGACTCCTTGTACATGTTACCATTGCGATTGGATTCAATTAGTGATTATGAATTGAGTGAAAATGATACAACCGTATTGGTAAGATTGCATCTGAGAAACAAGTACGCGGGCCTATATTATGTTGATGGAAAATTAAAGAATACCGAAGATACAAGTGATTCCCTCATGTATAAAATGGCTAGAAACTTAGTTGCTACGGACAATGGGAATACAGTACGCATGTATCATTACAACCTTGAAACAGAGGATTATCGGCCTACACATACATTTAAGATCACAGTCAATGAGGATAATAGCTTGAGTTATTCAACCTGGGATAAGTTTAAAATATATGAAGGAGGTGGTGTATATCATCCCGATGTAGAACTGTATGATTTTTGGTATGAATATGAAAATAATGATGGCACCAAATGGAGAGCTGAAGGATTCTTATATAAAGAACGTGAAACATCTGCTGAACAGGAAAAACTGGATGACTGGTTAGATGAACATCGAAAATAGATATTTGCTTGGTAAAGATGGTAGGACAGGTTTTGTCCTGCCATCTTTTTTATATTCGGTTATTTTATATCGACATTTATGACTGAATAACAGGAACAACTATGATCAGTTTCATCCGCCAACAAATAAATCAGATTATGAACCATGAAAGCGATAACTTTTGTATTATGTGCCTTTTTTCTTTTAAATGCGGATATCCAGGCTCAGGATATGGGCACCGACACAATACAAAAGCTTTTTCTTGAACAGATTTCTCTTTATCCGCAGGAGAAAATTCATGTTCAGACCGACAAACCCTCCTATATTTCAGGAGACACGATTTGGTTACGTGCCCATTTGGTTGATGCGCTTCTGCTCAAACAAGCCAATGCCAGCAGGTATGTCTATGTGGAGTTGATCAACCTCTTAGCTGAGGTTGTTGACAGAGTCATGCTGCGTTCCGACAGTCTGGGGTGCTTTTATGGATATGTAAGTTTGGATGAGGCTTTGCCCGAAGGTAATTATACGTTGCGAGCATATACCAGGTTTATGCAAAATCAGGGCGAGGATTATTTTTTTAGAAAGTCGGTGTATGTTATTGACCCGGCGTCGGCCGGTATTTCCCCCAAGGTCGACTTTACGTTCGGAGAGAACAAAATATTTGCAGATATTTATTTCACCGGAGCAAACGGTGAAGGCCTTATTGTTCCCGATAACTGCAGCTTATTTCCGGAAGGTAACCCGAAGGGGGAAGAAATTAAACTATCGTTTGAAGAAAAAACGGCCCATTATTCTTTCAACATGATAAAATCGAAAAATCAACCGGTATTCCTGCTCCAAAGCACATACAAAGGAAAAAGACACAGTCGTTTTTTTACCGTTCCCCAGCCAGACGATACGTTCGACGTCTCTTTTTTCCCGGAGGGAGGGCATGCGCCGTTGCAGTCAGACATCCAGATTGCCTTCAAAGCATTGAAAAAAAACGGATTACACGAGAACGTGAAGGGCATCGTGTACGACGATACCGGCAAGGAATGGGCTCGTTTTGAAAGCCGACATTTGGGAATGGGACAGTTCAGGATGCATTACCTGCCAGGGCGGACCTATTATGCGGTGTGTACAAACGAAAATAATAGATCACAACGGTTCAGCTTGCCACTGCCCGAGCCCAACACTGTTGCATTAAAAGCCCACTGGAGCGGCGGCAGCTTACGCTTGACTTTATCAATGTCACCCGACTATGCATTGCCGCCGGGGGTACATTTGGTAGCCCACATCCGGGGAACGGTACTCTATTCACAACCTTGGGCCGAAGCACGAGGATACCTCTTTGAAAAAGATTTCTTCCCAGCAGGCATCATCCATTTTTTATTAGTGGACAAAGAGAGGAACATCCTGAGCGAACGTCTTGTTTTCTCGCTACAAAGCAGTTCTTTCGCCAAAGTTTGCGTCACCCACGACAAACAAACTTACGAAACAAGAGACAAAATAGGTCTTGACATAAAAGTTACCGATGAATACGAGGTACCGTTGGCCGGCAATTTTTCCTTATCTGTGGTGGACATGCGGGATGTGTCACCTGATACTTCTTCGGGCATTATTTCTACTCTTTTGCTTACTTCCGAGTTGAAAGGCTACATTGAATCGCCTATGAGCTATTTTCAGAACGACGACCCAAAAACGATAGCAGCGCTGGATGTCCTGATGATGACACAGGGGTGGAGAAGGTACAACGTGCCGGAAATACTGAAAGGTAACCTGCTGACAGAACCAAAATATTTAGTGGAATCAAACCGTCAGTTTTCAGGAAAGGTAACCGGGGTATTTTCAGCGTTGAGAGAAGGAAACATTTCTTTGATTGCCCATAAAGATTCGATTTTAGGCACCTCGTTTGTCAAAACGGAAGAGGATGGGAGGTTTGTATTTTCCAATGTTGATTATCCGGATAGCACACGGTATCTAATACAAGCTTTGAGAAAAAAAGGTTCAAGTCTTGCTTTTATTGAGCTGGATCCGGTTGAATCTTTTCCACGGGTTACATTGCCTCCATTGCCTGCTCCCGAAAAGCACAATTACAACAATTCCTATCTTGACAAGGCAACTGAAAAACAAGCCATAGAAAATGGAATGTGGCTGATCAATCTTGCAGAGGTTGAAGTGAAGGCAAAGCGAATACATCGCCGAAAAACGGAATCACCCTATTATTCAATTTCATCATCCCATGTAGTTGCAACCGAAGAAATTGAAAAGGCGAATTTTCTGACTGTTTTCGACCTGCTACGTCGCCTCCCGGGCATCACGATTTCAGGAAATGAGGTTTATTATCGCCGGGCTACGCCTATGCTTATTTTGGACAATGTACCCATGGAAAACTTTGATTACAGCATGTTGAATGTGAACGACATCAGTGATGCCTTTGTATCGCCAGCCACCTCGGTGATGCCTATTTTCGGAAGCCGGGCGGCAAACGGTGCCATTGTCATCAACACGAAAAAAGGATTTGTAGAAAAAAACAGCATGAACAAGAACATGCAAGTATTTACTCCAATAGGGTACCAGCAGCATGTGGAATTTTATTCGCCCGCCTACGAAACGGAAGGACGACAAATAAAGGGGAATCCTGACCTGCGCTCAACGATTTATTGGAATCCATCTGTCTGGACAGACAACACAGGGATTGCCCATCTGAGCTTTTATTCGGCCGATTTTCCATCGCAATATGGGATAGTCCTTGAAGGAATAAGTAGTTTCGGCCATCTTATATATTCGTCAAGCGAAGCTGTTGAAGTTAAATAATAACTCCTTTCTATTCTGTTTTATCTATAAAAGTGAATTAACTATCCAAAAACGGGACGCAGTTTATATTTAGAGTGATTACATTTGCCATACAGACAATACAACAATGCTGACCTGAAATTTTGCCACGAAGGCAGATTCTATGTTAAGCCGATTATAAACAGAACAGTTCCCTTGAACAATAATCAAAATGAATTGCTTCACTTAATAATACTTCACCGTAATTAAACGAAAAATGAATCTACCGCTGCTACTGACAACATTGTCTTTGTTGTTTACCTTAACCGGGATTAACGCCCAAAAGAAAGGGACCATAAACCATCCGGATTTCAGTGAATTTGTCTACCAGGGTGAGGATCCCGTCTACAGGGAGTATCCATTACAATCTGACGAATTTTACAACCCGATCTTGCAAGGGTGCTATCCCGATCCTTCCATTACCCGGAAAGGAAATGATTACTTTCTTGTAACTTCTTCCTTTGCCCTGTTCCCCGGAGTACCCATCTTTCACTCCAACGACCTGGTAAACTGGAAGCAGATAGGCCATGTGCTCGACAGGAAGTCACAATTGAAAGTACATGATTCCGGCATCAGTGCAGGGATCTACGCACCGGCAATCAAATACAACCCCTACAACGATACCTTTTATATGATCACGACTCAATTTGCCGGCGACATTGGGAATATGGTAGTAAAAACCAAAGATCCCTTCAAGGGATGGAGTGAAGTACAGAAACTGAATTTTGGCGGTATCGATCCTTCTCTCTTTTTTGACGACAACGGAAAAGCCTATGTAATCCACAACGATGCGCCCGATAGAGGGAAAGAGCGCTATGAGGGGCACCGGGTAATCAAAATATGGGAATATGACCTGGAGAAAGATCAGGTCATTCCCGGCACCAATCAGATTATTGTGGACGGAGGAGTAGATATCACACAGAAGCCTATCTGGATTGAGGCTCCTCATATTTATAAAAAAAATGGCAGCTATTACCTTATGTGTGCCGAGGGAGGTACCGGCGACTGGCACAGCGAGGTGA
>JGI24712J26585_10003743_pt1 | contig 11900 bp, 14 predicted proteins | sample BioPla3DNA2_FD_26585 | JGI IMG/M metagenome (IMG submission 26585)
GTAAGCTCTTTTTGCCGCTTTGCGTCCCCACGGCTTGTGCCCGCGGACTTGGAACCGGGCGCCGACCCGTGAGCGCTAGCGAACGGGACACGCCCTAATAAAAATTATTATTATCCTTTTAGTGCTGTAAATGCAGTAAAAGAAAATCATCATTGATAGAAAATTTATGGTTCGTTTTTTGGGAATTTTTAATTTAATCTCTCTTTTTCATTATAATTTTTAAAAAAAATGAAAAGTATGTTTGTATAATGAAAATATATTTGTATATTTGCCGACTTTTTGAAGTGAAAAAATATTTATTTAAAAAGTTGCTAAAGTGCTGATTGATAAATAAATAAACAAAATGTTTCAAAAAGAGTAATGAATTTGTATTTGGAAAATGTCCCAAAATAGAAACAAAATTAAGTAAATAATACTCTATAACGTATGGCAAAACAAGCATCTATTGAACAAGACGGTACCGTGACAGAATCCTTAGGGAATGCGCTATTTCGTGTTCAATTAGAAAATGGTCATATTATTACTGCGCATATTTCCGGTAAAATGAGATTGCATTATATTAAAATTTTGACCGGTGATAAGGTGAANGTGGAGATGAACCCATACGATTTAAGTAAAGGAAGAATTACATTTAGATATAAATAATAAATTGCGGATAAAATGAAAGTTAGAGCATCAGTAAAGAAACGGTCAGATGACTGTATTGTTGTTAAAAGAAAAGGGGTTGTCTATGTTATTAACAAAAAGAATCCTAAATTCAAACAACGTCAAGGATAATTCATTATAAATAAAATTCATAATTAGAAATATATGGCAAGAATTGCAGGTATTGATTTACCAAAAAACAAAAGAGGAGAAATAGGGTTAACTTATATTTATGGTATTGGTAGAAGTTTAGCCCAACAAATATTAGATAAAGCCGAGATTAGCTATGATAAGAAGGTGAGTGAATGGAATGACGATGAGTTGGCGGCGATTCGCGGTATTATTAATAATATGAAAGTTGAGGGAGCTTTACGTTCGGAAGTACAGATGAATATTAAACGATTAATGGATATTGGTTGTTATCGAGGAATTCGTCATCGTATCGGGCTACCGTTAAGAGGACAAAGTACAAAGAATAATGCTCGTACAAGAAAAGGACGTAAGAAAACGGTTGCTAATAAGAAAAAAGCAACGAAATAAGATTTAGGTGGAATTTACATTATGCATTCTTTAAAATAATTCAGAGGCAAAGAAAAAAAATATGGCAAAAAGTACTAAAACAGTTAAGAAAAAAGTAGTAAAGGTAGATGCTAACGGAAAAGCGTTTGTTAATGCATCTTTTAATAACGTTATCGTAACGTTGACCAATAGCGAAGGGCAAGTTATTTCATGGTCGTCAGCCGGGAAGATGGGTTTCCGCGGTTCCAAGAAAAATACACCTTATGCGGCTCAGATGGCAGCACAAGATTGCTCAAAGGTGGCTTATGATTTGGGTTTGAGAAAAGTGAAAGTTTACGTTAAAGGGCCCGGAAGCGGACGTGAATCTGCGATACGTACTATACATACCGCAGGAATTATGGTTGAAGAGATTACAGACGTTACTCCTTTACCACATAATGGTTGTCGTCCTCCGAAAAGAAGACGTGTATAGTTGAAGATGAATTATTTTTGGATAAATTAAGTAGAATTAAAAAAACGCAAATATAAGATAGAATTATGGCAAGATATACGGGACCAAAAACCAAAATTGCAAGAAAGTTCAAAGAACCTATTTATGGTGCAGATAAATATTTTGAAAAGAAAAATTATCCGCCCGGACAACATGGGCTTAATAAAAGACGCTCAAAATTATCNGAGTATGGATTACAACTGCTGGAAAAACAAAAAACAAAATATACTTACGGTATTTTAGAACGTCAATTTAAAAAAACTTTTAAAAAGGCACAAAGTAAAAAGGGAGTTACGGGTGATAACTTAATGAAATTCCTTGAATCAAGAATTGACAACGTTGTCTATCGTCTTGGTATAGCTCCGACTCGTGCGGCGGCTCGTCAATTGGTTACGCANCGTCATATCTTGTTGAACGGGAAAATTTGTAACATTCCGTCCGCTATGCTCGTNCCCGGTGATATTGTTGCAGTTCGTGAACGTTCTAAAGTTCTTGAAGTTATTACAAACTCGTTAAGCGGAAAATCGAACCCTTATTCATGGTTAGAGTGGGACAGTGCTCTGATGAGCGGTAAATTTATGAATTACCCTGAAAGAGAAGAAATTCCGGAAAATATCAATGAACAAGCAATTGTTGAGTTATATTCTAAATAATAGAGAATTAATTCGATAATAGTTAAAGATATTTACCGTAACAGAAAAAGAGAAATAGTTATAAAATTTAAACAAACATATATAAAATGGCAATATTATCTTTTCAAAAACCAGACAAAGTAATTATGCTTGAATCTGATGAATTTCAAGGAAAATTTGAATTTCGTCCGCTTCAACCCGGTTATGGACTTACAGTTGGTAACGCTTTAAGACGTGTGTTACTATCTTCTTTGGAAGGTTTTGCAATTACTTCAGTTAAAATTGAAGGAGTGTATCATGAATTTTCTTCAATTCATGGGGTAATGGAAGATGTTACCGATATCATCTTAAATCTTAAAAAAGTTAGATTTAAAAATAAAATTGAAAATACTGACGAAGAAAAAGCTACGATTACAATTGCGGGACAAGATAAATTTTCTGCCGGAGACATGAATCGTTTTTTAAACTTCTTTCAAGTACTGAACGAAGATGAACTTATTTGCCGCATGGAACCTTCCGTAAAATTAACTATGGAAATNACTATTAATAAAGGTCGNGGGTACGTGCCGGCAGAAGAAAATAAAACATTACACGAAGGAATCGGTATTATTAACCTTGATTCTATTCATACGCCAATTAAAAACGTACAGTATGTCATAGAAAATTACCGAGTTGAGCAGAAAACGGATTTTGAAAAACTTATTCTTGATATTCAAACAGACGGCTCTATTCACCCTAAAGAAGCTTTGAAAGAAGCCGCTAAAATTTTAATTCAGCATTTTGCACTCTTCTCNGATGAGAAAATTGCCGCCGANTTGCCTTTTATAGGAGGAATCCACGACGAGTTTGACGAAGAAACATTACGTATTAGACAAATTTTGAAATCTAAAATTGCCGATTTAGACCTTTCCGTTAGAGCAATGAATTGNCTTAAAGCAGCAGAATTAGAAACGCTCGGAGATCTTGTTTCGATTCATAAAAGTGACCTGCTTAAATTTCGCAATTTCGGTAAGAAATCTCTTTCTGAACTTGAAGATATTGTTAAAGCAAGAGGTCTGGAATTTGGAATGAATGTAACAAAATATAAATTAGATAAGGATTAAGAAAATGAGACACGCTAAAAGAATAAATCAGTTAGGAAGAACAAGCTCACACCGTGCCGCCATGCTTTCAAATATGGCTGCATCGTTGATTATGCATAAGAGAATTACTACTACACTTGCTAAAGCTAAAGAATTGAGAAAATATCTTGAACCACTCATTACTAAAAGTAAAAACGATACGACCCATTCAAGACGTGTAGTTTTTTCTTATTTGCAAGATAAATATGCCGTAACCGAGCTATTTAGAGAAATTTCTCAAAAAGTTGCCGACCGTCCGGGAGGCTATTTACGAATTTTGAAAACAGGCTTCAGACAAGGTGATAATGCGGAAATGTGTATTATAGAACTTGTTGATTATAATGAAGATTATACAACACAGAAGGAAACTAAGAAAACTACCAGAACACGAAGAAGTAGAAAATCAACCGCAACCGCAAAACCGACAGTGGAAGAAACTCAAACAGAAACGGTTGAGCAAATTGCCGAAGAACCAACAGCCGAAACAGTTGAACCGATTGTCGAAGAAGAACCGACAGCCGAAGAACCGACAGCCGAAACAGTTGAACCGATTGTCGAAGAACCGCAGGCAGTTGAAAAAGAAACTACACCTGCAGCAGAAACAAAGTAGAAGAACCTAAACAAACCGAAGAACCTACCGATACGGCTGAGGAAACTTCAGAAACAACACCTGAAAAATAAAATAGAATTTCAATTTATAGTAAAGAGGGATAAATTTAAAAAAGTTTATCCCTCTTTTATTGAATTATAATAGCACAAGGAATTTTTGTTTACGTTCCTTTCATTTATAACTCGGCTTTTTTTATTAATTTTGCAAAGCTAACTTTCGCTAATTATTAGTCCATGCACTTAGATAAAATTCAACTTATTAATTTTAAGAATTATAAATCATTACAATTTGATTTTAATGGTAAGGTGAATGGTATTGTTGGGAGTAACGGTTGCGGAAAGACCAATCTGCTGGACGCAATTCATTATCTCTCTTTTTGCAAAAGTTATTTTTCAGGTCAAGATATCTTTTCTATCAAATTTGATGAAGAACTTTTTGCTATTCATGGAGTCTTTTCTAATCCGGAGCTGAATACTATCGATAAAATAAGTTGTACGTACAAAAAAGGGGCGCGAAAAGTAATGAAGTCGAATGGAAAGGAGTATGAGCGATTGAGTGACCATATCGGTCGCTATCCCTTTAATTATGGTTTCACCATACGATAATGATATTATTAATGGCGGAAGCGAATTAAGAAGAAAATTTTTTGACGTCATAATTTCTCAATTTGATAAAGAATATTTATATCAGTTGATATCTTATCAAAAATTAATTATGCAACGAAATGCCGTGTTAAAGCAGTGCAACGAAACAAGAAATTATGATATGTCATTAATACAAATATTCGATAATCAATTAATTCCGTTAGGCTATTCTATTTTTGAAAAAAGAAAAGCTTTTATTGCTGAAATATTACCCATTTTTAAAAACTATTATTCTCAATTGTCAGGAAATCAGGAAGAAGTGGATATAGTGTATGAATCAGGATTAGAGAAATGCTCTTTTGAGGAGGGACTTAAAAGCACAAGTCAGGTTGATTTTCGTTTGGGCTTTACCAATTTTGGCGTTCACAAAGACGACTATCTGTTTTATATCGGTTCGGACAAACCTATAAAACGTTTTGGTTCGCAAGGACAGCAAAAATCGTTCTCTTTAGCCCTGAAATTATCACAATTTGACTATATTTTTTCTAAAACAAAAAGAAAACCGATACTTTTATTAGATGACATCGATAAATTGGACCCAAAGCGTATAGCTCATTTATTAGATTTAGCAGGACAGAAATTTTTCGGTCAAGTTTTTATTTCCGATACGGATAAAAATCGCTTACATCAAATATTAAACGAATATCACATTGAGCATACGCTCTATGATATTAATACTCAAAAAATGATTTAGTTAACGGGCAAAAATAGGTCAACTAATTTTTACTTTTAAATTACTTTTAATTCTTTTCCAACTTTAACAAAGGCATCGATGCACTTATCAAGGTCTGCTCTATTATGAGCCGCAGAAAGTTGAACACGGATTCTTGCTTGGTCTTTCGGTACAACCGGATAGTAAAAACCGGTAACATAAATACCTTCGTCTTGAAGTTTAGATGCCATAATTTGCGACAATTTAGCGTCGTAAAGCATAACGGCACAAATAGCGGATTGAGTAGGTTTAATATCAAAACCTGCGTTTTTCATTTTGGTAGTAAAATAGTCGGTATTTTCGTGTAATTTATCTTGTAGTTCGTTAGTTTCTGACATAATATCTATCATTTTGCTACCTGCGGCGGCAACTAATGGAGGAATTGAGTTGGAAAAGAGATAAGGACGCGAACGTTGGCGGAGCATATCAATAATTTCTTTTTTTCCTGTTGTAAAGCCGCCGATAGCACCGCCGAAAGCTTTTCCGAGTGTGCCTGTGATAATTTCAACTTTACCGCGGCAATTAAAAAGTTCGGTAACGCCTCTTCCTGTTTTTCCTACCACACCGGCAGAGTGCGACTCATCAATCATCACAAGAGCGTCATATTTTTCAGCTAATTTCAAAATCTTATCTATCGGAGCTACATTGCCGTCCATAGAGAAAACGCCATCTGTAACAATCAATCTAAAGCGTTGTGCTTGAGCCATTTGTAATTGCTTTTCTAAATCTTCCATATCGGCATTCGCGTAGCGGTAACGAACAGCTTTACAAAGACGCACGCCGTCAATAATTGAAGCGTGGTTTAGCATATCGGAAATAACAGCGTCTTCAGCACTTAGGAGAGGTTCAAACAGTCCGCCGTTTGCGTCAAAGCATGCGGCATATAAAATGGTATCTTCTGTCCCAAAAAATTTAGCAATTTTTTCTTCCAACTCTTTATGTAAATCGGAGCAGCCACAAATAAAACGCACCGAAGCCATACCGTAACCGTGCGTGTCAAGTGCTTTTTTGGCAGCCTCAATTAATTTAGGATTGTTAGCCAAGCCTAAATAGTTATTAGCACAGAAATTAAGTAATTTTTTTCCGTTTTCTAAGATAATTTCACTGCCTTGAGGAGAAACGATAATTCGTTCTTTTTTATACAATCCGGCATCTTCAATTTTTGATAATTCATCTTGTAAATAGGTCTGAAAATTCTGATACATAGCGTTTTATATTTATGAATATTATAATTTATTTTAACATGCTAATTGAGTAATAATAAACTGAAAGCCATCACGCCCATGCCCGCAATTATACCGTAAATAGCAATATGATGTTCCCCATATTCTCGTGCTGCGGGGAGGAGTTCATCAATAGCAATAAAAACCATAATACCGGCGACTGCTGCAAGAATTCCACTCATGAGGCAAGGAGTAATAAATGGAGTTAAAATCAAGTAGGCTATTACTGCTCCGAGCGGCTCGGACAAGCCTGATAAAAATGAGAGGAGAAAAGCTTTTCGGCGACTCCCGGTAGCAAAATAAATTGGAATGGAAACGGCGATTCCTTCCGGTATATTATGAATGGCTACAGCTATAGCAATAGCAACACCCAATGAAAGTTGCTCCGAAGCAGAAACGAAAGTTGCAATACCTTCGGGAAAGTTATGAATTGCAATACCTAACGCCGTAATGAGACCGACTCTCATCATCTTAGCATCTTTTGGAGGCTTTTCGCTCATTTTCTCTACCGACCTTATTTCATGAGGATTTTCACCNGAAGGAATCAGCTTATCTATAATGCAGATTAAGAAAATTCCCCCGAAAAAACAGAGCACAGTCGTAAGCATGCCCATTTTTTCTCCCATTTCAGNTATAAAACCTATTCGAGCCTCTTGGAAAAGNTCGACAAAAGCAACGTACATCATCACTCCACCTGAAAAACCGAGAGAAAATGAAAGAAAACGTTTATTGGTTCGTTTAGCAAAAAAAGCNATTAAACTGCCAATTCCTGTCGCTAAGCCGGCAAAAAGNGTAAGTAAAAAGGGTATTAAAAAATTGTTGTCGAACATAGTTTTAGATTATTAAAAAAAAACGCTCTATTTGAAACGCATTTTTAAAGTGCGGAGCATGTCAACAGTCATCGTTTGTAAGTCATATTCGGGTTTCCAGTTCCACTCTTCACGGGCGGCACTATCATCCATATAGTTAGGCCAAGAATCAGCAATATTTTGACGCAATTCATCGTAACGATACTCAATTTTTAAATCAGGAACGTGCTTCCTAATCTCATTAAAAAGCATTTCCGGCTCAAAGCTCATAGCAGTAACATTAAAAGAGTTGCGATGAATGAGCTTATCGGGATTTGCTTCCATAAGGTCGATAGAAGCTTTGATAGCGTCCGGCATATACATCATATCTAAAAAGGTTCCCTTTTTAAGTGGGCAGAAGAATGTTTCATTCTTCACGGCTGAATAGTAAACTTCGACAGCATAGTCGGTCGTGCCGCCACCGGGAAGAGTAACGTTAGAGATTAATCCGGGAAAGCGTAGTGAGCGTGTATCAACGCCGTAACGGAGAAAGTAGTAGTCACTGAGCAATTCTCCCGTAACCTTAGTAATGCCGTAAATTGTTTTCGGACGTTGAATAGTGTCTTGTGGCGTGCCGTCTGCCGGTGTCTCAGGACCGAAAGCACCGATTGAGCTTGGTGTGAAAACAGCACAACCGAACTCTTTTGCCACTTCAAGACAGTTTAGTACGGCTCCGACACCAATGTCCCAACCCATCAAAGGATTAGCTTCGGCTTTTGCCGACAAAATTGCCGCTAAATTGAAAATAGAATCAATATGATACTTTTTAACGCAATCAGCAATATCTTTAATTTGTGTAGCATCAATTTTGCAACTCGGACCGCTGTTATTTAAAGCCTCATTTTTAAAAGGAAAAACAAAATCTGAAGCAATTACATTGTCGTTCCCATATACCTTTCGTAATGCAGGAGTTAGCTCTGAACCAATTTGTCCACAAGCTCCAATAACTAATATTTTTTTCATATAATCGATTAGTTTTTTTTGTGTGGCAAAGTTACACGAAATTTTCTAATAATGAAAGAGAAAAGAAGGTTATTTTTTAATCTTTATTTGAAATTGAATTATTTCTTGTAAATTTGCAAACCAATTAATATAATAACAATTTAAAATTATGAATTTAATAGAACAAATTAAAGAGAGTGCTAAAAAAGCGAACAAGAAAATTGTACTTCCTGAAGGCGAAGAGGAAAGAACATTAAAAGCAGCCGATATTATTACCGAAAAAAGTATCGCGTCAATCGTTTTACTCGGTAATAAAGATGCAATTCATGCGAAGGCTAAAGAGTTGCAACTGAAGAATATAGAGAAAATAGAAATTATCGACCCGTGCAATAATCCGAAAAAAGAGTTTTATGCCGAGATGCTGTATCAAATTCGAAGTAAACGTGGCATGACAATTGAAGAAGCGAGAAAATTAGTGGAAAATCCTCTCTATTTAGCCACTTTGTTAATTAAAAACGGCGAAGTAGACGGCGAAGTTGCCGGTGCATTAAATGCTACGGGTGATGTGTTGCGTCCCGCTTTTCAAGTAGTGAAGACATTACCCGGCGTTTCCGTTGTTTCCGGCGCATTCGTGATGATTTTTAAAGATAAACAATGGGGAGATAACGGGGTTATGGTTTTTGCCGATTGTGCGGCACACCCCAACCCTACAAGTCAAGAGTTAGCTGAAATCGCCGTAGTTAGTGCTAAAACCGCAAAACAAATTGCAGGACTTGACCCACGTGTAGCGATGTTAAGTTTTTCTACCAAAGGCTCTGCAAAACATGAAATGGTGGATAAAGTAGTGGAAGCGACTCAATTAGCAAAAGAAATGGACCCAACCCTGAAAATTGATGGAGAACTGCAGGCTGATGCCGCTATCGTGCCTTCCATAGGGGCAAGCAAAGCCCCGAATAGCGAAATCGCAGGAAAAGCTAACGTCCTTGTATTCCCGACTTTGGAGGTTGGAAATATCGCCTACAAATTAGTGCAACGATTAGCAGGTGCAGAAGCTGTAGGTCCTATAATGCAAGGAATGGCAGCCCCGATTAACGACTTGTCGCGAGGTTGCTCCGTAGACGACATCGTAAGCCTAGTGGCAATTACGGCTTGCCAAGCTCAACAAAAATGATGACTTTAATAATCTAATATGTTGAAATATAAGAGATTTCTTCTTTATTTATTCTTACTCTTTTCGCTTTGTTTGTTTACAAATAAACAACTTCTTGCTCAACAAAATTATACTAAGTTAGAAGGCTTTCGGACAGAAAAGTTGAAACTTTTGACACAAGATTCCCTCTCGCTATTATTAGCTAGCTCTTTAGAAAATGATACGCTTGGAAAGTATTAAAAATTGGTTATTCATCTTAAAGTTAAAATAGTTTATCGTTTATTAAAATAATTCATTTAAAATGGGAAAAACGTTTGTAGAAAAAATTTTTGGCGCCGATTGCGGAGCTATTGTTTTCGCAAAGCCAAATCTTGTATTAACACATGATAACACGGCAAGTATCGCGGCAACCTTTGCTAAGATGAACGGTGTTAAAGTCGCCGACCCCGACCAATTATTAATAGTGTTAGACCATAATGCACCTCCAACCTCAGCAGCGTTAGCTGATGATTATCAAAAGATTAGAGATATTGTTAAAGAACAAAAAATTAAAAAATTCCATGATGTAGGAAAAGGAATTTGTCATCAAATTATGGCAGAATACGCTAAACCGGGAATGATTATTGTAGGAAGCGACAGTCATACCTGTACAGCCGGGGCGTTTAATGCGTTTGCCGCCGGAATTGACCGTACGGAATCGGCTGGACTTTGGAAGCAAGGTGAAACCTGGTTTCGAGTTCCCGAAACAATGAAAATTGTTCTTACGGGCAAAATGAAAGATGGCGTATATGCGAAAGATTTGGCACTGTGGATTATAGGCATGATAGGCTCTGCCGGTGCTGACTACATGTCAATAGAGTATCACGGTGAAGGCGTGAAAACACTCTCTATTTCCGATAGAATGACCTTGGCAAACTTAGCCTCAGAGATGGGAGCAAAAAATGCCGTTTTTCCGGCAGATGAAGTTTTAGAAGCGCATTTTGGAAAACCTTGCTCGGGAGTTTGGGCAGATGAAAATGCTAACTATGCAAGAATAATTACTATTAATCTTGACGAGATTTTCCCTGTCGTAGCAGCTCCGCACCACGTCGACAACGTAAAAGCAGTAGCTGAAGTTAGCGATATTCAAGTAAAACAAGCCGTTATCGGAACTTGTACTAACGGAAGAATTGAAGATTTACGCATAGCAGCTGCGATTCTCAAGGGTAAAAGAGTTCCCGCGGAATTTCAACTATTAATTATTCCGGCTTCACAAAAAATCTATTTACAAGCCATAGAAGAGGGATTAATACAGATTTTCATGCAGGCAGGTGCGAGCGTGTTAGCTCCCTCTTGTGGTCCTTGTTTAGGTACGGGACAAGGGATTCCGGCAAGTAATATCAATGTTATTTCTACCGCCAACCGCAATTTTAAAGGGAGAATGGGAAATAAGGAAACGAATATCTATTTAGCATCACCCGCCACCGTAGCTTTTTCCGCTATAAATGGCTATATTTCAAATCCTTATGTAGACCAAAAACAACAATTTCCATTCCCTAAACAGCAAGTAGCCACGGTTGAGGTTGAGAAAAACGATGATAGATTGAGTCATAAAGTGTGGAATTATGCCGATGTGCATAATATGAACACCGATGCTATGTTTGCCGGAAGTTTGACCTATAACGTAAAAAGTTCCGAGCCGGAAAAGATATTACCCCATCTTTTTGCCGGGGTTGATGAGACTTTTGCTGCGCGTGTAGGAGAAGGGGACATTATCGTTGCAGGAGAAAATTTCGGTTGCGGCAGTTCGCGTGAGCATCCCGCCGTGGGATTAGCTTTTGCCGGCGTTCAAGCGGTTATTTGTAAATCGGTGAATAGAATATTTTACCGCTCCGCTATTAACCAAGGATTGCCCATTCTCGTCGTGCCCGAAGCGGTGGACAATTACAAAAAAGATGAAACGATTACGATAGATTTCAAAAATGGTGCCATCGCTATTCAAAATAAGCAATACAAATTTTCACCGCTCCCCGATAAGCTATTAGGGATTTTTCAGGCGAAAGGCTTGGCGAACTATTTGAAAAATGTTTAAGACCGTAAACTGCCTCTTTTTCTCACTTTTACTCTTTCCTATCACAAAATAAACCGTAGATTTTCAATCGGTTATGATTTTATTTTCCGCTTTTAACCGCACTAAAAGGTACAAGTTCGGGAAATTATGAATAATCTATTTTGAAATTGCAAAACAGCATCAATTTTTCTCTCTATTTTTCATTTACAATTTCTAATTTTTAATTTTCTTTTGGGCGTGCCCCGTTCGCTAACGCTCACGGGTCGGTCTTCGGTTCCAAGTCCGCGGTCGCAAGCCGTGGGGACGCAAGGCGG
>JGI24712J26585_10003745_pt1 | contig 11899 bp, 8 predicted proteins | sample BioPla3DNA2_FD_26585 | JGI IMG/M metagenome (IMG submission 26585)
CTTCGTTCGGTAAGGGCGACTACGATCCGGTGACCTTGAGTAAAATGTTGACCGGGAAGATCGCCAACGTGAGCCCCGGTGTTGGCTCGCTATACGAGTCGGTTAACGGTGCCTGTGCGCCAAAGGACTTTGAGACCATGATGCAGTTGGTGTACATGACTTTCGAGCAACCGAGATTCGATCAAACGCTATATGATAACGCGATGGAACGATCGTGGCTCTCGCTAAAAAACAGGTATAAGAACCCGCAAAATGTTATTCAGGACTCGTTAAGCCTGATTCTGTCCAACTACCATCCGCGGACGCGCCTGTTGGATGAGTCCTATTTAAACGATATCAGCTTAGAGAAGATACAACAGGTCTACACCGATAGGATAAAGGACGCTTCCGACTTCACTTTCTTCATCGTTGGGAATATAGAGCAGGAAACGGCAAAGGCTATGGCACAGAAATACATAGGCTCTATCCGGAGTGAGTACCGCGATGAGAAATGGGTAGACAACAAGGTTAGAGGCCCCAAAGGGAAAACGGTGAAACGGGTTGGAATCAAGATGGAGGAGCCCAAGAGCACGGTTTTCGTTCGCCTCAGCAACAACAAGCTTAAAGTAACCCCCTACGACCAAATCTGTTTTTCAGTTTTGCAGGGTGTCTTACAGTTGAGGTACACGGAGAGCATTCGTGAAGAGGAGGGAGGTACCTACGGCGTAAGGGTAGGGGCAAGCAGCTCCCGGGAACCGACTCCGAACTTCGTGCTGGAGATGTCGTTTAATTGCGAGCCTGAACGAGCAGACGCGCTAAAGCCCTTACTGTATAGTGAGTTGGAGACTATTGCCAAAAAAGGCCCCAAGCAAGAGGAGCTAGACAAGACCCTAGAGAATATACGTAAAAACAGGGAGCAGTCGAAACCCCACAACGCGTATTGGATGAACGTTATTTACAACTATTACCGCACGGGAGTGAATAACGATGACCCCAAGAACTTTGAAAACATCGTGGATAAAATAACGGTGAAAGATATCCGGAAATGGCTGAGGAAATTTAAACGCAAAGCCGATGTGGTGGATATCATATTCTATCCGGAATAGATCGATACAGATTAACTAATTGCACTCTACTTTTATAAATTACTTCAAACAGCCGGTTCGTGAGAATCGGCCGTTTGTTTCATTAACCGCGATAAAGATCTCATGAAGTTTTGTGATAAGCAGGGCATGTATGTTAATGGCGGGCTGCAAGAAAAGGCTTTAGTGAACTATTTCGTTAAGCCAAACGAGCAGAAGACAAGTTTACTTGGATTATGCCTTGGCGAGAAATAGTCTAACTTTAGTGAATGATTAAAGTGAGTTCCATACACTGAAATGTAAAAGAATAAAATAATCGTATGAAAATTGTAAAAAATGTTGTACCTTGGTGGCCTAAAATAGGTAAATAAAAATCAAGAAGCTTAAAGTTTTATGTTTTTAGTGGTTCTCTGGCTCCTCCCTGCTTCTAATTATACAAATTTTTATGAAAAATCAAAGAGTCGCGTTATTACATTGGTTGGTCTTTGCTGTAGTTTTGTTGTTGGGTGCGTGTAAAAAAAACGCACCCCCTGTCTATGAAGAGAAAAAACTTAGAGCTGAAGCCCTGTTGGATAGTATAAGTAATCTTTTAATTCAGGATCCCGAATCTGTTATAGCATTGTCGGACAGTATATTGAAGATAGCCATCGAGTTGGACGACGACTCACTAAAATCTGCCGCGTTAATAGAAAAAGGGGGAGTTTATATTGAATTGGGAAATACTTTCGCATTTGATTCCTGTTTACATGCCGCGTTAGCTATTCAGTTTGAAGGGAGTGAGCTACTTCATGCTGAGACATACACCATTCTTGCCGATAATTATAACATTCAAGGAGATTACACGGCTGCATTGCAACTTGCTCAAAAAGCCGATAGTTTAATATGTATTCGAGAATGGAGCCCGAAAACGACGATGATTCAATATAAAGTTTCGCTTCTTAAAGGATTTGCATTCTTTGGATTGCACCAAAACGACTCCATGCAATGGTACATGGACGAAGCCTTAAGCTTGGCGAGAGAGTTGGAAGTTGAAAACAATATCTTATTCGTGTATAGTTATTTGGGCTATTTCTATTTTCAACTATCAGACATTCCGTCAGCCGAAAAGTATTTATTGGAAGCTTACGAATGGAGTAAAAAGGCGAATAATTACGATGCGATGTCTTCTATGTTGTATAGCTTAAGCAGCACGGCAATTGGACAAGAGAAATACGATAAAAGCATCGAGTATTGCCAAGAAGCGTTGCGAATTGAATCGGAGCAAATGAAAACAGAGAGCAAAATGCCTTATATATACGCCAACATGGCTGAAACCTATTATTATACACAAGAGTACGAGAAGGCTGTTGAAAACGCTGAAAAGTCTCTTTCTTTCCCCCAGTTAGATACCATGCAAATGGCGGCGACATATGCTGTATTAAGTCAAACATATCTTATGATGGATGATTTCTCGGCTGCTTTAAATCATGCCCAAACAGCCTTGAATTTCATGGGAGAAAACAGCACTGACTGGATGAAGAAAGAGGCTATTTTCAGAACCATCTCCAATAGTTATGAAAAACTCAGGGATTATCACAACGCGCTCAAGTATGCCAAACTATCTTCAGTAGCCAGAGATTCGGTGCTTAGTAAGGAGAGATACGGGACGATACATGAGCTTCGGACCAAATACGAAACCGAGAAAAAGGATTTGGCACTTCAAGCCGCCGCGTTAACCATCAAGTCGCAAAACCAAAAAAACCGATGGCTAATCGTGTTTTTCATACTGTTATCATCACTTTTCACGCTCTATTTTTATCATTACCGCAAAAACCTTAAGAGCCAGATACTTTTAGCGGAACAGGGGAGTAAAGTCGCCAACCTTACATCCAGAACTTTAACGCCAAACTGTGGAAATGACAATAATGCCAACGGCCTGTCTGACGAGAAAACGAACGAGATACTGCTTCGGCTGAGGGAGTGTATGGAGGATAAGAAGATGTTTAAAAATCCAACCCTCACGCTTGATGCCTTAGCCGAAGAGTTGGGAACAAACCGCTCCTATCTCTCCATCGTGATTAATAGCCGCATGCAGAAAGGATTTACCGAATATGTGAATTTTTATCGGGTGGAAGAAGCAAAAAAACTATTGCGCGATACTGACAACAAAGTATCTTATATTTCAGCGGAGTCTGGCTTCGGTAGTCCGCAAACATTTTATTCAATTTTCAAAAACGTGGTACAACTCACCCCCACCGAATACCGGAAAACACAAAAAAAATAGTAAAAACAGTAAAAAAATGGCTGGTGAACGATCTAAAAGTTATCCGAATTGATCAATTCAGATAATTTTTTGATAATTTGTTAATCGTTTACGAAAAGGTTTTGTATACATTTGCAAGGTTGGGTTTTTAAATAAAGTTAAATGATTGACAACACCAGAGTGTTGTACTTTACACCTTTCTTGTGGATTATACATTTTTTAAAAATGTCAATGCCTTCGAATTATAAATATGTGTGATTTTATTCAAAATAATGTTTGCTTTGTAGCGTAGTGCGTACGGCGTATCCCGAAAAGCCGAAGAAGAGTAGGGGTTTTTACATTTTCGTTTTTATGAGAAAAAATATTCTATTTCGTTTGGCAACAGCAGTTATGTTGTTTTTATTATTGTTACCAAATACACTTTTAGGGCAAGATACCGGGACGGCAACAGTTCGTGAAAACAATCCTTTACGTAATTATTTACGACCTTCTATATCGGTACTCTATATTTATAGAGGGGATGATTCCAAAATAAAGGAGACAATAAAGGCGATCAGGGCTAAGGGTATATCTCGCAAGTTTGATGTAAATGAGACATCGACTGATTTGATTGAGTTTGACATGGAGGCTCCAATCGACACTCTAGAGTTGAAAAGGTATTTAGAGGAAAACTTTGCAAGGGAAATCGTGTCAAACTGGTTTCCTCGTTTTATAAGTGAAGAGGAGGGGTATTCGATGGATGTAATCGCAGAGCGTGGAATGTTTTCTGCCACTGACGCAGATGTAATAGCCTCTCGCTCTTCCGTACGTCAAGAAGCCATGTTGAAAGACGCTGGTTTAAACTTAATTGATCGGTCTTATATTTTAATTTACGATATTACATCCCTTGAAACAACTAAAGAGGGGGATTGGATTGCCAATTGTGACGCGTACATTTACAAATTAGACTGGAGTGAAGAGGTAAGTGAAACCTTTTATCAGCAATGGGGTAATCCTAACGCGATATCAGAGACTCACTTTCCTGTAGAACTCGTATCGGCGATTAAAGATGCTAAGCAATTAAAAGGTTTAATGGGATCGGAATCACGGTCAAGTGAGGGAGTTATAATTACAACCCGTGCGCAGCGATTGGCAGAATCAATATACGAAAACGCCGATATTTATGCTGCTCAGTTTGTAGAGGATTTCAAAGCGAAGGCACCGGTTTATTCCATAAGGCCAATAACATCGAAACTAGGTGAAAAGGAGGGTGTAAGGCCTGAAAGACGTTATTTTATTTATCAGCTTGAAGCGGATGAACAGGGTGACGTCTTGGCTAAAAGAAGAGGAGTTGTGCGTGCTTCAAACAAGATAGCGAAGAATGATTCGATAGCAACTGGAGATTCAGAGCTGACACGCTTTTATCAAATTCAAGGAGGAAAGATATATGAAGGTATGTTGATGCAGGAAAACCCGGACTTTGGAATCGCCTTNGGAGGCTATTTTACCTTTAATGAAGCAGGTGCTTTTGCTGAATACAATATTACGAAACTGATATCTCAATTTTTCCCAAACAATCCGATATTAGGTGGAAGTGTCTTTATTAGAGGTGGTTATCCTTTTGGTCAAAAACAGGAATCAGATCAACAACGGCTATATGTAGGTTTTGGTGTTTTGAAAGAATTCAACTTCATGCGTTTCCTTACACTTTCACCCTATTTGGGATACGCGGCTGCACCGGAAGTTAAAAAAGATGGGGTGGTTGTACAAGAGCAGCTTGTAGGCTTTATAGCGGGAGCTAAAGGGGGAGCCAACATAAGCCCTAAAATGAATGTTTTTATCACGGCAGATTATAACTCTTTGAAGTCGACTATTTCTGAGTATTATAGTCTTGAAAAGAGCATTTCTAGTTTTTCTTTAGGTGTAGGCTTTCAAATTTCATTATAATTTTTGTTGAAATGATGCATGTATAAGGAATTTTTAATGTATCTTGTGTGGTTTTAGTATTGTTGCATCAGGGGTGTTTGCACCTGTTAAATTTAAACGTATATGAAATCATTGAAAAAAACTGTACTGTTGAGTTGTGTCCTATTGGTAGTTCTTTCTTGTGGATCATCCAAACAGGCGTCAAAGGACACCGACGCCTTTAGATATGAAATCGTTTGCGAGGGAGTTGGTACTCAGGGTTCTAACTTGATAAAAGTGTACTCCTATTCCAAAAAACCGGTTGTAGCTATAGAGAGTGCTAAGAAAAATGCCGTGCACGGCATTTTGTTTAAAGGCTTTACCGGAGCCAATGGCTGTGCTGCTCAAAGGGCATTGGTAACACCAGCGGTGTATGAGCAAAATAGAAGTTTTTTCGACAACTTTTTTGCTGATAACGGCAATTATTCCCGTTACGTATCGCTGTCAAGTGACGGTTCTATCGATTCGAAGGACCGATTAAAGGTTGGTAAGGAGTATAAAATAGGGGTGATTGTATCTGTTAACACCGCTTCTCTTCGCAGGGACCTAGAGAATGCAGGGATAATAAAAAAGTTGAGCAGTGGTTTTTAACCCCCAACCACATTAGATTTAAGTTGTAATAAAACTGTAAATGAAAATGAGAAATATATTTTCACTGCTTATTACATTGGTGTTTGCCATTCTCTTTTGCTCATGCAAGAATGTGTCGCCAAATCCCAATGCAGGCTATTATAAGTATGATGTTATATGCATAAACAGCGAAATGGATGGTTCCATAACCGTTAAATCTTACGGGATGGGGAAAAACAGGAAAGACGCTGTTGATCAAGCTATGAAAAATGCTTTGGATGCTGTGATGTTCAAGGGAATAAGGGCAGGTAACGAGAGTGAGTGTAACTTGGCACCTCTCATTTATAGTGAGCAGGTTAAAAAAAAGAATGCAAAGTATTTCGCGACCTTTTTTTCAGATAAGACCAAAATATATAAATCTTATGTATCTGCAAAAAAAGACGTACGTTTTGGCAGGGCTAAAAATGCGATGCTCGCGGACTCTCAAATAGTGTACGAGGTCATTTTAAGGGTATACGTTGATAACTTAAGGGATAAGTTAATTATAGATAATATAATACCAAACAGATAACGAAATGAATAGGAAAATTCTTACTTTAACACTTGTCTTGTGTTGTAGCTCATTCCTTTTTTCACAGGCGAAAAAGCCAACTATCATGGTTGTTCCATCTACAACTTGGTGTTATGAAAACGACTGTGTCACGTTTTACGACAATTACGGGGAAGAGGACTTCGTACCCAATTTTCGCAAGGCACTTTTAAATTCAGATTTAAAACTCGCGATTGTTAAGCTAGGAGAGCTGATGGCCGAAAGGGGGTTTCCTCTTAAAGACTTGGAGCAAACAACCAAAAGTATCAATCAAAAAACTATTGAAGAGCAGGCATTAGAAAGTAAAACCTCGGGATCGCCTATAGCGGTGACCGCCTATGAGGAGATTATCAATCGGGCTAAATGCGATATAATCATGGAGTTGACTTACACTGTGAATGAAAGTGGACCTCGAAAAACCATTAGTTATATATTAGCCGGGAAAGATCCTTATACCAATAAACAAATAGCGGCGGCTTCCGGTACGGGAGCTCCTTCCTTTTCGGCAGACGTGGTGGTACTTTTAGAAGAGGCTGTGCTTAATTATATGGATGGTTTTACGTCACAGCTTCAAAGTTACTTTGATGATTTGTTTGAGAATGGTAGAGAAACGGGTGTTTCAATAAAACGTTTTGCCAATTGGGATGAAGATTTAGAAAGTGAATTTGGAGGTGAAGAGCTAAATGTGATTATTGAAGAGTGGATGGAGGAAAATACTGTAAAGGGGAGATTTAATATAACCGACGCTACCGAAAACATGATGATTTTTGAGCAGGTGCGCATACCCCTATATGATGCCAGGGAAAATGCGATGGATACCCGTAAGTTTGTAAGGGAGCTACAAAAGTATTTAAAGTCCACCTATTCGATAGACAGCAAGCTTATAACAAGGGGTTTAGGTGAAGCACAATTAATACTAGGCGAGAAATAATCTTGGCAAGAGCAGCACGTGCCAATTCGATTTCTTTAAAACTAAAAGGTAGAAAAAATGAGATATCTAAATTTATTTATACTGTTTTGGGGCATTATTACTGTTGTGAATGCCCAAGAGCTTTCTCCAAGCAATCAGATAGCTATCGCCACGGATGATATTTACTCGACATCTAATATCCCTTCTTCGATAAATAGTCAAATGCATCAGCAGCTTTCCGCTTTACTTAGTAGTGTTGGCATTGGTAGCGAATCCTATTACAATCGCTTTATTATTAGACCAACCTATGAAATTGCAAGTAAGGAGGTAATAGAAAGTTCTCCTCCCAAGTTCGTGATTGATGTCAGCATAGGGCTATCAGTGGTTAATACTTTCAGCAACAAGGTGTTTGCCACTTATTTGGCAGATTTCAAAGGGATTGGAAATTCGGAGGGAAGGGCTATGGCCGCGTCTATCAGGCAGCTTAGAAAAGAAAACGCTCAACTCTCTCGCTTTATTAATGATGCCCGTAAAAAAATAATTGATTATTACGATTCGATAGCAGATAGAATAATTAAGCAAGCTTATACTTTAGCGTCAATGAATCAGGAAGAGGAAGCGCTGTTTCAGCTAAACGAAATCCCAGAAGAGAGTAAAAGCTACTCCAAGGCGCTTGAGGCTATGGTCGCTATTTTTCAGCAAATGTCTGATCGGGAGTGCAGTGAACGTTTGCTACAAGCCAGGGCGTTGTGGGCAGCTTCCAAACACGGATCAAATTTGGGTGAAATCGTTGAACTCATTGGTGGTATAAGCCCCAAAGCCTCCTGCTATAATGATGTAAAAGCTTTCATAAAAGAAGTTGGTAGGAAAACAGATTTGATCGAGAATAGAGAATGGCAATTGTTGGTTAACCGGGAAAAGAACCAACATGCTTTATATATGGCTCAAATCGAGGCTGCCAGGGCCGTGGGAATAGCGTTCGCGAAAAGAAATACTCAGCCGCAAATTAATATAATTCGATAAGGGTTTAAATTAAAGCGTTGTTGCTAATTAATGCAGTTATGTTAATGTTCAAGCATGACTGCAGGTGTTTTTTATTGCATTTTGTAATAGTTTATTTATGTGGTTTTTATGAAAATAAATGAATTAATCGCGTTATTTTTAACCATTGTCTTTTTTGTTGGATGTAAAGAAAATCTCCCCCCTGAACTAACGCCCGAGGAGATAGAGCAACAGCAAATAGAGGCGATCTTCAAGGTGTTAGACGCCGTTGACCCGATTGCAGATGAAGCCCTTAAATCGGATAATCCTGCTGAAGAGCTTCAAAAAGTTGCCGAACAATTTAAAGATAATCCTGAAATTGAAGACATTTACTTTGAGAGAGATAAATTGGTGCTAAAATTTAAAAATGCCGGCTATTTTTTTTGGTTGATAAAAGAGAATATAGCGACATCAACCAAAGCATTACAATCTAGGTGTGATGCAGAGTTAATAAAAACGACTAAGAGTTTCGAAAAAAAAATATATCCGAAAATCTTATTCATTTATCGACATACTCTTGATCCAGATAGAGCAGTACTAAATGATTATACCCGTAACTATATTAATAATAAAATTGAGTTAGGATATAACATAACACCTGTATATGGTGAAAATTTTGATTTAGATTTTGCAGCTTCAGGCTTAGCAAGTTATGATGGAATCTTTATTGGTTCACATGGAACATTTGATAAAATAACTAATTTGACTTGGATCCTTACTGGCGAGAGAAGATCAAAAATAGATATAATTCAGTGTTTGAAAGAGTGGAATAAAATTGCGTTTGAAATGTCAGAGGATGGTTTGTATGATATTATGATTTCACAAAAATTTTTCGATGACAACTATAATGACGCAGTTTTTCCTAAAAACTCTTTCATTTATTTAGGAGCATGTCAAACCATGATGGATTCTAAAAATAGATTTGCTTCTGTTTTACATAGAAAGGGAATAAGTAAAATAGTGGGATACAATAACTCTACGATGTCGAGAGTGAATGTTTACAATGCACATGCAATATTGAATAAATTACTCGTTGGTGAGTCATACAATGATGCGTTTGCGTCATTAAATGAGTTGGGATGTTATGCGCGAAGAAAAGGAGAAGAAAACTCTTTCGATATTCTTCCTCCTGATAATGGAAATAATGGTGTAAAGAGGCAGGAAATTTATAAATCTAATCGCAAGACCTTAGATTATGAAACGAACTTGGTCTCCTATCCCGCCGATACCGATTTTCGCTTTCATTTCCTTAAACTGGCTGAAGAGAATGTCTCTTTGCCGCTTGCGGTAGGTCATGTGAAAGAAATTGCCATATTGTCGGGCAGTAATAATTACGAGGTAGTAAGCAGCGATAGCCAAGTAGCAACCGCATCCGTAACCTCTGAAAAAGTCACGATAACAGCTCTCGCGGAAGGTCAAGCAAGGATTACCGTTACTGATAAGGATACCCAGTTGACCTCAATGCTCGATGTCGTAGTGCGTACCAAACAAAAGCACAAAATTGAGGAAATTATACCTGAAACTTACTTAGAAGTACTGGAAGATTTAGAGTTTCCCATTTACGATGGAGAAAATCCACCTATCATCAATGGGACATATGATATTTCACCCTTGATATTAAAGGCAACCAATAAAACGAGCGATTTCCCGATAGGACACAGGTTTGCAGATGCAGTATTGAGGTTTTATAATCAAAATAACGAGACATTTGAAATACAGGTCAAGGAAAAATATGACACTCAGGAAACATCTTCTATACAAACCGCCATTACGTCGGGTGATGGCTCGAACTTCACCGTTTATGGAACGGTAAAAGCGGTTGAAATAGATAATCCTAGCGTGTATATTGTGACGGCTAGTGTTTATTCCGGTACTTTAAACAGTGATGGCAGTATAAAGGATTTTGCGATGTCTTTTATCTGTGTAGATAAAAATGACCCTGAAGGTAAGTATATTAATAAGGGTGATGCAAGGGTAGTAATTGATGGCGATTATCATTCTCCAAAAACCACATGGACCTCAACACGAAGTTGGAGCGTGGATGCTCTCCCAACGATTACGGCCAAAAGGGAGTGATTTTTCAATTTAGTTCATATATTCAATCATCGTTTTTATGAAGAATAACGGAAGTATGGCTAGAAACATGAAACAAATTCTTCTACTACTATTGGTAGGTATAGCGTTGTTTGCATGTAAAGAAGAAGCAATTATTTCCACCCCGGAAGTAGTTACCGGGAAAATTTCAGAGGTAACCGTTGCATCCTTTGCTTACGAGGGAAACGTTGTTGCCGATGGGGGGGATGATGTTACAGAGCGTGGTGTTTGCTATAGCACTCATGCCACTCCTACCGTTGCCGACGTGAAAGTACAAAACGGGAATGGTGTGGGAACGTTTTCAGGGACTGTAACAGGCTTAGATGCCGGGAAAACCTATTTTTTGAGAGCTTATGCCGTAAATTCAGAGGGTGTTGGCTATGGAGACGCTCAAAAGGTAGAAGTGTTGAAATATGAGACGCTAAGAGGAGCGGAGCAAGCTTATCCCGGTGTTAAAGGAGAGACGGTTACTGTCAATTACTTGGGAAGCACCATCACCTGTACCCAAATTAAAGGCCAGCTGTTTTATCAAGGAGATATCCTTATCAATCCAAAAATAACCAAAGCCGTGGGCGTTGATCATGCTTCCTGGAGGTGGGATAACAATGTGGTTTACTATAAAATAGACCCGGGATTTCCTCGAAAAGAAAGGGTGGCGGAAGCATTAAGTTTTTTTGCCGGTACAAACATAATATTTAAGGAGAGGACGAATCAACCCAACTACGTTCTGTTTAAATACATTCCTGATGCGGGATGTTACTCGTACGTGGGTATGATTGGAGGTGAGCAGGAGATCGTGATTGACACTTGGGGTGAAGCCGGTAGTGTGGCTCATGAAATTGGGCACGCCATTGGGTTGCTACACGAGCAATCGAAGCCAGACCGAGACCAATACATCAAAATCTTGCATGAAAACATTATTCAGGGTATGGAACATAACTTTGACATTTGGCGAGGACCTGTTAATTTTTCAGAAGGCTTTGATTTTAATTCACTGATGTGTTACCACTCATGGAGTTTCACCACTGACTGGAATAAGCCGACAATGACAAAGTTGGATGGCTCCACGTTTAATCCTCAACGCGATTACCTTACCCTAAAAGACTTGGAGCTTATCAATTTGCTTTATCCACCCTTGGCGGATTTAACATTAAATACTCAAGCGTTAACCATTACCGAAGGACAATCTGCGAAAATAGTAGTTAGCGGCGGAAGTGAAAATTACTCCGTTTCCTCCGGTAACCCTGAAGTGGCCACCGTAACGCTCAACGGGAAGGAAATCACCATCAATGCCATGATCCCCGGAATCGCTACTATCACCGTTACTGACGTTCTTACCGATAAAAAGGTCGTTTGTGAGGTAACGGTGGAAAGGAAAGTGATCCCCGTCACGGGTGTATCGGTTACCCCCACGTCCAAGACCCTTACCGAGGGTGAGTCGTTCACCC
>JGI24712J26585_10003746_pt1 | contig 11896 bp, 8 predicted proteins | sample BioPla3DNA2_FD_26585 | JGI IMG/M metagenome (IMG submission 26585)
AATTTGAAATTGTTAAAACTTCCGCTTTGACATGGCGGGTTGGCGGAATGCTGCCGTTGCATCTGCTGAAAGAAACTACCGGAATTGACTTGCCCGATGAAAACGAGGCGTTTACACTTAACGGCTGGTTCTGCAGCCGTATTGATAAGCTTCCAAAGCGGGGCGACATTGTTGAACTGCCCGGAGTGCGCTTGACAGCAGAGAAAATTTTTCATCACCGCCTGGCTGAAGTCAAAATTGAATTATTTGACTCCGCATCGGCCTCAGGCACGGAGGATGAATTATGATTTTAATATTGGCTATCATCGCGATACTGCTGCTTAACAGTTTTTTTGCCGGTATTGAAATCGGCATGATTTCAATTCTGCGACCACGCCTCCGCCATGCTGCCGCCAGGGGGTCGACTGCGGCAAAGTTGCTTGAGCGCATTACTGCCAAGCCGCAAATGATGCTTGCCACAACCTTGCTGGGCAACAATCTTTGTACTGTTCTCGCTTCAGTTTTGTCAGATCAATTGTTTGTCAATATCGGGTTTGACGGAACTGCCGCATTGCTATGGTCAACCATTATTATGACTGTGTTATTGATGATGTCTGAAATAATTCCTAAAAACTGGTTCCGCCAATCTCCAGAGGAACGTTGTATAACATTTGCTCCTTTTTATTTTATATTCAGCATTATTCTATGGCCTGGCGCCAAAATTCTGTCGTGGATAACGCTTGGCATGCTTAAACTTTTTTCAACTTCTGATATCAATGGTCATGACAATGCCCGAAATCTGTTGCGAAGAGATTTCCGTCTACTGTTGCGCGACAGTGAAGCTGCGGGCAGCCTTGACTCAGGAGCCGCCGACATCCTTGACAAATCTTTAGGGTTCAGTTCCTTACGCGTTCGTAATATTTACACTCCGCTGGGGAAACTGGTTACAATTACTCATCAGGCAAAGATCCGCGACGCTATTACAATTTGCCGGAACAGCGGAAAATCCAGACTTCCGGTAATTAAAAACCGTGACTGGATTGGTTGTTTCAGCCTGTATGACGCAATTTACAATATACCGGATAAAAAATGGGATACACTGACCGTTTGTGACTGTATGCGCGTAACTGAAACTATCAATTTTGAGGCACCGATATCTGAAGTTCTTAAAACGTCCCGTCGCACTAATACTCGAATGATTTTTGTCTGCGATGCAAAAGGTTTCTATATCGGAGTAGTGACCCCAACTGATGTGGCAAGAAAACTTTTTAATCGGCATTAACCATTTTTGCAGTATATTTATAAGCTGTTTATTCTGAAAAAAACGCTTTATTGAGGAGATCGTTTCAATGAAAATATCTGATTTCTCGCAACTACGCTACGGTATGTTTGTACATTTCGGACTTTACAGCCAAATTGGTCGCGGGGAATGGACCATGAATCGGGAAAAAATGTCGCTCGCTGAACTTGAAAAAGTAGCCGCTGAATTTAATCCGGCAGCATTCGATGCTGATGCGCTATGCCGCTTGGCGATCGAAGGCGGTATGAAATATCTGGTGTTTACTACCATGCATCATGAAGGGTTTAGAATGTATGATTCGGAATTATCCGCCTTCAACGCCATGAACTATTGCGGTCGTGACTTAGTCAAAGAAATTATGGATGCCTCAAAGCGACACGACTTGAAAATCGGACTCTATCACAGTCTCAATAATTGGTATGATCAGCCGGATGCCGTCGATGCCCTTGAAGATAAGGTCAAATATGAAAAATTCATCAGCAATACATTTACCCGTTTGAAAGAGCTTGTTTCGCGTTTTAAATCGATTGATATTTTGTGGTATGACGGATGGTGGCCGTTCAACGCTGATGGTTGGCAGGCGGAACGCATGAACAACGAACTGCGAGCTATCCAGCCGCAACTGATTTTCAACGGTAGAAACGGGCTTCCGGGCGACTTCGGCACACCGGAAGGGCACTTGACTGCCCCTGTTCCGTGGCGGCCATGGGAAGCGTGTATGACGCTTAACCGCCATTGGGGATTTCATAAACATGACACCTACTGGAAATCACCGCTGGAGGTGATAGAAATGTTGTTGACTTGTAGCGTTGGAAAAGGGAATCTGCTACTTAATATTGGTCCGGACGCCACTGGCAGTGTACCGTCTGCCAGCGGAGACATTGTTCGTAAGGTCGGACAATGGATAAGGGATGGTGGAGCGGAGTTGCTGGCTGGTCTTGAACCGATGCCATTCGCACCAATAATACGCGAACCCAATGATCGGGGAGACTGGGATCATGCAGGCCCGTTCGGCGCCTATGATCATAAACTTTTTCAAATATTGTTCTATTATCCCGGACGGAAACTCACTCTGACCGGTCTTGAGATGAAGGTCAATGCCGTAAGCAACAAAAAATACGGCAAGCTTGATTTTAAACAAGAAAATGACCGTATTACAGTCACACTGCCAGAAAGCATGGAACACGATTTCGCGCCGATAATTGTTTTTGACTGCGCTTCCAAACCATCTATCTACCGTACCGGCGGGATGCGCACTCCATCCGTTGAGCATCCTCGTTACGACCCGGTACAACCAGATATCGCGTACTGAAAAAATATTTGCGCCAGACTAACAAGATATGGAAGTGCTTAATAATCAAGAGCATATCAAGAATTTACAGTTTTAACAACTTTTTTTAGGTTTAATGTGTTTCAAGGAACTGGTACTCTGTTGAAAATGAAGTTAAATCCATTATCTTAAACGAATTCTAATTACTCAAAAAAACAGGAGATATTTACAATGGACTACAAGACCTACTTCAGAAATTTTCCGGATCAAAACGGCCGCTTCGGAGAATATGGCGGCATTATTGTGCCCGATCAATTAATTCCGGTATTTAAAGATATTGCCAAAGCCTATAATTCGATTTGTCGTTCAGCTCAGTTTATCAGCGAATTACGTCGAATAAGAAAAGAATTTCAAGGTCGTCCGACTCCGGTTTACCACTGTGAACGGCTATCGCGAAAATATAACGGCGCACAAATTTATCTTAAACGTGAAGACCTCAATCATACTGGCGCCCATAAACTGAATCACTGCATGGGCGAGGGGCTTTTGGCAAAATTTATGGGTAAAAAGCGTTTAATTGCCGAAACCGGAGCAGGGCAGCACGGGGTAGCTTTGGCGACAGCGGCAGCTTATTTCGGGATGGAATGTGAAATCCATATGGGTGAAGTTGATATTGTTAAGCAGGCTCCGAATGTTACACGGATGAAAATCCTTGGCGCTAAAGTGGTTCCGGTCAGTCATGGGCTTAAAACCCTGAAAGAAGCCGTTGATTCGGCGTTCGAATCTTATTTGAAAAGCTATCAGGATTCCATTTACTGTATCGGTTCTGCTGTCGGTCCTCACCCCTTCCCGATGATGGTGCGCGATTTTCAGATGTGCGTCGGACAGGAAGCACGCGAACAGTTTCTGGAAATGACCGGTATCATGCCGGATATCGTTTGTGCCTGTGTTGGCGGAGGCAGCAATGCTGCCGGCATGTTTTCAGCTTTTCTTGATGATCCGGTTGAAATCTGCGGCGTTGAGCCACTGGGCTCCGGTTCCGCGCTTGGCGAACATGCAGCCAGCATGACTTTTGGGAAAAAGGGTATTCTGCATGGATTTGAAAGTATGTTGCTGCAAAATTCCGACGGTTCTCCGGCGCCGGTTTATTCTATTGCCAGCGGACTGGATTATCCCAGCGTAGGACCTGAGCATGCGATGTGGAACAAAATCGGACGGGTCAATTATGTTACCGTCAGTGACGAAGAAGCGATTGACGCTTTCTTCAAGCTTTCCCGTTATGAAGGAATCATCCCGGCGTTGGAAAGCGCTCATGCCATTGCCTACGCCATGAAAAGAGCCAAAGAAATGGAAACCGGAGCGATTTTGGTCAACTGTAGCGGACGCGGCGATAAAGATGTTGATTATGTTGTTGAACATTATGGGTATGGTGAAAAATACCAGTGACTTGAAACCGAATGCTCAATTGGTTAAAAATTAAGAATATGGCATTGATTGCCGCCGCAGATATTGAATTCGGCGGCGGTCTTAATGTGATTACCGGAGAAACCGGTGCCGGCAAATCTGTGCTTCTTGGCGTAATTACGCTTTTGCTGGGAGCACGTGCCGACAAAGGCTGTATCCGTTCCGGCGAGAGCCGTTGCGAGATTTCTGCCGGGATTTCAATCAATGCCCCGACGATGCGCGAAATTGGTCCAATACTGGGACAATGCGGAATTGAATCACCGGCGGATGAACCGGAAATTCAGTTGCGTCGAGTAATTACCCGCACACAGAATCGTAATTTCATTAACGATACCCCGGTCACTCTTGAAACACTGCAAAAAATCGGCTCGTTTCTGGTCGATATTCATGCAGCCAACGAACATCATTCACTGTTCAGTCGCAAGTATCAACTAGATTTGCTGGATCGTTATGCAAGCCTTGAAACCGAACGCCAGGATTGTGGGAAAATCTGTGAGCGTCTCCGTGCGTTGCGTGAACGCCGTAAAAATTTGTTCGCCGACCTCCCTTCTACTGCTGAAGCCGAATACCTTAAGACCACCATTGATGAAATCAACAGAATTTCACCGCTTCCTGATGAAGACACATTATTGTCAGCGCGTCACGCGCTGGCTGCTGATTCGCAAAAAATCATGGAGCTTTCCAGCGCCGTGACACAAGTCCTTGACGTTGCAGAAAACTCTATTGCCGATCAGATGGGCGCGGTTTATCGAAACATCCAGGAAATGCTTCGTAATACCCCTGATTCGGGTAAATCAATGCTTGAATTATGTACTGTTATCAATGATTCCCTGCGTGAGCTTTCTGCCGCAGTTGAAAATTTCAGCAGCACCGTTGAACTGGATGAAAAAGAATTTGCCGAACTGGAGTCGCGTCTTGCCGCACTACAGACTTTAAAAAGACGTTATGGCCCAACCTTGAACCACGTCTTTGAAACAATGGAAAAGGCGGATCAACGGTTGGAGATTTATCAGGAGGCCGATGCGTTACGCGAAGAACTAGAAACGGAAGAAAAAAGTTTACATGCCGAACTCTTAAAAAAATCGGAAATTTTATCAGAAAAGAGGCGTGCCGCCGCAACTGATTTGACCGCTGCGGTAATCAGCAAACTAGAGAAACTCGGTTTTTTGCGTAGCATGCTGGATTTAGTGTTTTCAAAAATCGAACCCGGTGAAAGTGGTTTTGATCAGATTGAAATGGTGTTTTCAGCAAATCCCGGCGAAGCGCCTCAACCGTTGCGGGCAATCGCCAGCAGCGGCGAATTGTCGCGAGTAATGCTGGCGCTCAAAGCGGTTTTGGCGGATGCCGATGCTATTCCGGTTTTACTGTTTGATGAAATTGATGTCAATATCGGGGGCGAAACTGCCGCCCAGGTCGGGAATGAATTAAAAGCGCTGGCCGCACATCGCCAAGTACTATGTATTTCACATCTTCCGCGCGTTGCCGCCTGCGCCGACCAGCACTTCTCTGTCGCTAAAGAAACACTGAATGGGCGAACTTTCTCGCAAATCGTGTTATTAGATCATAATGCACGCAAAAATGAGCTGGCGCGCATGCTGGGAGGCGGTCGCGCCGCCGAGAATCTTGCAACTGAACTGCTTGCTTGAAGACTTTGTTTTTTTTACCGCGTTATTCTGAAAATACACAAAGCGCGCCCGGAATCTCAAAAGATAAACCGTTTGGCATTAGCTTTCCTGTTGCCGGATCGTAATCAAAAAAGGAGACCCGGCCTGATTCATTGGCGGCTGCCAACATCTTGCCGCCGGGCAAAAAATTTATATCACGCGGGCTTTCGCCGCCGGAATATACCAGATCATACAATTGCATACCGCCTTTTCTGTCCAGCTGAAAACAAGCAATCGAATCAAACCCGCGGTTGCTGGCGAATAAAAAATGTCCGTCAGGCGATATTTTAATTGCTGCCGCTTTGCTTTCACCGTCAAAAAAACGCGGTAACGTCGGGGCGTTATCAATAATTTCAAAAGTTCCGTCTTCATGGCGGAGGGACATCACGGTATTTCCAAGCTCGTTCAGCAAATATGCCATTCTCCCGTCCGGAGCCCAAATTACATGCCGCGGTCCGGAGCCGGCAGGAATAATTTTCGAAGTTATCACTCCATCCGGATCTATACCTTTTGCGGGATGAAAGGGGTATACTTTCAGCGCGTCAATCCCGAGATCTACGACGTATAAATACTTTTCATCCGGAGTAATGCCGACAAAATGAGGGTGTGCGCCATTCTGCCGGATAACATTGGGTCCGCTGCCGTGATGAATTATTTTTTTGGTCAGTTCGGACATTATGCCGTCACACAATAAAAATTCAACCAAATCACCCGAAAGGTAATTGGCAGCATAAAGGAAATTGCCACCGGGCGCAACCGCCAAATGGCAGGTACTGATTCCGGACGAAGGTAACAATTTCAGCAGTTCGGCAGTGCGGTCACGATTTTTTTTAAGTACTGCGACATATCCATCCTGCTCTTTAGGCGTCCTGCCGGATGCATATAAAAGTTTGCCGTCATCCGATTGGATTAAATAACTGGCTTCGTTAAGATGGGTAAAGCTTGTCAATACCGGTTTGGCATCAGCATGATCCATTTTATAACTGTAAATACCGCCGTCAGGAGATGCTGATCGGCCTACTACATGAAAATATCCTGTACTCATTAGAATCCTTTTTCTACTCCCAAAACGACCATCTTCTTCAGGAAACTATCTTGGGCAATTGAAATACTGTATTTCTTCCCGAAAGTTTTAATGATATCCTGAATCCATGCGAAATTCAGTACGGTGCCGATGCCTTGCAATGGATTTCTCCAACACGCCAATTTCGCACGGATTCAGGTCAATATAAACCTTTACTCTTCTTCGCTCTGCGATGCCTGATATTTGGTTTTTATCTCGTTGGCAATATTCGCAGGAACTTGTTCATAGCGGACAAACTTCATTTCAAACAAACCACAGCCTTGAGTCAAGGAGCGCAGTTCAGTGGCATATTTAGCCATTTCCGCCAGCGGAACTTCTGCCGTCACCATTTGTAATCCGCTTTCTGCACTCATTCCCAAAATTCGTCCGCGCCGTTGATTTAAGTCGCCGCTGATATCGCCCATATATTTGTCCGGAATTCGGATTATTACTTCCATAATCGGTTCCAGCAATACTGGTTTTGCTTTATCAACCGCATCCTTAAACGCGCGCCTGGTCGCTATTTTAAACGCCATTTCAGAAGAGTCAACATCATGATATTTGCCGTCATAAACCGTCACCTTCAAGCGCTCTACCTTACATCCCGCCAACGGCCCTTTAGTCATTGACTCAATAACTCCCTTTTCAACTGCCGGGATGAAATTTTTGGGAATGGCGCCGCCAACTACCGCATTTTCAAATGAAAAAGTTTGAGCCGGTTCAATTCTTAAATAAACTTCTGCGAACTGACCGTGTCCGCCCGATTGTTTCTTATGACGGAAATGCCCCTCGCCTGAAGCGGTAATGGTTTCACGATAAGCAATTTTGGGAGGCGCTGTGTTAATTTCAACTTTATAGTCATTGCGCAATTTTTTAATTACGTTTTGGAGGTGCTGTTCGCCCATTCCAGACAATAAAAATTCATGAGTCTCTTCATGTCGCGAAATGACTATCGTAGTATCGGTTTCGGCAATTTTTTGCAGACTGCTGATAATCTTATCGTCATCACCGGACTTAACCGCAGAAATAGCATAAGTAAATACCGGGGCCGGATAATTTACTTTTGGCAGTTCTTTTACTGTCGGTGCCGATGCAATGGTATTGCCGATATGAGTATCTTTAAGCTTGGGCGCGGCAAAAATCATTCCCGGCAATGCCTCGCTAATTATGGTCTGTTCTTTGCCATTCATCATAATCAGGTTGCCGAGATGGTCTTTATTGCCGGTTGTGATATTGAAAATATCGCTTTCTGCCTTGAAGGTTCCAGAAAAAACTCTGAAAAAAGTCAGTTGCCCGACAAATGCGTCATTCTGGCTTCTGAATGCCAACGCAACCGCGGGACCACTTTCAGAAATATCCATTTCAGATTGGTCGCGCATCGTCAGTTTGCCGCGTTCAAGCGGATCCGGGGATAACATATTGATGGCATCCATCAGTTCCGTAACGCCAATGTCTTTAGCCGTGCTGCCGGCAAAAACGGGAGCCAGACTACCATTGCAGATTGCCGCCTTAAGCCCGTGATTGATTTCATCATCGTTAAGATCTTCGCCGTTAAGATATTTTTCCATCAGAGCTTCATCCGACTCGGCAATTGTATCCATCAAAGTTTGGCGATACCCTTCGAGTCCTGAAGGCAGATCTTTTTCTCTTAAAATATTGATAATTCCGGAAAAAGATGATTCTTTTCCCACCGGATAAGTAAATGGTACACAAACGGTTTTCCCATAAGCATCTTGAAGCTGATTGACAATACTTTCAAAGTCAGCTCCTTCCATTTCCAGACGGTTGACATAAATAAAGCGTGGAAGATTGAGTTCGACCGCACGTTGCCAGCCGCGACCGGTTCCGGTTTCCACGCCATTAGTACCGTTTATTACCAGAATGGTGCTGTCCACAGCGTGTAATGCGCACATCATTTTTCCGACGAATTCATTATAGCCTGGAGGATCAATAAAAAACCAGTTTTTTTCTTTGTATTTGCAGGTGAGAGGTGTTGAATAAATGCTACTTTTTTTCTCTTGTTCGGCAGGCGAATAATCTGATACTGACGTCTTTTGATCAACGCTGCCAAGGCGGTCTACCGCTCCGGACTTGAACAGCATCAGGTCGCATAACGACGTCTTACCGCAGCCGCAATGGCCGGTTACTCCGAAATTTCTGATTTCATGGGCTTTCATTACAACACCTCTTTTTTTGAGTTTTGGGTTTGTCTGGAAAAAACCATTAGGTAACAATTACAAACAATAGCAGAATATCAAGCGATGTCAAAAATTATTCGCTAATTTTTGGGTAGCTAGATCATCAGTTTCTTCCGTAAGATTGACAGAAACAGAGATGTTGTGTTGATATGGCCACGTCAACCGGGGAGATTTTTTAATAGTTTTCCATCGAAATCTATAGAAGTAGCGGCAATGGATTTTCCAACAGATTCATCTGCGCACCTTTGTTTTTTCTCAAAAATAAAGGTGTCACGAATCCTTTTTTTTCAGACCGTCATTTTTTTGGGGAATGACGGTGAGGCTAAACTGATTTTTTAGATTTAATCGGTTTGCGGTTTTTGGCTGGAATCGGCGATTTGCCGTTCGTGTTCTTCTTTTTCCCGCATGGCCATAAGATCGCGCCATTCAAATTGAGAAGGCATCTTTACCATTTCATCGTCTGGAATCACGCACTTGAACTCTCGTCCCAGTAGTTTTTCAAGATCCGGCAGCACGTATCCGCCGAACTCACAGACCAGACTGACTGAACGTCCTTTTTGACCGGCACGCCCGGTACGACCGATGCGGTGCACATAATCTTCCGGCTGCTCGGGAAGGTCATAGTTGATTACCAACGAAACATCATCGACATGAATTCCGCGGGCGGCAACATCGGTTGCAATCAAAATACGTTCCGTTCCCTGGCGGAAACGCTCCAGAATTTTCATTCGCTTTTCCTGCGGAACATCTCCCGAAAGCAATACGCAGTAAATATTGTAACGGGCTAACTGGCGAACCAGTTCTTCATTACGGTCTTTGCGGTTGCCAAAAATTATTACCCGTTCATATTTTTCATGGCCGAGCAGCCAAAGTAGCATCGGAATCTTTTCGCGCCTTGTAACCGCGTAGAACTGTTGATCAATTAAATCGGTGACCAGTTGATCGGATTCGCTTTCAACCGTTTCCGGATTGATCAGCCAGCTTTCAACCAGTCGAATGATTTTTGCCTCCAGAGTCGCACTGAAAAACATCGTTTGACGCTTGCCGGCAGGAGGGAGCTGGTTAACAATACGGCGAACATCCGGAATAAATCCCATATCAAGCATACGGTCGGCTTCATCAATTACCAGAATTTCTGTCTGCGAAAGCCGCAGATATCCGTTTCTGCTGTAATCAATTATCCGGCCGGGAGTGCCGATCAGAATATCGATCGGCATCTCAAGGCGCTTGCGCTGTTTCTGGTAATCCATGCCGCCGAAAATCACCAGATTGTTCAAATCGGTATAACACGAAAGCGCTTCCGCATCCTTATGTATTTGAACGGCGAGTTCCCTGGTGGGAGCCAGAACCAGCACTCGGCAGGTGCCCGGAATCCGGTTCTCCCGCGGGTTGTTCAGAATATGGGTGAATGCAGCAATCAAAAACGCCGCAGTTTTGCCGGTACCGGTTTGTGCTTTGCCGGTCAAATCCCTTCCCGAGAGCAGAATCGGCAGCGTCTTTTCCTGGATCGGGGTACAATATTTGAAATCCAGTTCCTGCAGCCCGTACAAAATATCCTGATGGATCGGAAGTCCGCCAAAGGGGATTTTTCCTTCTTCAAATGGTACTTCCTCAAGTTTTTCTGGTTTCGGCGGTGCGGTGCGGCGGCTTAAGATATTATTATCGGCAAGAACGCCGACGTTTTTTTGCGTTTTTTCTGCGTTCTTTTTGCTTGGGGCATTGCCCTTTTTGGGACGTCTGGAATTCTTGTTTTTATTCTCGCGCTCCTGGCGGGGCTTTAGCTGCTGGGAAGATGGTTCTTTATGAACGCTCAATGAGCCGGATTTTTCTGTTTTTGCACGAGGTTTATGCGTTGTGGTTTTTTTGGGGGGAGTGACCGGTTTGTTTTTTTGCAGCAGACCGGAAATTTTTTTAAAAATTCGTAACAATGTTTGATTTCCTTTTTGGAGATTAGAGTCTAAAAGTCATTAATGGAAAAAGAGTTACTTAAGATATACCCTTATCGCCCAAAAACAAGTCCGGGGGAAAACCAGAAGCATTCCAATTAGGAATCAATCTTCAGCGGGGAAACTTGCGGGGGAAAGTGGTTTTTAACCTAAAAATAACGTTATAAATATGTCTTTAAACTTAGCGCGCGCATTATGCGCGCGTGAAGTTTAATAATCAACTTACAGCCAAAGCCTGATCGCATAGCCTGACGCACCTGATTCATGATGTTTTGTATCTGTTCCAAAATGGAAAACCTTGACTTCTGCAGGTATAGTTGGGAGAGTGACATCCAAAGTATCAATCGGAGAAAACACAGGAGAAATAATGAAATATCATATCCCGCTACTAATGTTGGTGTTATCGTTGAAAATTTTGGGTTGCAGCAATGCCGGATCTACTGCTTCGATACCGGCAGTAAATAACTTCGAGTTAGGGCGCTATCTTGGTAAATGGTATGAGATTGCCAGGTTACCGCATAGTTTTGAACGCGACATGAAAGATGTTTACGCGGAGTACGGGCTGCGCGAAGACGGAAAAATCAGTGTCATCAATTCAGGATGGCGCGATGGGAAAAAATCTGTTGCGAACGGGGTGGCGCACCCGAAAAATGACCCGCACACCGGTGAACTCCGGGTCTCGTTTTTTCGTCCGTTTTACGGTGATTACCGGATTGTCTGGCTGGAGCCAGATTATTCAGCGGCAATTGTTACCGGCGCAACCACAGATTATTTGTGGATTTTGGCGCGTTCGCCGCAAATTGAACAGGAACAATTAAACCGCTACCTGGAAAAAATTACCAAGTGGGGATTTGAGGTTTCAAAAATTGAATTCCCATGGACCGGGAAATATGAAGGTATTTAAGGATAAAAGTAGCACGAACTATTGATCCGGGGAAAACAGTTGGATGGCAGTATTTCTTTCTTGTCCAAAGACGCTTCATCAACTTAGGAACCTGCACAATCTTTCTCA
>JGI24712J26585_10003754_pt1 | contig 11887 bp, 9 predicted proteins | sample BioPla3DNA2_FD_26585 | JGI IMG/M metagenome (IMG submission 26585)
AGATACCCACTGATATATATGCCTCCAACCGCCATTAAAACGCCCAGCATATATGGATAAACTACCCTTTGAAATAAGGTAGAAAAAATGCAAAGCCAGAATCCAAAAACAATTCCTCCCACTACCTTCAAAAGTGATATCATAATATAAAACAAACTTACTGAATGGTTTAAAGGTGTGTACTTATATGATTCCAATGCATAAACCGGCATGTCTCCACCTGACAAACCGTATAAAAGCTTAAATACAATAAAATCCATACTTGAAAAGACAATTACCACAAAAGCTATATATAATATTACAGAAACTACTTTTGCTAATATCATATCTGATTTCCCATTTCTACTTGACAATATTAATTCTTCCATCCCATTTTGCTTTTCAGATATAAATATAGGCACAACACCTAATATTATTAAAAACAGAATTAATAGATCTGAAAAATCATATTCAAGCAATGATTCCCAAGGCTTGCCATCATAAAATACGTTGATTTTTCTCCCACTGTAATGGTTCACGATATATTCATTTCTATCTCTTTCGTAATCATTTTTGCTTTTTTCGTAAAAACCAATATTATCTTTTGCTTTTTTAACCACCTGTTTAATATTAGTTTCATACATAGCTACATATTCCATCGGTTGATAGAAATGTTGGGTAATCATGCCATAATCCGCATAGAAATAGCCTGTATAAGTATCCTGTTGATATTCCTTACTATATGTATCATCATTAATTATATCCCTAAGTCTGTTTCTCTCATCAACTATGAAACGTGCTTTATCAACAGTCAACGATCCATCCAATTTCTTGTGCAAATCTTCATATGCCTGTAAGAACCTGCTATTCTGTGGTGTACGCTCCATTAAATACATACCATCCCCTGATATGTACTTGTTGTAAATCATGAAAACATTAATAAATATAAATAGTAAAAAGGCAACAAAAATATACCACCTAAGATAGTTTTTTCGGATTTCAAAACAAATTAATCTAAACATCGTATTTTGCTCCCCATATCATTTATTAATTATTAAGTATTGAAAGAAATACATCTTCCAGCGAAGGCTCCACTAACTGCGATTCCCCTTGTGGTTGGTCTTCACAAACAATTCGTAGAAGAAATCCATTATCTACACGCCTGACATTAACAACAGGATATTTGTTTGTTATTATATCCATATCTTTCTCTGAAGCCATTACATTCCAAACCTTTCCCCGTACACTTTTCCCCAATTCCTTTGGTGTTCCCTGCATTACCAACTTCCCATTTTTTAATATCATTATTTCCTTTGCAATATACTCTACATCTGGAACAATATGTGTAGCCAGTAATACCAACTTGTCCTTCGAAAGCTTTGATATTATATTCCTGAAACGTATTCTTTCTCCAGGATCGAGACCTGCAGTCGGTTCATCTAAAACAAGAATGTCTGGTCTATTCAGTATTGCCTGTGCAATCCCTAGTCTTTGTCTCATCCCCCCCGACAAAGCTCCCACCTTTTTCTTATATGAATCAGTTAGGTTAACTAGCTCCAACACTTCCGCTATTCTATCCTTTACTTGAACCTTAGGAATACCCTTCAAGGCACACATGTATTTAAGGAATTCACCTGTTCGAAAATTCTTGTAAAACGTAGGGTATTGAGGCAAATAACCAATTCTGTTAAGATACTCCGTGCCCATTTTTTTGACATTCAATTCATCCAGATAAATGTCTCCTTCATTCGCCTGTAAAATTCCAATAGCTATACTTATTAGTGTTGTCTTCCCTGCACCGTTCGGTCCTAAAAGTCCATAAATCCCCTCTGAAAGCACAGTATTAAAATCATCCAACGCACACTGTTTTCCATAGAATTTACTTATATGTTCAATTTTCAGCATCATTTCACTATCCCTCACAATAAAAGATATGTCTAATGTTTTTTATTCCACATAACAGTCCATTTCTTACCCATTGCTCATCAATCATTAATCAGAAGAGCAGAGCTTGTTTTTATTGGATAATTAGAAGTTATCATATAATCCCTTCCACACGGAACAGATATAGCATATATTGTATTTAGTTTTTGAGAGGTTCCGACTTCCAATTCAAATTCAACCGTACAAATCTTACCTTTAACAGTTTTTGTTTCTATATAATCCGCTCCCATAACCGGGACTGGTTTATGGTTGACAAAAATAGTAGTGCGATAAGATGCCTCCACGCCTCCGTATATTCGGAATTTGCACTTTACTTTTCCATCTTTGGCATAAAATTTTACCTGTTTTTTATCATCCTGAAATAATTCTGTTATACAAGTTGTATCTAAAATATCATCACTGCCGTCGTCATGAAAAATTTCATATTCATCTCTTATTTCCTGTGGAATATCTTCCATGGTAAATTCCAAATATCCAGTTTTTTCAGTTTCATTCATCACATCACATTTAAAACAAATCTCTTGAGGCGTATTAGCACTTATTGAATGGTACCCACCGTAATTTGGATTCTTTTCATCCTCTGGCATAAAATCCGGTTTCAAAATTGTTGAAGTAATAACAGCACTACTGTCTCCCTCTTTACCCGTAACAGGTATAAATACAATATCGAACTCTTCAGATTCTTCATTTTTTAATGAAAACTTCTGCATAAATTTTTCTTCACTTTCCTCACCTGTCTTCTTTTTAATTCTGTAGGGCTGAAGAATACCATCTACAAAAACTATTAACCCAAATTCAGAATTANCTTTTTCGTCCATACCTGTAACTTTAAAAGGAATATGTATCTCTTCTCCTCTATATTCATAAACTTGCATATTATCACTAATACCATCATACCCAAAATAGAAAGATCCTAGACTGCTTGGAGTAACACTCTCTGAAAATATATTTGCAATGTTTTCATTATTTTCCCCATCTAAAATATCTTCAGAACTGACTTTACTATTCTTACTTTTTTCATCTGAACATCCCACAAAACACATGCATAAACTTATAATAATCAAAATACATAGCCACTTAACTTTTCTCACATTAGTCACCTCTCAAAAGTAATTAATTAATCTATAGTTTTTTAATTGACCCACAAGTTTGCATCATTAGATTGCCACTACCAATAACTAATACGGCACTATTAAGCAATATATGCAATACTATAAAAGACCTATTACTAGAATACTTCAGCTAAATATTTCACAACGGTACCATTTCCTCTTGCTTCATGGGTACTGAATGCCGCCAGTGTATAATTTTCATAGATAGCTGTCGTAATAGATGAAAGAGGTGCTCCCACTTCCTCCTGGGTTCGAGAATAAATCAATTCCCCTGTCGAATTATTCCTTATATCTAATTTCACTATCACCCTAGTATTAGAGGTGTATCTTGTGATACTTGTCAGTGCATTTACAGTTGTCGGAGATGGTCCTGTCAAACTATATGTAAATGTTCCGAACTCACTTGTGTTTATACTACCACCAGCAGCGTTAGTAATAATTCCAAATCCAATAACTAAAACTGTAACAGCTATAATAAAAACCCATACCTTTAACTTTTTCATGTATTCATCATCCTCCCATAATATGTTTTTCATTATATCACATTATATTACTTTTTCCTATATTGCTTAATAATGTGCTGTTACTCTCAAACATTATAACATGCATCTTGGTTTATCGTGTTGTATTTGTAATAAATAATACTTTAATTGTAATATTTGTTTGTTGAAATTTCGTGTGGAAAATGTAATCTTAAAAGACTCGACGATAAATTTTGTAGAGCCTTCATAAATCAATAAAGCACCTTGGCAATGCATTGGAAAAAGGGTTTAAAAATCCGATATCCCAGTTATCCTGAAATGCGTAACCAAAACAGAAAGATGGTGATATCGGATGATTAAAAGCAAACTTGCTTCACAATGTTTGTTCCATATTTCTTCGCTTGAAAAACTGCATCCATTATAAATTTTCGTTTCTCAGTGCATCTATAGGATTATCCTTTTTGATTTTCCTCATAGAATAAAGCATTGTTGCAAATACCACTGCAAAAACACTGCCCACCGCAATAACAATGCTATACCATGGAACAAAGTACTTCGTCTCCCACCCTTCACTAATACTCCGATAAATAAGATAGGTTACACCAAAAGATACAGGAATACCATACATCAAACCCTTAATACCATAAAGAAGACACTCATAATTCATCATTTTATTAAATCCCCTTTGCGTCATACCCATCGATTTTAGCATCGCAAACTCACGGCGGCGAAGTGCAATATTTGTTGAAATAGTGTTGAACACGTTCGCTAGTGCTATCAAAGAAATTAAAATTATGAATCCATAAGAAAAAATATTAACGACAGACATCAATGCCTTCATAGATTCTCCATTTTCAGCAGCATCATATAGCCTTGAAGTCGGNAATTCCTTTTCTTCTAGNATACTATANATTTTATTATATACAGCCCGGTGATTATNCNCCTTGAAATACAACACTGTTTCTATACTTTCATTATCTTTACCGGTAACAGCCGAAACAGCACTATAGGGGTATAAAAANGTTATTANNTCATGAGTATTGTTGTCTACGCAAAAGGGTTTTTTATCCGAAACAACACCCATTTTTATATTTATTTCCTCCGTTGCCTCATCAAAGGTTAATTTCAACTTTTCTTCTCCGGTTTCCGAGTTCATTTTTTCAAAACAGTATAAAACCTTTCCGGCATCGTCAGTTTCCTTTTCACTGAAATAATACCCGTCTATTGTCTTAGTTTGTCTTAATACAGCTTCTTCAAGATTTCCTTCCAGTAGATGAAAGGTATAATATTTAGCTTCATCGCCGTTATACATTTTTGTAAAATCTCTGACAACAGCCGGCGGAAAATCCCTGTCCAAATACAAATCCGTGTCATAGGAATTATTATTCAGATATTCTGCATATGTGGCATTGTCAATAAAATATAATCTGGCATAAAACCCGATATATCCTGACGAGCTATTAAACCTGGAATTAAAAAAGCTTTCTTCAAAAAAACGCTTGCAATAACTGACATACTCCTTGCTGAGGCTATTGACCGGAACTTCGATTTTTTTCTGGTCTAAGTGGGCATAACAGCTGTCTTTAACTCCTTTTACCCCGGATAATTCTTCAAACAACTCTTCTAATGAGCACTTTTCCCCCAAATCCGGTGTAAAGGTATAAACAATATCATATTCCAAATCATCTACAACAGAATCCGCACCCTTTGTAAGATATGCACAAAAGCTGCTGGCCGATATGAATAAAACCACACTCATAAAAAGAGAGATTACCGTAGCCCGATACTTTTTCCTATTGCGTTTAAAATTTTTCCTAGCAATCATGCCTTCAAATCCAAACAGTTTATAGGTAAGCTTTGAGGTTTTGACCGATCTCACCTTAATTTTAATGTCTCTTGTTTGCCTTATGGCATCAATGGCCGATACCCTTACAGCACGTCTTGCAGGAATGAATGCCGATATCAATACAGTAATAAGACCAACCAATGCCGCCGCTGCAACAGCTGCTTTTGAAACATATAAATCCAGCACTGCATCGGTGTTATACTGTAAAAAAGACATAAACATGTTTTTTGTAAGTTCCAATGTCACCCCTATCCCGGCAATTCCCGCCAATATGCCCAACGGTATACCGATAACACTCAGGAAAAACGCCTCAAACAACACACTTCTCAGTAGCTGCCGTTTGGTGGCACCGATAGAGGATAAAAGTCCAAACTGCTTTGTGCGTTCACTTACAGATATGGAAAAAGCATTGTATATCAATAAAATTGAACCGAACATTATCAGGAAAATTAAAACTCCGGCAAGCCCGTATAATACTGCATTATATCCGGTATCATCCGAAACACCGTTAAAAATAAGATAATCTCTGTTGGTTCTTCTTTCGTTTTGAGGGAATCGGGTATCCAGATAATTATAGATGTTTTTAACTTTCTTTACTTTGATATAAACATCATAATTGTCTGCACCGGTATTGTCCGAAACAGTCAAAGCAGTATATCCGGGACCGACGTATGGCTCAAAGCTCGGGCGTTCATAGAATCCGACCACGGTAAAGGTACGCTGCTCCCTTATTACCAATTCTTCCGTTTCTTTTATTCCACCGTTTTCACCATTCCGATAGCCGCTATCCTGATTAAGCTCAAATCCATCCGAAATCCGGCTTCCTATATCAAGAACCAGTACATCGCCGATGGAATGCTTCACACCGCCGTTGGTTTCAAGGTGCTGAGGTAAAATTATCTCCGCGGTGTTCTCCGGCATTCTCCCCTCAATTAAATTAACGGGCATTACGTCCTTAAAGCTATTGTCCATTCCTGCGATAAACAGATACGGCATATAATCATTTCGGGATTCTTCCAACATCGCATAACCGATATTTTGCATCCATGTATAGGATTTTACATCGGGATCTTCATCTAATTTATCAATTTGTGCTTTTTTTATATAATGCACCGCACCGTGCCAGTCCCCATCCTGGGCAATAACCACATCTAGTAAAAAATCCTGCAGGCTTGATACAGAAGTAGTTACTGCGGTAAGCATTGATGCGGATAAAATAATCCCTATGATGGTTACAAGGGTTCTTATTTTATTTCTTTTGAGCATTTGAAGGGTTACCTTATAAAAGATGTTCATCTGCGTATCACCTCATCACGAGTGATTTTCCCGTCTTCAATGGCAATAATCCGCTGTGCCTGAAGAGCAATGTTCTCGTCATGGGTAATGACAATCAAGGTTTGATTGTATTTTTTATTGGATAGCTTCAAAAGCTCAACAATTTCCTGGCTGTTCTTTGAATCAAGATTCCCCGTGGGCTCGTCCGCAAGCACAACTGCAGGGGCATTCATTAATGCCCGGCCTATAGATACCCTCTGTTGCTGTCCCCCGGAGAGCTGATTGGGCAAATGATTCTCTCTGCCCTTAAGATTCAATGTAGTAAGCAGTTCTTCCAGACGCTCTTTATTTACTTTTCTTCCATCCATAAGTACAGGAAGTGTAATGTTTTCCGTTACATTCAAAACAGGAATCAGGTTATAAAACTGATATATAAGCCCTACCTGCCTCCGTCTGAAAATTGCCAGTTTTTCATCACTCTGGGCATAAACATCCTGTCCGTCCATATACACCTTGCCCGAGGTGGGCTTATCCACCCCGCCCAAAATATGCAAAAGCGTGGACTTGCCTGAGCCCGAAGGCCCAATAACCGCTATAAACTCACCTTTTTGCACCGAGAAGGAAACACCGTCTAATGCCCTGACCTCATTTTCTCCCCTGCCATAGATTTTTGTCAGGTTCTCAACCCTCAATAGTTCCATAATAATTTTCATCCCCCATTTTTAGTCTATGTCATAATTATATTCTTTTGAGGTGACATGACAGTGACTTTAAAATTACAAAAACGTCACCTGATAAAGTATAAACAACAAAAGCTCCGGGGGCATCATTTAATGCACAAGATACAAGAAAGCTTAGAATACTTTTAAGCTTCTCCTTTGTAAAACCTTACTGTAAATCTTGCACCCCCGCCACTGTTGTTTCCTGCTTTAATCGTGCCGTTTTGACTGGTTATTATCATCCGAGCCAAAGCAAGTCCTATGCCGAAACTCTGGTCACTGCTATTTTTCCCTTTGTAAAATCTCTCGAAAAGGTGCGGCAAATCCTCTTTATCTATTCCTGGTCCATTGTCGCTAATAACAATCTCAGTATAGATAGGGTTTTCACTGGCTTCTACGACTATTTTTCCACCCCTTTGAATATGTTCCATACAGTTTTTCAATATGTTTCCAATAGCCTCAACTGACCACGCAAAGTCGCCCTCATAGGCTTCGTCACCCTTCATTTGAATTTCAATTTGCTGTTCCCTAAGCTCCATTGGTACGGCAATTGGTACAATAGACTGCTCGATTAATTCCGCAACCGAAAGGGTTTTTCGTTGAAATTTAACCGTCCCTGTATCAAGCCTGGACATTTTAAGAAGTGCCGATATAAGCCAGTCTATACGGATAAGCAATGTTTCAAGCTCCCTTACGATTTCTTGCCTTCGTTCTTCATGAAGATTTCTTTTGGATAAAAGGGAGAGCAATATATTTATTGATGTAAGGGGAGTTCTAATCTGATGGGATATATCAGCGATGGAATCCGCAAGATAAGCCTTATCCCTTTGTAGGGCTCCGTTTTGCTCCCGCAAGCGTATTGTAAGCTTTTGTACCTCTGTACTCAAAATTGCAAGTTCCCCTTCAGAGTATTCGTCCAAACTGATAGAATCCTTTCCGTGCAAAATACTGTCAATTTGGCGGCTCAGCCCTGAGATTTTTGAGTACCTCCGGTATGTTATAATAAAATGAATCAAACTAAATAACAGGCATACTGCCAAAGTATAGATTCCGGTTTTATAATCGAAAACAAACCCTAAACCCGCTGAAATCAACGTCAGAAGTAAAAAGATAAAAAAGCTTGTTTTTATTTCGGGATTTCTGAAAAAACTCACCCTATTCACCAACCTTATATCCAAGCCCGCGGATGGTTTTTATAATGGTTGGATTTTGCGGATCATCCTCAATTTTATCCCGCAAGCGTTTTATGTATACCGTAAGAGTATTGTCATTTACAAATTCGCCTGCAATGCTCCATATCTCCTCTAAAAGCCTGTTTCGCGACAAAACAGCCCCCTTATTGTTTAAGAAAACAAGCAACAGCCTATACTCAAGAGCCGAAAGAAAAACCTCTTTACCGTTTTTTGTGACGATACCTTTAACCGTATCCACGCTAATATTATCAAGCTCTATTACTGATCCGGTTTTCCCCCTTCTTCTAAGGACATTGCGGATTCGGGATAAAAGCTCCCTCGGACGAAAGGGCTTTCCTATATAGTCATCTGCTCCCATATCAAGCCCGGTAACAACACTGTATTCATCATCAGAAGCCGTCAAAAAAATAACCGGAGTATCAGTGTTTGCTTTAACTGCCGCACAAACGGCAAAGCCATTGCCGTCACATAGGGAAATGTCTAAAAGAACCAAATCATATTTGGTCAAACTAATCTTTTCAATTGCATCGGCCTGACCATTGACTGAATCTATTTCAAACCCCTCATTACACAAATATTCAGTTAAATTGGTCACAATGCTTTTGTCGTCTTCAACAACAAGAATCTTCGGCATACCTTTTATCTCCAGTCAATATCCTATTGCAAAATAGATTTATGCTTTCATTATTATGAATACAATACCATTTAAGAAATTAAGTTCTTGAAAAAATTGTAACAATAAATATTAGCAAAAATATTATAGCATTTTTCTTTAATATTTTCCACCTCTAGCCTCTCACCGGGATATATTAAATAAATGTTGAAGAAAAATATATGCCCCTCTCGCCGCCGTTTAAATCCCCTACCACTTCTGCAGAGGCGTTAGGTATCGGTAACGTTCTGCTTAATATTCTCTGATGGAGAGTTTATTTCTAAATGACAACTAATTTAATCCCGCTAATTAAAAATGCACCCCTTTTATGGAATGCATTTTTTATACCCGGATATGTACTGTCAAATCATTTAATCCCAACTGAATTTAACAGTATCAGCCTTTGGTACTTAGGTTTTGTTCTTTTTCCTTTACTATTTGCAATCGAATCCGCCGAATCCACAGAACAATATTAAGAACACAAGAATAAAGAATAGTATTTCGCTGTTACACCCAAAAAAACCTACTCCTCTTTCATCTTCCATATCATTTACCTCCTAATAAATTATAACTATAATATAATTCATTAGTATACTATTCATTTCCATGTTCAAAGGTTACTGTGTTTCTTTTTCTATTATCAAAATTTTGATACTTTATCTTCTTTAATTTATTTCCTGGGATTTTTTCTTCAGATCCTGGGACAGATTTAAAAGGTTTGTAGTTTGTTCTAAAAGTGATTCCTGACATATCATCTGTTCGTTCATTGCTTCACTCACATCAGAAATGTCCTGTATGTTAGATTCCGAACTGGTGCTTATGTATTCTATTGTAGAAACAATTTCCTGGACAAAGTTGTTAATGTTTGTAAAAACACGCTGTATATGCGACATATGGCGGGTTACTTCATTTAAAAAGACTATGTTTTTATCAAAACTATCTGTAATGTTTTGCACTGAATCTTCACTACTCTCCACTACTTCACCCAATTTTAATACTACTTGGTTGGTGTCATAAATTTTATTGATAAGGTTTTTAATTATAAATTCAATATTGCCGGACAATTCCTTCGTTTTTGCCGCAAGGGTTCTTTCTTCTTCGGACAGTAAATGAAAGGATCTTCCCTCGGCACCTAATCTGGCTGACTCTATAGCTGAATTGAGAGCAATTAACTTCGTCTGCTCTGAAATTTCCTTAATTTTCTTTGTAAACCTTGTTATCTCGCTCGATGTAGAAATAAGCTCCTTTGATTTTTCACTTATTTCAACCATCGCAGCTCTAACATTCCGGGACATATCATTCAATAATCCAACAGCCTTTCTATTGTCTTCACTTATATCTCTTGACTTGGCAACCACGCTATCCACATTTTTCATTGTATCGTTTGCTTTATTTATCTCATTTTGAGTGGATAACACCTTTTGCTTTCCGCCTTCTACGATAATCCCTTGTTGTTCACTTTTTTCCCTTACCATTTCTAAAATAGCATTGGTTTGCTCTATGGATGCGTATGTCTGCTGAATCTTGGATGATACATTTGAAGAAACATCAACTGTAATATCCGAAGCATCTTTAATACTTATAATAAGGCTATTCAAGTTTTTTATCATCTTGGCAAAACCTCTGCTGAGCTTGCCTATTTCATCTTTTCTTTCATCGGCTATATAATCAATAGATATATTTCCACTACCGACTTCTTCCATTCTTTTAACCAGAACTTTAATATTCCTAGTTATATCCCTATTTACAAACCATGTAAAGAGTATTCCCAATATTAAACATATTATGCCGATTATAATGGCTTGGAATGCAACTTTTCCAATATTTTCCGTGATTTTGTCCACCTCTGTAACAGTTACAACAGTCCATCCTAGCTTTGAGCCCTTAATTACATCTATGTTTGAAAAGGTTACAAGCATATCCTTTCCATATAGTTCATCGATGAAGGCACCGTCTTTTTGTGATTTAATTATCTTTATCATGTCTTCGTTTATGTATGACAGTTCTTCTTTATTCTCCTGGCTTATGCTATTTATAGAAAATCCGAAATGACCATGTTGTTTTGGATTTACTATTATATTGCCATCGTTACCAATAATATAAATACTCCCATCATAACTCATATTTATATTCTCAATTATGCTGGCTAAATTGTTATAGTTGAGGTAAAAGAATAGTCTTCCCTGACTTTTAAGGCTCGTGCTTGAAAAAATACCTTTTGCCAGCGTAACAACATATCCACCCATTCCGGTAGAATCCTGTAATATGTTTAGATCCTGTACATACGGATCATACCACTTCGAATTTTCCTTGCTTTCAAAAAAGGATTGGATACTTCCAACCTTGCTGATATCTACATTGGTATTTACTCCCTGTTGTCCCGAAATAGAATTAGAATAAGCGTTGGAAACTAATAGAACAGCATTTATTTTTTCATTATATTTATTTGCATATTCTGTTAATGTCACCTTAATCCGACTGTCGTGTCTGCTTTTTCAAGTTCATCCTGTGCATTGTCCATATTGGATACCATCTCTGCTATTTGATCATCCCTGCTAAGATCCATTGCCAACTGATCAAGTTCCTCAAGCAGCATCTGCATGTTTAATGAGGTCTGCCTGGTTACCTGCAATGTAGCTTCTTCGACCTCTTCAAGCAGTATATCCGTAACAACGTTAAAAGAAT
>JGI24712J26585_10003759_pt1 | contig 11870 bp, 10 predicted proteins | sample BioPla3DNA2_FD_26585 | JGI IMG/M metagenome (IMG submission 26585)
TTTTTCTTTACTTCCCATATATTCCACCTCTGGCTTATAACAGCAACATACATTAACTCATGCAACCGCAAGAACCGTCCCTCTGGTTCCCCCTCTGGTTCGATGTTGATATTGTCAAAGAATACAAGCAACAGTACATTGCCTACAAGAGTGAAACAAATTTTGTTAATATCCGCCCTTCCAAAAATGAGTTGACCATTGCCTTTAACATTCCTTTTGACAAAATCAAGGACGAAAAAGGGCTGTGCAAAAATTATACCGGCATAGGCAATTTCGCCAATAATGATGTGCTTCTTAAAGCGGATGAAAACGTGGACTTGGATTATGTGATCGATTTGGCAATGCAAGCCCTTATTTATCAGTTGGAAGGGTAATATTACTCGCCTTTGGGGAACTGCTCTATACGTCATCTTGCCGGATGGCTGCAGGATTCGGCGATTTTAGAGGACTCCCATACCTTTCAACGATTCCCATACCTTTTAACGATTCCCCCTTTTCCCCTGTAAAGGGGTGTGCATCTTTTAACGAAAGGGTGTCAAAAACAAAAAACACCGCCTTCAAACGGTGCTTTATCTTAACGCAAAACTGACGAAAACCCCTATAATACTGGGATTTAGCCTTGTATCAATCTTTGCGTACTTATTTGTCTAATGACTCAATGATTGATAAAATTTAACGATTTATCGAGGGTGGGTGTCAGGGGTGTGCATTTTTCTGGAGGGGGGTGCAAAGTGGTGGTTGTTCCCGTATTTTTAGCATTTGATTGTTTGGTTTTCCTAATTGAATGTCAAATTAGGGCACGCGCTTTTTAACTTTTTATTGGGTATCCTTGCTTAATCAGGCTACAGCATTCTTTGAACGGTTAACCAATCCCTTCCTTTATATAATATATATGCAGGAAAGCAATCCCGCTTAAATATTCACTTGATGAAAGGATTTTATTTTCGTCCTCGCATTTCCCTTACAAATATCCAAATGAGCCATAGACCACCAGTGAATACGACCAAAATACAGTCGAAGATAAATGAAAGGCATCCATATTTTCTCATTAGTATACAACTCCTTAGGTTATAAATGAGCGGGGTAATACTATTAAAAACATTTGAATTTACCACAGAAACCCATTTGATTCCGGTTCTATTAAAAGGCTACACACATTTTTGTCCATCACCCTGTATGCCAGTAGCCAGTTGCTACAAGTGCCACAGAATATGAACTACCGATGTCATCGGTTTCGGTTTTAGCGTATCACTCTCCTATTTTAGATGCCTTGAATTCCAATTTGTAATACGCTATTCACTATCATCTTCAATCCAATTTTCTTCGCCACAACATGTGAGTTCTTCATTATTACTTTTTGGTGATTTTTCTTCAATTGCTTTAACAAATTGTTTCTTTGGGGCAGGGTTATTTTCTATTTTCTTTTTTCTATCTTTAATGAAGCAAAACCCATATAACCAACGTGAGCAATCCTAACTAAACCTGCTCACATCAGACCATCTTTCCCATATATGGGCATCCCGGTTTTCTATCATAGTTAAGTCACCACACATATGTTGAACAGAAAATAAACATTATTGAGATTAATAAGCCTTTATTACTTCAATTGAAACAGGATCGAGTAGGACAAAGCCGTCTTCAAAACCTTCAACTTCCGCACTCACACGGCAGTGAAGCCCGATACCAAAAGTTTCTGGCTGGTTGGAACCAGTCAAATGCAAGTCACTGTAATTTACATCCTTAAAGAAAAATGCTGGCCCAGACAACATCGCTTTATCACCGTCCACTGCATACAAAACGTAGTTAAATCGTGTTTTGTAGGTCTTATGTGGTTCAACAAATGCTGTGATTAATTCTAGCTCTATATCGCTGCCCATATATTTATCGGCGAACGATTGAATGGAACTTGCGTCCTTTTTAAGATCCATATGAATCAGCGCAGCAAGATCTTCACAGTTTTCAATGGTTAGATTTAATAACTTTGCTGTTTTCAATACTTTTTCGTAATCGCTCAAATAATCATATTGCGATTTGTCATTGCTGTCGTAACCGCAGGAAATCATGACTATTTTCCCAGCATTTATGTTATAGGCAAATGAATAACTCCCAGTAGTAATCACCCCATCTCCTTTTGTATCAGGTACGGAAAATGTGATTGTCCAACCAGGCAACCCCGCAATTGATATTTTCTCCGATTTATGTAGTTCTGCGTTAGCGATACCATCTATAGTACTCTTAACAATAGAAGGTATTTGGCTACTAAAATGTTCCTGTGTCCCTGAAAAATCTTGACTCTGAAACATTATAGACGCATAATAATCTTCTTCTTTAGGATAATAGGTCCTCCAAGTTTCCGTTGATCCTTTGTCTAACACATCGAAATAAGAAGGAAAGGAAAAATCAATTCCACACCAAGCAATTTTTTTGTTGGTTTCTATATTAAATCCGCTTTCAGTTCTACCACCAGAGACTCCGCTTGGTTCCACGGCTTCCTGAGTCTTCGTTGTTTGCCCCACTTTTTCCCTGTTATCACCTGACCCACAACCTGCCAGTGACATTACCAGCACCATAGTCAGCAAACTAGCAATCAGCTTTTTCATCGGTTTATGCCCCCCATATATATTAGTTGCCAATAAGTAAATCAACCAATTCTTTTTGTCTTTTATCCAATGTTGAGGGATTCCATTTTTTGTTCTTTTCTATAAATATTTTGTTAGCATGGAATGCGTCTATCCTTTTTTTCAGATATGTGCTTTTCTTCTCGTCAAAATCCAGATTGCCAAGAGCACTGTTCTTCTTCTGGCTGATTAACACCAAGTTAGCTAGTTTATTGGTCCACGCCAGTCTTTCATCATCATTGAAATCAACCCTCCACTGACTTTTTGCTTTTGGATTTTGTGGGAGAACATGCTCAACTGTAATGTACTTATAACCGGATAAATGGACCGTATTATCGCTGAGAAGACACTCAATTTTTAGCAGCAAATACCTGCAATACTGTTTACCGTACAAGTTACCTTGAATGTAACCTCTAAAGTCAGCCTCATTTATCTTGAATAATTTTTTGTTGTCTAGCAGCTTATTGATATTACTGGCATGAGTATTATCTATGGCCTTTAAGATGCTATTCATTGCTTCTAATCTTGAAGTTGGAGTAATCCCACATACCCAATCCCCAGTAAATTTATACTCGAGGCGCTTAAGAAAAGTATCAATTTTATTGGGACCGAACTTTAAGTAATAATGCATAATTGGGGGTATCCAATCGTCTGAGCGCATGCCGATCTTCATAACAGTAATCAGGTTTTTAAACTCATTGCTTAAAGCATCATTTTGAAGATCGATTATTTCTTCATATATAGTATTGTACCTGTCTATTAGTTCAAAGGTTTCCTTCCCTGGTTGTAACCTCGCTTTGACTGGCGACTTTAAGTAATAGATTTTATCGTTGAACTCTTCAAGTAGATTTGCTCGGGCTTTATCCTGCACCAAAATCGTCCTTATAAATTGAAGGAAGCGATCAAAGTCCTCACCATGCTTACCTTCAATGTCCTCCCAAATCCTGGCATACTTTGTGACTTCCTTCTCGTTTTTTAATGCCCCTATATTTTGCGATTTCAGTATATCGGCGTTGGTTAAAGGAATGCCCCTATTATTTAATATTGTGAACAATCTAAAGGCGTCTTCAGTATTGTCAGTCGAGACATATATAAACAGAGCTTTGTTAAAAATAAACTTAACAAAAAGCTGCAGGTCGATATGTTCTTGTTTTTCAATAAAGTAATCTCTTAGGACAATAATCGCATTCGCCATATTCATTAAAGAGAGGTTATCGCTTTCCCTGTAATGCTCGAGTTCCTCGGTGTCGGCAGTGCCATCTTTTAAAATAATATAATCGTTTATGAAATCCTCAACTCTATCACGTATTTTATACGTAATACGCATCCTGGCAGGCACATTTTCCAAAATATCTTCTTCTTGATAAATCTTCTTATGTATAGTCCTCTTGGCTTTTTCATTCGGGATCAAATCTCTAAGAACTGCCATCATAATAAAAAATGTGGTTAATCTTTGTTGCCCATCCAAGACTTCATACTCCGGAAAGGAACTACTTATCAACCTTTTCAATACCAGGGATCCTAGAAAATATTCACTATCTGGTTTATTTTCGAATGCGAAAAATAAGTCCTCAGCAAGTTCGGTTACATTGTCCGTCTGCCAAACATAGGACCTTTGGTATTCGGGAATAATGAACCAGAAGTCCTCCGAGAAGATTTTTTGCAGTATTTCTTTATTTGCATCAATAGTGCCTGAAGACATCTCACAACACTTCCTTATCTAGTAAGTTTACGGGTATATCACTTCAATCGCGAAATTTCTGATTTTTCCTTATGATTTCGCTAAGTATCATAAACTTCCTTTGTCGAAAAATGTCTATTTAGTAAAAACTGCTACTTTACGGAAAATATGTGCAACAAATTATTAAGGCCTTTGATTTAGCCTAAATCTTATTCTTAGGCTCAATATCCCCTGTTTGGATTCTCTGCCAGAAAACAACATCCAACTCTCCGTCTATCCCAATTTCAATATGATCCAGAGTCTTTAGCATCAGGTCATAAGGCATCGCATCAATATGCCCCACCTGCTCAACCAGCCTCATCAATTCTCTGGTGCGGTAAGCCTTGAGTAACTCGTTACCACATATAGCCTTTTGCCACTCCAGCAAATAGCGCTCTCTTTTATCAACCAACCGATTCCATGCCCTGATGAAAGCCAACTCTGGCTCGCTGGCTGAAATACGGATATCAGTGCATAGCATCGGCCTTTCCTCGGGTTTCTTCCTGCGCCTTATGTTATATGGTTTGGTTGAGCCTCTGTCCGGCCTGATAATGGTGAAGGTACGTCCTTCAATCTCCGTCCCGCGGTTCCCGACAAAACTGCTGCAACGCCAGTACTTAGTACCCTCTTCGCCTTTCTTCTTCGAGCCTACCAGCATATAAGTACACCCGCAGGTCGAGCAGGTTATCCTGGCTGACAGCGGGTGTTTTTCGTTGCTCCAATGGTATGTGGATATATGATGGTCCTGGCAGTATCGCTTCTGCCTGGCAAGTTCCAGCTGTACGCACTCCCAGGTATCCCTGTCTATAATTCCCGGATGTGAACCTTCAATATAATACTGCGGCAGCTCCCCTCTATTCTTGGCCCGTCTCTTGGTAAGATAGTCGGCATTATAGGTCTTTTGAAAACGGGTGTCGCCTTTGATCTTCTCATTGGTTAGGACTTTTCTGATATGGCTGGCACACCATTCCTTCCCGCCAAAGGCCATCGGTACTTTCTCATCGGTTAAACGCCTGGCGATTTGAAAGGTGCCGTATCCGTCCAGAAACTCCTGATAGATCCTTCTGACTATTGCTGCCTGAGCTTCATTGATCACCAGGTTCCCCTCCTGGTCCTTGTCATAGCCCAGGAATTTGCCGCTGGGGATACTCTGAACATGACCCCGCTCATACTTTCGGCGTATACCCCATTTAACATTCTCTGATAAAGCTAGGCTCTCAGTTTGGGCTACAGCTGAAATTAAGGAGATAAGTACTTCCCCCTGGCTGGTGAGACAATGTATCTGTTCCTTCTCAAACAACACATCTACATTTAATGCTTTCAGTTCTCGGAGACTTCTCAAACAGTCCAGGGTATTCCTGCCGAAGCGGGACAGGCTCTTGGTGATGATCATATCAATATGACCTTCTCGGGCATCTTGCATCAATCGGTTGAATGCTTCCCGCTTCTTCAGGTCAGTGCCGGAGATCCCTTCATCGGTATAGATACCGGCCAAGATGTAATCAGGATTATCATTTATGCATTTCTCATAGTAACTGGTCTGGGCATTTAAGCTGCCCAGCTGTTCCTCACTGCCTGAGGATACCCGGCAGTAGGCGGCTACTCGTTTCTTAGCCTCGTCATTCCCGGTTGTTTTTGTACCCTCTGTACTGGGCAGCGGGTACAAGACGGAAATCCTCTTTGGTCCTCTTTTTACGACCCTTGCCATATATAACCCCCTCTACTACCATTGGCTCAGTTATATGTAAGTCTTTAACTAGCTCCTGCAATATCCCGTCAGTTATCCGCATTCCCTGGCACATGGCTTTACCCTTATGCAGATAGGTTGCACATATCCAGCTCACCCACTGACCCTCATGGACCACCCTGCTTAAGGAAGCACCGCAAAAAGGGCAGCGCAGCATGCTGCTAAACGGATAGGTTTTTTTAATCCTGCTCTCCCGGATTTGCTGGGCGGCTTCCCAGTCCAATCGGGTAATAATGGCTGGATGGTTGTCTTCTATATAGTACTTGTCCTTCTGCCCCCGGTTGATAATCTGCCGGCCGTTATCTGCCACAAAGGACTTCTGCATCAAACAATCCCCGGCATACTTTTCATTGGATATGATTCTTAATATTCGGTGTGAACTCCAGGGCTTTTTGTTGTAGGTAGGAATGCTCTGGTCATTCAGTATCTGGGCAATTTTATAGCCAGAAATCCCGTTAAGGTACAGCTTATATATTTGCCGAACTATTTTCGCTTGCTCCTGGTTGATGATAAGGTTACCTTTACTGTCCTTGTCATAGCCCAGCAGCCGATTGGTATCAACCATCACCTCCCCACGTTTGCATTTGTTCTGCATAGCCCACTGCACATTGCTGCGTACTGACTTCCGCTCTTCCTCGGCGATCGCGGCCAGAACAGTAATCAGAAGCTCTCCTTCAGACTTTAGGGTGTTGACCCTTTCTTCTTCAAATATGATCCCTACTCCCATATCCCTTAACTCTCGCACATATTTGAGCAGCATTAAGGTATTCCTGGCAAAACGGGATATTGATTTGGTGACGACAATGTCTATCTCACCGCTCCGGGCTTTGTCAATCATGGCTAAAAATCCGGGGCGGTTTTCTTTGGCCCCGGATATGCCGGCATCTGAGAATATACCGCAGTATTCATAGGCTGGATTGGATGATATTAAGCGTTCATAATACTGGGTTTGATTTTGAAGTGAATTTAGCTGCTCCCGGTGGTCGGTAGAGACTCTGACATAGGCGCAGACTTTGAGTCTGGCAGTGAGGAAAAGGGATTTTGGTCGGTGGGTGACTTCGGTGATGTTTTTCATTTTGATTCCAGTCTCCAGGGCAGTTCGGTTCCGTCTTTAAACTGAAATACTACCTCCTGCTCTGATTTGACAACCATTGCATTAAGTGTGGCCGACCACAGCCCCTCGTCAAACTCAGTTAGCAGCTGGTCCTGCTTGGTCAATTGTTTAATAAAGGCTTTCATTTGGCTGCGTCGGGCCTGGCGCATGGTTATATCTGTGTTTAATTCCTGCCGCCTGGTTTGCAGTTCATTGTACCTGGTCACATATCCGCTGTACTTGCGGTTGTATTCGCTTTGCTCCAAGACTGAGCGGGCATTCTCGGCAATGAGCTTTTGTATTAACACTTCAATGGATGCACAATCTTCGTCGATCTTAGCAATTTCTCTTTCCTGCCGCCGACAGTCAGTTATCTGGGCTATAATTTCATCGTAGTTCGCCAGCATCTCATCTTTGTTATCTATCAGGCTGTTGAAGGCCTCAAGGAATGCTTTCTTTATGTTTTCTTCTTTTAGGTGGGGAGTGGTGCAGAATTCTTGCTCTTTGAATTTCCGATTGCACTGCCAGACTGTGCGAGCATATTTACTGTTTGACTGCCATACTTTACGGCCGTAAAAACTCCCGCAGTCTCCACATACAATACGGCTGGCAAAGCAGCTTATGCCGCTGGTGTAGTGTCCTCCGGCTTCTCGTCTTCGGAATTCTTCCTGCACCAGTTCAAATGTCTCCGGCGGTATGATGGCGGGGTGGCTGTTTTCTACATAGTATTGGGGAACCTCGCCCTCGTTGACCTTCATCTTCTTGGTTAGAAAGTCCACCGTGAATCTTTTCTGCAGGATAGCGTCGCCCTTGTATTTTTCGTTGGTCAAAATACTTTTAACCGTGCTGTGCTGCCATTTTTGCTTGCCGGACGGCGTGGGTACTCCTTTCTTCGTGAGGTAGCTGGCAATGCCTGACGGGGTCTTGCCTTCCAAGAACATCTTGTAAATCAGGCGCACAATTTTAGCTTCCGCTTCCACAATCTTAGGCAGGCCGTCCTCGCCCTTTTCATAGCCCAGAAACCGCTTGTAGGGNAGGCTGACTTTGCCATCAGCCATACGCTTGCGCTGGCCCCANGTNACGTTGAGGCTCAAAGACCGGCTTTCTTCCTGAGCTAAACTGGATAAAATTGTCAGCATTAACTCTCCTTTACTGTCGAAGGTGTAAATATTCTCTTTTTCAAAATATATTTCAACGCCTTTATCTTTGAGCTTCCGCACATTGGTCAGAGTATCCACTGTGTTACGGGCGAACCTGGACACCGACTTGGTAATAATCAGGTCTATTTTGCCATCCAGCGCGTCGGCCACCATGCGTTTGAACCCGTCCCGCTTCTTGGTGCTGGTTGCCGATATTCCCTCATCGGTATAGATGTCAACGAATTCCCACTCCGGATTGGATTTTATGTACCTGGTATAATAATCGACCTGGGCTTCGTAGCTGGAAAGCTGCTCTTCACTGTCGGTCGATACCCTCGCGTAAGCCGCGACACGTTTCTTCGCTATGCTGTTGACAGCAAGCGGAGAAATTTGGCTGACTTTGGGCGGAATAACTTTTACTGCTCTTGCGGTGTTCAACTCTTTAACCCCCTCTGATAGGCGAGCGCCCTTTCCCGCGCCTCAAGCTTGGCTTGTTCGGTCCAGCTAAATTTACGTGACCGGTTTTGCCAGTAAGCCTCTTGTTCACGCCCATCATTGAATATATACAAAACCCGACCTGGGGCCGGAATAATCATCTGTTTGATTTTTTTCTGGTAAACACCCTCATTAAATTCGGCCAATCCCAATACTTCCCCGGTCAATTCCAGCAGAATATCTTCCGGAATTTGCTTGCCATGGCATGCCGCCTTGCCATGCTTGACAAAAGTGGGGCAGTTCCAGGCAGCTCGTCCCTTATTAATGATCCTTCTGTAGTTCCGCCCGCAACGGGGGCATTTTATCATACCGGTAAACGGATAGTTGTTAATGTTTTTTGGCCCGTCATTGTTTCTTCCTCGGCGCGCGGCCATAACTTCCTGGGCTTTTTGGAATGTCGCCAGATCAATAATCGGTTCATGAGTTCCATAGGCATAATACTTGGGCAGTTTACCTTTATTTAGAACCAGCTTCTTCGATAAGTGATCGGTGACATATTTTTTTTGCAGCAGCGCGTTGCCGGTATATTTTTCGTTCCTTATAATATCCGCCACCCGTTTATCATTCCACGCGTTGTTCCTGATTGTTCTGAGGCCTAATTGATTTAACTTGCTGGCTATATTTTCACACCCCATGCCGCTTATGTAATCGGCAAAAATCATGCGGACGATTTCCGCCTCTTTATGGTCGACGGTTATTTCACCCTTTTTTATGTTATAGCCGTACATGAACCGCAGATTGGCAATTTCTCCAGCCTGAAAGCGCTTGCGGATTCGCCACTTACAGTTCTCGCTCACTGAAAGGCTTTCTGCCTGAGCGAAAGAAGCGAGGATGGTAAGCATCAACTCGCCATCCCCGCTTATGGAATGTATATTCTCTTTCTCAAAATACACATCCACATTGATCAGTTTCAGCTCTCGCAGGGTTTCCAGCATGGTTACGGTGTTTCGGGCAAACCGTGATATGGATTTGGTAATCACCATGTCTATCTTTCCGTCTCGGCAGTCGTTTAATAGCCGCTGAAACTCGGCCCGGTCATCCTTGGTACCGGTCAGCGCCTCATCGGCGTAAACCCCCGCGAATTGCCACTCCCGATGTTTTTGAATATAATCGCTGTAGTAGCTAACCTGAGCAGAAAGTGAATGAAGCATGGCATCCTTGCCGCTGGATACCCTGGCGTAAGCGGCCACCCGCTTTTTCTTGGGGATTACCGGCGCAAGCGCTGATATTTTCCTTACAACCCGCTCCATATAACCCCTCCTTTCAGACCACATGTTAACTCTGGTTTTTCGGACTTATCAAGTTAATCAGCGTAGTAAACTACCCAATATAGGGCGATATTTATTAAGCATCATGGTGTCAATTTTCTTGTACTCTCGCTCGTTTATCAGCCCGCGTTGAAGCATGTATCTTGCGATAGACAGGGTAATGTGATAGGCTTTCTCACGCTCGAACTGCTCCTGGGTCATATATGCCTATCGCCTCCCGCTTGACGTTTGCCAAACCTTTCCTTTATATAGCAGGCATGACTGCAGTATTTGCGGTGTTGGTTGCCGTAGCTGGCAAAAGGTTTCCGGCAGCCTGCGCACTCCAATTGATAAATAGCCTTCTTTGCCACTTTATCCGGGTGGTTATTCCACCAGGCCGCGCGGCACGCGTCAGAGCAGAATTTACGCGGCTTCACGCCAGGGCGCTGTTTTAAAGGCTGCCCGCAGTTTTGGCAAAACGCCCAGGTTTCTTTTTTATCGTCCCGCTGTGCTGGTTGCGAGGTAGCCATGATACCGCCGAGGTTGTGTCTTCTGCAGTATGATTTTATGGTGTTTTCCGATATGCCGAGGCTGGCCGCTATCTTGGCATAGCCCATGCCTGCGCTACGCATACGGTGTATCTGTTCCTTTTGAAAAGAGGTCATAGGGATCACTCCTTTGGGAAAACGAAAACCCGCAGATGTCGCTCCGCGGGTTCTTGGCTGTTAGTCACTTGTCAATCAACCAATGTCAAGTTTTAGACAGATTGGATAGAATAAATTCACCCATTCTCTCAATAAGCAACGCGGCATATTCGCCCTTGACGGTTTTGCCTTCCCGGGCATTTTCCAGCCAGTACGCTGGCGAGGATACAACGCCGTTCTCGACTAAAATATCCAGCGCTTCCGCCAATTTGTCCTGAGAATTATTTTCTTCCATATATTTAATCCCCAGCTGCGATAGTATGGCCTTAGCAATGCCGCTTGCAATATCAGCCCTTTTGCTGTCAAACAAGGCGTTATCCCGGCTGTTATCAATAAAGCCGATTTCGATTAGAACGGCGGGCGCTTTGGTTTCTCTTAAGACATGGAAGTTGGCTTCTTTAACCCTCCGATCAACAAAACCAACATTGGCCAGAGCGCTTTGGATTTTCTCGGCCAGTTCTTTTGATTTGGTGCCGGGGCTTAAATAAGTGTAGGTTTCAACCCCGGCGGCCGTTTCCGGCTTAAAAGCGTTTCTATGAAAGGATATGAAATAGTCATAAGTGCCCCTATTCTCAAAATCGCTTCGTTCTTTGAGGCTTAAGCTAACATCCGCCGTCCTGGTCTCATCCACGACTACCCCATGACGCCTTAGTATCCTGGCTGCTTCTCTGCCTACGGCCAAGACATCCTCGGATTCATTTCTCCCCATATATACTGCTCCCGGGTCACTGCCGCCATGACCGTAGTCGAAACATAATCTAGCCATTAATCTTTTCCTCCTTATTCAGCTGGTCCAAAACCAGTTTGAGTTTCTCCGGAATAGGCAGGCCGATCTTGGCTGCGTTTTCCAGAATACTGATCCCTTCGTTGGATAAATAGAAGAAGATGACCGCGGTACGGACAGCGCTGCCGTTTGATATAACCTGGGTGTCGATAATGTGTCCCACTGCCACCATGGCAAAAATCAGCACCTTCTTAAAGATGCCCCTGGCACCGACCTCGCTGGAAAGGCGTTTTTCCAGTATGGCCAACATGACGCCGGTCAGGTAATCAATAACCACAAAGGTAATCAGCGCGTATAAAAAGCCGTCCCAGCCTCCCAAGACC
>JGI24712J26585_10003764_pt1 | contig 11867 bp, 14 predicted proteins | sample BioPla3DNA2_FD_26585 | JGI IMG/M metagenome (IMG submission 26585)
GTGAGGTCGACTTCCTCAAACCAGCCATTAATAAAATCAGCAATAGCTACTCCAAATTTAGACCAATCGAAATCAGACACAAACCCATACATTAAATCCACTATCGCGTTCCACGCCGCGNCNANAGTTTTNNCNNNTTTGGTGAGGTCGACTTCCTCAAACCAGCCATTAATAAAATCAGCAATAGCTACTCCAAATTTAGACCAATCGAAATCAGACACAAACCCATAAATTAAATCCACTATCGCGTTCCACGCCGCGCCGAAAGTTTTTCCAAGTTTGGTGAGGTCGATTTCTTCAAACCATCCATTGATAAAGTCTGCAATAGCAAGACCGAACTTGCTCCAATCAAAGGTCGTTACAAACCCATAAAGCAAATCCACAAGAATAGTCCACTTCTTCGCAAAAGTCTCTCCCACGAGAGAGAAGTCAATCTGCTCAAAAGCGTCATTAAGTAGAGTTGCGATACCTGCTCCGATGTTATCGAAGTTGATGGTATCTAAGAACGAGTAAAGAAGCTCAAACGCCGACTGAATGCCGCTACCGAGTTTTGTACCGATACCGCCAAAGTCGATAGAATCAACAATGCTGTTGACCTTATCTCCGAGGATTTGACCGACACCTGCCCAATCGCCGTTGTTGATAGCTTCTTTGATTTGGTCAGTCCAAGATGCAAAATCGCTGTCAAGCTGCACCTCTTCAAACATTGAACTGTAATCGGGAGTAGAAGCGCCGCCACCACTACCGCTATCAGACAAAACATTCAGTTCGTCAAAACCTGCGGTAAGGCTCTTTGCGGCATCGGCTGCACCACCTGCGGACTCAGCGTACTCAGTCTGAGTCTTGATTGCTTTCGTCCATGTACTCGCGCCCGTAAGTTTTGCGAAAAGCTGATTGAGAACATTGATGAGTGAAACCGCCTTGTCGATGACATACTCAATCGCCGGGGCAAGAGCATTAATAAGCGGAGACACCGCCGCGCCAATAGAGTTCTTTAAATATAGGAAACTCGACGCTATTTTATCCATGGAAGCCGCAAAAGGGCCGCCTATCGCTTTGCTATACTGATAGGCGTTATCAGTCCCCTCTTTTATTGCTTTTGTAATTTGAGACAGCACAAAACGTATCGCCCGATATAAAGCGATACGGCCGATAGCACGCGTAAAATGGCTAAATTTTTTTGTTGCCGCCCCAACAGCTCCGGTAAATCTACCCCATGTGAACTTGTTGAGCTGCGCGATTTTACCAAGTCCGCTTACCGCGAGTTTCCCCATTCCTTTAAATCCGGCGCCGATAACTTTAAACGCCCCGGACGCCGCCGCGCCCATTTTACCGAACGCGGAAGACGCATAATTCTTAATGTTCGCAAAAACATTTGACGCGAAATCTCTAAAACTGGATAAACGATTAGTCGCTTCTTCCACCTCAACTCTGGGTTCAAGCGTGATAGTCTCAAGAGGCGCCGCAGCGGGCGGAACAGCCGCTGTAACAGGACTTGCCGCAATGCCGCCGACATGGGCGGCTATTTCGGACATTTTGTCCGAACCTTGCTTGAGATTGGAGAAATCAATCCTTGCGAGCTTGCGCAGATTGGAGATAGCGGTGTTAAGCGCAGGATTAGAACCGGCAGCCGAAAGAGTGTTGACGCTTTCCGCCATCGATTTTAGCTTATTAATCCCGCTGTCGCTCATGTTGGCTATGCTGTNACTGAGNTCAGTCAGTTTTTTGAGAGAACTCTGTAACTTAGACAGTCCCTTATCAGCGTCTTTCGTTGACGCTTCAATTTCAATTTGCAGTTTGTCAATTACGTTATCCACCGCTTACCTCCTTTCCCGCCATTTGTATATTAGTTCTTACCGCCCACGCGGCGACTTTCGCTTTCGCTTCTTCGTGTTTCTGCCGCGCCGCCCTCTCTTCTCTTTCCTCTACGTCTGCCGCGGTAATCGGATATGGTTCCGATGAGTAGGGAGTCGGCTTAGTGCCTTTTTTGGCGAAAGCGTGAAGAATAGGAGCCACGTCGCATAAAGCTTCGTAAATGTACATTCCTTGCAGCCACAGCTCCTGATTCTTTCGTCTCTGCTTGATGCCGTCAGCTTTTCGGTATATCTCCGTCAATCGGCAGTCCCCATCCCAATACTGTTCAGGCGTCATGCCAATAGCGACGTAATACGGCAGTTGTTGGTAGAATATTTCTGTATAAGAAACGGCGGCAGAACTTGACGATCCGCCGCCCTCAGGGGGTTGCGAATCTACCAGTTCGTTCCCCAGCTCACGTTTCCCTCTGATTCTTCCGGCTCGGCTATAAGCGCCTCAATTGGTTCGTTGTACATCTCCGCGAGCCGTTTAATCAGGTCTTCTTTATTCGGCATATTATCATATATACTGTCGATTACTTCTCTTTTCACATACCGGTGGTGCGCCAGGAACGCCCCCGCGAACAGTTCAGGGAGGGTTGTCATGGGTTTCTCGGCAATATCGCTGAGAATAAATCCCTGCTTTTCAAGGGTCGAAACGGTTTTACGCGTAAATTCAAGTGTGTATTCAACATCATTAGCTGTGATAGTGAGTGTTTTAGCCATAGTATAACCCTCCTCGTTACGCTATTAAGCTGCTATCGTAATCGGCGTACTCGGCGCGATTGAAATTGTCATGTCGACTACTTCATTTACGCCGCCACCGGATACAAACACGTCGAGCTTGCCCTTGAACTCGAACTTGCCGTCCGAGCCAGTAGGGGTAACCGTGCTACCGGAAACAGTGCCGCCGAACCAGACGGCGTAATCGTTTTCGGTGCCTTTAAGCGCCGCGACGGTGTTGTAGTCGGTCTTCGTATAGTTGGCTGTAAATTCCAGCGCGTCTAACATCTGAATGCCCGGAATGTAGGTCTGCATCCCGTCAGTCAGGGTTGTTGTTTCAAGCATCTCAGCGGGACCGCCGAGGTCAGAGAAACTTTTTATGTCAACTACTTTGGTATATNCGCTGCCAGTGCCTTTCTNCATAAGAAAGACTAAATAGGTTGATATAGCCATATATTACCTCCTGTATATTGTTTGATTTGTAGAGACGACCGCCGTATATCTGGTAATCATCCGATAAATCGTCGCGTCGTCCATTGAAACAGGGTTTTTCATAGAGCGGGTAAACCCGAAACTAAGAAACATATTATCAATTACTGACATAATATTCTTACATTCGGTTTTTTTCCCGCTTGTCTTATTCGAGTAAACATTTACCTCGTACATGAGGTTAGCATGATTTTCGCTATTACCGGAATCCTGCGTCCTCCGCACGGTGTAATTATCCGCTTCGACAATACTAACGCTCGGAAACGAAGAGGGAGTCCGTAGATCTTCGCCCGACACCGTGATGCCGGGAAACAAGGGACGAAGTTCGGCGGCAATTTTAGTAAAGATTTCATTTTCTATGTCAATTATTACCAAACACCTCCCTCGCTATCTGCGCGATTTGCTCTCTTAATTCTTTTCCGGTGTCGTACATTCCGCGGTTGGCTGGGTTTCCGTGCGTCCGAACCATGCCCGCGTGCTTACCCTCGGTTATAATCTCGCCGCTTGTTCCAGGGTCGCCGCGATATCGCCACGAGTCGAATCGTCCTAAACGATGTCCGTAACCGCCGCGGCTAAATCCGAACTCACCAGCCAGAGGGTGGCTGTCAGCAGCGTAATGCACGCCGGAACCGAACTCAATAAATGTAATGGATTTTCCGGATGCCGAAATAGCTAATTTATTATCGTCTATCCATGTAGGGGACTTATCTACTACAACATCATTTGTGCCGTCATATATCGCGTTAGCGAAACGAACCGCCGCTGTCTCAATCCCTATTTCAGCTAAACGCCCCATAAAGATTCGAGTTTTATTCTTCAGTTCGTTTCGATAGCGCTCAATTTCAGCGAGCGCTTTGCTGACAGTTCCGATAGTGCATCTTATCGTTTTCACGACACATCAACCTTGCTGACTGCGTAAGATATCGTATTCAGAGACTTAGCAACGCGCTTTACGACATAATCGTAAATCAAGTTCCCGTCCGCATCATACACAGGCGGTGAATCGATGCACAACACGGAATGTTCATCAATCGGACAACTAAGATTATCTGTTATTATAACCTTATCGTACAACAAAGAACTTCCAAACTGTTCTATTTGAGCTTCACCGGTAGCGGCGGATATGTTAGCTCTCATTACTTTTGGGGTTTTATAAAGCACCTTATATTCGCCGCTTTCGTTGCCGTATTCGTCTTTTATTAGCTCTTTTTTGTCAAATAGTGCATAATGGAACTTCCGCTTGTTGCGATGCAGAATTTTCATTACAGCACCCCGACATACGGAACCACCCGCGCAAGCATGGATTCAGGAACATCCGCATTCTCGTAAGAGCGATTGATGCCGCCCTCGCTGTGATAGGTCTCCCCCTCAGCGCCGCGTTTATTGAGAAGATAACAGGCTATCTCCACCTGATTAGTGGCGTACTTATCCGGCACTTCGGTAACATCGACGCTGAAAGGATATGCCCGCTGTATTATCTTTTGCCCCGCAACGGACAGGAAGGCAAGCAATACGGCGTCATCAGTAGGCTCGTCTTCCTGCAAAAGCGATTTCACAAGAGCAAGTTTTTCTTCGTCAGTCATATTGCTTACCTCCTATTTAAATTAAGTTCCTGAGTCTATAACCTTCTTAGAGTTAGACGCCTTAGTTCCCGCCGCAGTACCGGCTGCGGTAACTACGCAGCGGATATACTTACCGACGTCCGCTTCCACAGGCGTGTAAGTAGCGCCGGTAGCGCTGGCGATATCAGCGAAAGTACCCGTAGGCGTGTTGGCTCTCTGCCATTTATAAGTGAGCGTTGCAGACGCGGTGGGCGTTCCGACATAGGTGACAACCAGCGAATCGGTCGCAGTTCCTTTGGTGGGAGTGCCGCTGAGGGTGACCGTGTCAATAACCGGAAGTTCATCAACCGTCGGAAGCGGATCAACCGCATAAATCTTAACACCCGCTTTCGGTTTAGTGAAGCTCGTCGAGATGCCGGTTATCTTCGCGTGCATCCATTCAGGACCATGGTCGAGTCCGAGCTGACCAAATATCTGATATTTAGCGCCCGCGCCGGTTTTTGAGAGTTCTTCCATGAAGAAATTGCCCTTTCCAGGGACCGGCTGCTCAACCGGACTGATTACGGACGGGTTAAATATCAGCGCGGTACCGGACGGCAGGAACTCGCCGAGATACACGCCGATTGTGCCGAGAGGGGTAAGCAGCGTGTCAATAGCGATTCCGTTAATGTTTCTCGCCGCGGGAACAATGGTGTTGCCGTTCGCCTCTGCGTCAGCGTTGAGCTGGAACAGAGTAACTGCGTCAACCCACAACACAAGACCATTTGTGTCGCCCTGAGAATCGTAGATAAGCTTCATCGCGTTGGCTACATCCCAGACGCGGAGACCCTCGCCGTCGTTACTGAGCTGGTTAGTGGTAATCGCCGCGTTCATGCCGCGGGTTTTATTTGCAGTGCCGTCAGCCGCTGATTTGTTATACACGCCCTGGATGAAAGTGTACTCAATATCACGGGCGATTTTCTGCATCCTCGCCGCGACCTGGAAATCAAGCTCATTCGCCGGATTTGCTGTCTGTCCTGCGATGTTGACGCCGGAGAGGGTTCCCATGTTTGACTGTTTGGCGTACGAGATATAAACACTTTCGTGAAATATCTGCGTGACGTTTGTCTTCTGCTCTCTCGTGATGTAGGTCGAATCCGGCGCCGTCAGCGACGCAGTCTCGGAAATCGCCGGCTGAGATCCTCCGCTGGTTGTATATTCCTGACCGGTGGCGAACTCTACGGAATTAGTAGTTTTACGCTTACCCCCGATGAGGGATGAAAAGGGCGTTTTTGTGTTGCCCTTATTAAAGAGCATGCCGGAATAGTTCAGTACTCCGAAGCTCTGAATTATAGCATCTGCCATATATTAATCTCCTTTACTTTGTTCCGCCTGCTGTCTTATAAGCGTGGCGGCAGTTGTGAAATCGCCGCCTGAAAGCGCGGTGTCGATATCTTTCTGATAATCCCTGCCCGCGTTTCCGCCTTCACCAGCGGGCGGCTTCGGTGTCGTTTTCAATAATTCAGCTTTAAGTTTCGCATTATGCGTTTCAAGGAATTTCGCATGATTGGCAAAAATCTTTGCCGTATCGCCGTCAGCCATAGCCTTAGCCGTGTCGGACGCGAGCGCGTCATCATAGCCGAGACTGAGATAATGAGCCTTATTTTCGGCGACGGTTCGCTCCTTTTGCAGCGCCGCAACCGTGTTTCTCAGCGCGGTAAGCTCTTCCTCNCTCGCCTGTTTCTGCTGTTCTTCTTCGCTTAATTTGTCATTATGTTTTCTTTTCCACTCGGCCGCTTCGCTGTTGGCTTTTGTTAAAGCGTTTTTGTACCGCTCCAGCTCGGAAGAATTATCTTCAAGTTCAAACGCCTCAAGCGCGGCGATCTTCTGTTCGGGCGTCATGCCCGCGTAACCTTCAATTTTGGTGATGTCGATTTTTGCCATTAAATACCTCCTGCGTTTTTAAGTCTTCCCTGACTGTGTGTTCCGTTTATTCAGGTTGTCTCCTGTCTGCGTTTGTTTAGAGAGATTTCCCTATCTCTGTTTATAAAGAAAAAGAGACCATAAGCTTTAAGCTCATGGTCCCTGTTGACCGTCTACTTCTGCCCGTTCGCAGAAGCCTTAATTTTTACTTTGCGCTGAAGTTCCACAATAACAATTTTATCTCGCTCCAATTTCACCTCGACGGAATTGCCCCGCGCTAAAGCGTTTTGAATCTCGGCAATAACCTCAGGAGTGAACGCTTTGGGATTAATAATAATTATTATTTATCACCCCCATACGGCACAAAATAACATCGGCAATTTAAATGCGGTTTAGGCGGCAATTTGTCAATATCGTAGACCTTTCCATGCCGCTTAAAACACCTACCGCATCTTCTCTCGTCCGGAACGGTCAGCCACATTACGCGCTTGACGCCGCAATCCTTATAAGCTTTCACAGTGGCTTTATCGGTAACCTCAATCGCGTAATGAGCAACCATCGCGGACCAATATCGTAAACCGGTTTTAATCTCCGCAGCGCGAGCCGTACTCGCTATCACGCTTTCGGCAAACCGAGCGCATTTCCGCTCAACCTCGTGTGCATACACATACTTTGTAACCGGATTATAATCATTTAGCCAACCGAGCAGCCAAAACTCGGTTAAGACGTCTGCCCCCACGTCAAACGATTTTAAATCGTTCCTCGCATCGGCGTACGCTCGGTTGGCAGCAAGGAGAAAGCCCTGTTTTGTTATATCATCTAACTTTTGATATAAAACCTTTGCAGAAGAAAGAACATTCAGCTCGTCAAAAGACGCAAGACCGCCAAAACCGTTAAACAGCCGAATATATTCTTTCCGCAGGGCGCGAAGAACCTTATCGGCGTACTCATACATCGTCGTCTATCGCTTCATGTTCGGCGTCCTTTTCCAGCAGTTTAAGCGTCGCCGCTTCCTGGTCTTTGTACCACTTCATGCTGTCGTTATACGCTAATTCAGAATCGGTAAACATACCGCAATGGGTGAACGCCAGCTTCGGATGAATCTTATCATTCGAGAGCATCTGAATTAACACTTGAGCTTTTGCCTGAATGTCCTCGTAATTGCGGCGAGTAAACCGGATATCAACGGCGGACAGTTTCAATTTTACGCCGCGGGAAATCTCCGCAATAGACAACGCGATTTTTAAAAATTCCTTTTCCGACATTTTAAACATCAGTTCGGAATCTTTCGCCCGCGCCTCCGCCGCGTACCACCCGTCGCGCATAATAACCGCCGATCCGGTGTCGCTCGTCGAAGTGCCGCCGTTCCGGTTGGGCATGCCGCAGATTGTCAGTACTGTTTGATACATATAATCAACAAGCGTCTGCGTCTGCGCCTGATTCAGCTCCTGGACGAGATACTCAGCGTCGCCGTCAGCCGGAAGTTTCAATCCGCCGTTTTCTCTCAGCTTCTTGAAGTCCTCCGAATCAATATCAACGCCCTTGAACACCATGACAGCTTGAATAAATTGTTCCACGCCGTCAAGCCGGTTGCTGCCGACTTCGTTTATCGCGTCAAGCAGCGGAAGAACAATCTCAAACGCGCCGAGACGCGCAGTGTTCGCCGGATATTCAACAATAGGCACATACCCGACGGAGTGGGCTTGTTCAATAGTAACAACGTCGTCTTTTATCTCAAAATAGGTGTTTTCTGTATAAACGCTGTATATAAATTCACCGTCTTCCAGCTTGATATACTTAACGCCCATAACGCGCTTATGTCCGAGACCGGAATAATACACCACAAAAGAATAGCGGGGGTCGAGCGAATATATTCTGAACGGCGATTCTTCAGCCGGCTCGCCTTTGGATTCCGGCAGAACCATCCTGTACGACGTGCCGCAAATTGTGAACCAGTCAGCAAGCTCTTTATCCTTCGCCGCCTTGTTCTCGGCAAACATAAATTCATTTAGCTGATTTATCGCTCCCGAAAACTCGTCGCCGTCGCCACGGCAGACATATTGAACCGGCTCGCCCATCAGATAGCCGACTTTAAACGAAACTATCTCGTTCGCCCGATTCTCGACAATAGTATTTTTAATCTCAGGATTAACATCCTTAACTCTGTTAAGAATCGGCTGCCGCCCGCGATAATAGTCATAAAGATACTGAATGTCACTCCGATTAGCATCGTGTATCGTAAGCGCTTTTTGCAGCACCTGTACGACGTTGTTTTTGTCAATCGTTTTCGCGTCGGTATAAATAACCGTCCTGCCGGTCAATACGCGCGTCTCCGTCACCGTCCCACCCCCTTTCATTATACACAGTCATTATAACACGCCTCCAATGCTTTGTCAATACTTTATGTAAAATAAAACCACTGGAGAATGTTAATTTTTTTTTAAAAAGGTCTCTTGAAGACCTGGTATTGCCCCGCGGGGTTTCTTATCATGTCTATCAACATCGCAAGGCTGTCCGGCGCGTCATCGTTTTTATTCTTTCCGAGCAGCTTATAAGAGAACAGATTCTGCATAAAAAGTGAATACTCCTTGCTTCGTCTCCCCGGCTCACGAAAGATGACATTTTCCCTGATTTCCGGCGCTTTGTCAAATATCCTCTGAAATTTCGCCGTGTTGGTCGGCGCTGATTTCGTCGTAATATTCAACCGGTGTCCTCGTTTCTTCAGCTCTTCTTCAATCTCCTCTTTATAAGCCTCCGTTGATTTATTCGCCTCAACCTGCATTGCCTGAACGCCGTTAAGAATCACAGCGTTGACAATCAGCGGCACGGTTACCCGCTTGTCGCGGTCGTCATACACAACGTCGTGCATGTAGACGTCATTACCATACTGATACCCGACGGGACCTGACACGAAATCCCCGCCGCCGAACGCAGGGTCCACCGCCATAATTATTCTGTCCGGCTCTCTGTCCGTCGGCAGCTCTCCGTTATAATACCGGAAATCATCCGGAGTGAACAGCGCGCCCTCTCGCTCAATCGGCTCACCCATATACTGCGCCAGCCACGACGCCATGTCATTATTCCTCTCAAACGACGCTCTCCGCTGCCGGTAAAACTCTGTGCTGAACCCGACGCCGTAATCATAATCAAATACGCTTTCATCATCCTCATCAAGCGCCGGAAGATTAATCGTCGCAAACCGGCGATTTTCAAACTGCTTGTCATTCTCCAGCAAATCAGCGCGCATCCCGGACGGGTCGACCATCGACCACCTTGTCCCACACCAAAGAATCTTAGCCGTCTCTTTAGCGCGAGGAAGTAAGTTATTGTCAACTTTATCCCATGCCGATTTTAGCCGGTCTTTATTCAGCGCCTCTTCAATCCCGCTGATAAGGTCGTCGGCGATTAATATGCTGTCACAGTCGCAAGCGCCGTTAAGCGTGCCGTACAGCGAGCGGCAGGTGAGAGAGGGAAAGCGCTTCTGCCGGTCGATGTTCAGAAAATTGTTAGCCGCGTTAGTCTGTACTATCTTCGCTTCCGGAAACACATCTTTCCACAAATATGTCACCGGATCGGTTATAACTTCCAGCACGCCGCTGTAAAACGCGCTTGTGACCGTGTCGGAATACGAAGAATACAAATTAGAACCGTCGCTGTTCCGCCCTATCATCCACGTCGCGAACAACATCAGCGTTGTTGTTTTCCCTGTTCTCGGCGGCATTGAGATAAACAACTCATCTAATTTGTCATCAACAAGCAGCTGTATCTGGTCGACGACCCGCTTCAGCACCCGCCGCCGAGGCTGATAAAATCGCTTCTCCGGTTTACGGTTAATCTCCAAGTACAGCAAATAGCTGTCAAAATCATACGGCGCGTCAAAGAGCAGGCTCCGCTTATACACATTAAACACCCTGTCATAGGCGGAGGTCTGCATGCCGCGAGTAATATATGTTCTCAACTCTGCGTTGGCCTTATGCGCTAAATCAAAATCATCTCCCTCAACCGTCCGGCAAAGAGAAAATATATCCTCATATGCCCGATAGTTCGAGGGGTCTTTTTTTATTTCAGAAAAAATTTTAGAAATGAGATTTTTCACTTTTTACCTCTCTATCAGCGCTTCGTGCGCACCCTCAACCCACTCCGCCTGTTTGCCGTAACGGTAATATCCCTGATATACTTTCCGGTTTTCATAAATCGTCTGAACCGTGCTGATGGAAAACTTTGTCCCGCTTCGGTTAGTAAGCCCGCGCGAATTAAGATGGTCGACAACCCTCTTATAGGTGGCACCCTCACCGTCTTTCATGCGGAAAATTGTTTTAACGATATCCGCCTCTTTCGGCTCAACCACCAAATGCCCGCTCTCCGCTCTGTAACCGAAAGGCGGTCTGCCGCCGCTGTATCCGCCGCGAGCCGATTTAACAGCCCTGCCCGCGCTCGTTCTCTTATTGATGCTGTCCCGTTCCAATTTAGCATAAGCCACGGTGAATGCCTCAAGAATGTCTGCAAGCACCCCGGCAGAACCGAAATCCTCATTTACGCTGATCAGCTTAATGTCTTTCCTGAGCAGCATGCTTTTATATCCATAATAAACGTTAATGTCTCTCGCCACACGGTCTGAACGAGCGACAATAACCGCCTCATACGGAGGGTTCGTGATTTCGCCATAAACAATCTCATCAAAACCAGGACGGTAATTAGCCCCGCTCTCACCTTCATCAGAAAACCATTTGAGGATGTTCATGTCACGCTCTTCGCAATATTTAGAAATCTGTTCTCGCTGAACATCCAAACCAAACTTTTCATCCCCGACTTGCCCGTCGGTGCTTACCCGAATATAAGCTATTACGTTTTTCATTGTTAGTACCTCCTTGCTTATTTATAATAGCAGTATATCATAATTACGACTACTTGTCAAGGGGTTTTCGTAAATTAATCCTTTTTATTTTTGAAAGTGGTTGGGAGCCTCCCCCGCCCGCCCGCGCCGGTCCCACATCCCCCACCGTCCCCGATAATGTCACAGCCGAGTTACAAAATGTTTACGATAAAAAAGGGCGGAATTACGATAAATCTTGATTTTCCTATTGACAAATACGGTAAATCGTGATATAATGTTATCGTAATAGCAATACAGCGATTACAGAACCACATACACAGCGGCAAATATATTATAAAATGCCGATTGAAGAAGGTAAAACGCGCCTCGACGCGCTTTTACAGAACTTTGTAAACTATGTGACACTGAAAGGGGGTGACATTATCGCTAAAACCTGGATCACACCAGCCGGCACCGTGCCGGCAATCTGTATAGATATGCTGCGGCAACCTCACCTATTAATCG
>JGI24712J26585_10003766_pt1 | contig 11866 bp, 10 predicted proteins | sample BioPla3DNA2_FD_26585 | JGI IMG/M metagenome (IMG submission 26585)
GCGATTGCCGCCACTTCGTCGAGAGTCTGTCCCTTTTTGGGCTCACCCTGGATTATAAATACCGAGTAGTCTGCGAGAGAATAGTTGCCTGCACCAATACCGAGGGTCTTTTGCTGTTGGTTGACGTTGAGGTCAAAAAGACCTGCCGATCCATTGTAGAGGACTGAACGCAGAAGTTCGAGCATGAGAGCCTCGGGAGAAGCGGCACCGGGGAATCTCCAGGCAATTATCGTGCTGGGAGACTCCACTCCGAGAACTTCAATTTTGCGGGGTTCGGCAATGGGATCTTCAGGCTCGAATTCAAGCTTGGGGAGATTGGGGTTGGGTTTGAGAGCGGAGAAATGTTTGTCGATGATTTTTATGGCCTTATCGGGGTCGAAATCACCGGCAAGGCAGACTGCCATGTTGTTGGGAACATACCACTCTGCTTTATAATTCTTCACATTGGTTATGGAAGGATTCTTGAGATGGTTGGCCCAGCCGATGACGGGAGTACCGTAGGTGTGTTTTTTGAACAATTCGGCAAACATTGCTTCAAACTGTTTTTCGCTATCCATCGATGCGTACATATTGTACTCTTCGTAAATGGTCTCCAGCTCGGTGTGAAATCCGCGGATCACGCAGTTGGCAAACCTGTCAGCCTGAATCCTTGCCCAGTTGTCAATCTGGTTTGAAGGAATATTCTCTACATAGCAGGTAACATCATTGCCAGTGTAAGCATTTGTGCCGCGAGCTCCGATGCTTGCCATCAGTTTGTCATATTCGTTGGGAATGGCAATCTTCGAAGCCTCGTAGGAGATGGAATCAATCTCTTTATAGATAGCTGTGCGCTCCTCTTCATCTGTGGTTACACGATAAATCTCGAAGAGTTCTTCTATACGGTCGAGGAGTACCTTTTCCTCTTCGTAATTCTGAGTACCGAACTTCTCCGTGCCTTTGAACATCAGGTGCTCGAAGTAGTGGGCCAGACCTGTGGTCTCAACGGGGTCGTTCTTGCTGCCCACACGTATGGCCACGTGGGCATTTACGCGGGGTTCATCCTTGTTGACGACCATATAGACCTTGAGTCCGTTGTCAAGTGTGTAGATTCGTGCCTCAAGTGGGTCACCGGGCACTGACTCATAAGAATATTTGTTGCAGGAGGTAACAACAAATAGGGTTGCCAGAAGCAGATAGATGATTCTCTTCATTGTTGTATAAGATTATGTTAGTTTGGTTCGATTTATGCAATTAATTAACAAAAATAGCAAACTATATTTATTATCTTTGCCAAAAATTTAAAAAAATGAAGAAACTGGTGGTCATAATGATTGCGATTCTGTGTCAATCCTTTGTTTGCCAGATGGTTGCTCAGGATTCGCAGGTAATGCTCGACGAGAGCAAGGTTATTAGTTTCGATAAGAAAATACACGATTTCGGGGACATTATCATTTCGGACGGAGCGGTTAAATGCACGTTTACATTCACGAATATCAGCAATTCTCCGATTGTGGTACACAATATAATTTCCTCCTGCGGATGTACTACACCTCAATGGACCCGTTCTCCCGTAAAACCCGGCGAAAAGGGTAAAGTGGATGTGGTTTTTCATAATGACCAGGGACCCTTTCCCTTTGACAAGACTCTTACACTTTACGTTTCCGGCGTCAACCGTCCGGTAATTCTAAGAATCCGTGGTGTGGCTCATGAGAAGGAGAAAAATGTGGACGAGCTCTTCTACGGCAAAATCGGACAGATGGGTATAAATAAAACTGTGGTATCACTCCGTAACATAGAGCAGGGCATACTTAAGCAGGACGACATCGACATCGCCAACCTCTCCAAATCTCCCCTCAAGGTTGAAACCATAGAGGTTACCCGCGGACTTTTGCTCACGGTATATCCTAACCCCATACCACCCAAGAGTATGGCCAAATTAACCTACACTGTTGATCCCACACTTATGATGCGTCAGGAGTGGGGCAAACAAACCTTTACCGGCAGGTTCGTCCTCAATGGTAAAAAGCAGCAGGAACAATTTACGGTGAGCGCGGTGATAGTGGACAATTTCCGTAATCTGGACTCTAAACAGGTCAAAAATGCTCCTGTTCCAATTATAGATAAGTCTTATTATGATTTTGGAACAGCCGTCAAAGGAACGGTACTCGAAATTTCCTATAAAATCAAAAATAAAGGAAAAAGTGAACTACTGATATACAAAGTGGAGAGTGAAAAGAGCGGTTTAAGCCAGATTGGTCCCACACCGTTGAAAATCAAAGCGGGCGGAAGTGCTACCCTGAAACTCAGGTTTGACACAAGAGAGCACTCCGGAGATATGATTAACATTCTTACTTTGATTACCAATTCGCCCTCCAAACCGATGGTCAACCTTTTCATAACAGGTACCATCAAATAGCCTCAAAATAGCTCTGTAAACTGAAAATGATATGAAGACTAAACCTAAAGGAGACTTTTTTGCAGATTATAATAACGAAGATACCGCACTTATAGTAAATAAAGGAGTGGAACAACCACCCATAATCAACCCCTACGTCAAGTCATTTTACAGAAAGAAACCCTCTCTGCTCTCTGTGGATCAATATATGGAAGGCATTACTGCCGGAGACACCACAATATTGAGTCAGGCGATCACTCTTATCGAGAGTTCGCTGGCAGAGCACCGTGAGCTGGCCAGGAAAATCATAGAGCGCTGCCAGATTATCTCCGCGCATCTTCAGTCGATGAGAATCGGTATCACCGGAGTCCCTGGAGCAGGCAAAAGTACCTTTATTGAAGCTTTCGGCTCTTTTCTCACCTCAAAAGGCTATAAACTCGCCGTGCTGGCAATAGACCCAAGTTCCGAGCGTAGTAAAGGAAGTATCCTCGGAGATAAGACCAGAATGGAGACTCTTTGCAACGATCCCAACGCCTTTATTCGTCCCAGCCCCAGCGCAGGTTCGCTTGGAGGAGTGGCCCGAAAAACCCGTGAGACAATTTTACTTTGTGAGGCAGCCGGTTTCGATGTAATATTCATAGAGACGGTTGGAGTAGGGCAGAGCGAAACTGCAGTTCATTCGATGAGCGATTTCTTTTTGCTTCTGATGCTCTCAGGAGCCGGAGATGAACTTCAGGGGATCAAAAGGGGAATCATGGAGATGGCCGATCTTATAGCCATTACAAAGGCAGATGGCACCAACATAGACAAAGCCAATATGGCGCGTGCCCTCTATACAAATGCACTTCACCTTTTCCCTCCAACTGAGTCTGGATGGGTACCTACCGCGGTCACCTCTTCTGCGGTGACCAAAGAAGGTCTTCCCGGTATTTTGCAGAAGATCGAAGAGTACTTTGCACTTGTCAAGGGTAACGGATATTATGCCAAGAAGCGTAGGGAACAGGCCCGATTCTGGATGTACGAAAGCATTAACGAATCACTCAAGAACATGTTTTATGAAAATCCTGTGATTGAGAAACTCCTGCCGGAATATGAAGATTCGGTACTCGAGGGCGAACTGGAGTCATTCACCGCTGCAACAGAACTCATAGAGAAGTATCAGCGTGCTAAATAGAGAGTGAAAGCGATGAATTGGACTCTGCTTGTAGATGTGTTGAAAAACGGATTGCTCATCACCGGACTGGTGACGGTAATGATGTTGATGATAGAGTTCATCAATGTTTCTTCACACGGTAAATGGTTTGAACGTCTGAAAGGAGCCCCAAACAAGCAGGTGTTTCTCGGAACTCTTTTGGGACTTATCCCCGGATGTGTCGGCGGTTTTGCAGCGGTGTCGCTCTATACCCACCGTCTTATAGGGTTCGGTGCTTTGGTAGCAATGATGATTGCATCGTCGGGAGACGAAGCTTTCGTAATGCTGGCCCTCATTCCAAAGGATGCGCTTATACTTTTCGGTGTTCTTTTTGTAATTGCAATCATCTCGGGACTTCTGATAAATTTTTTAGCCCGCCTCAGGAAAGGCGAGAAACGGCTTAAAACTGCTTGTGAAGAGAATTTTGAGGTGCATTTGGAAGATGAAGGTCACTCTTTCGACACGCCACATTTCAGTGTGGCTAATATTAAGCATTTCACATGGCGTAAAATTGTGCTTTTGCTGGGACTAGCTGCCTTTATCGTGGCTCTGGCATTGGGTGTTCTAGGGCACGATCATCATGAGGCGACTCAAATCGTTACGGATGTTACCTCTTTGGCGCATGCCCATTCTCACGATCATTCACACGGGATTTCGATTCTCGATGAGTACTGGATCAATTTGCTTTTCGCCATACTCAGTTTAGGTGTGCTTGTAGTCATTGCGGTATCGGGTGATCATTTCATTAAGGAGCACTTGTGGGCTCATGTCATACGCAAGCATTTTGTGTCCATATTTCTATGGACAACCGGTGCTCTGCTTTTGGTACAGTTGGGTCTTCATTATTTGGACATAGAGTCCTGGACGAGCGACAATATTCCGCTGATGATCCTTTTAGCGGTTCTGGTCGGCCTTATTCCCGAATCGGGGCCCCATCTGCTCTTTGTGGCTCTTTATGCCAGTGGCCTGGTCCCTTTTTCGGTATTGCTCGCAAGTTCGATTTCGCAGGACGGCCACGCTTCGCTACCTCTTCTGGCCGAGACGAAGAAGGGTTTTCTGAAGGCAAAATTGGTTAATATGCTCATAGGACTGATAGTCGGATTCGGCGCTTATTTTTTGAATTTTTAAAATACTCAATAATAAAATGGCAATCATACGAGAATTGAACGGTATTACCCCGACAATAGGTAAGAGATGTTTCATAGCTGAAAATGCGGTGATAGTCGGAGATGTAGTCATCGGTGATGACTGCAGCATCTGGTACGGAGCAGTGCTCCGCGGAGATGTCAACTCCATAATAGTAGGAGATAGAGTGAACATCCAGGATGGGGCGGTGCTTCACACAACATACGAGGAATCAATCGTAGAAATAGGCAACGATGTCTCTGTAGGACACAATGCCATCGTTCACGGAGCAAAGGTGGGTAATGATGTTTTAGTAGGTATGGGAGCAATTCTCATGGATAATGCCGTCATTCCTGATGGTACCATCATAGCAGCCGGAGCAGTGGTATTAACCAATCAAGTCCTGGAACCCGGCGTATATGCCGGTATTCCCGCTAAGCGTATAAAGGAAGGGTCTGATGCCATACGTGCCGCTGCGCGCGAAAATGCACGGGGCTATATGACTTATAAAGAATGGTTTGACTAGTGGTTCGGGTTGCGAGTTACGTGTTGCCGGGGTATGAGGTGGTTCGGGTTGCGAGTTACGCGTTGCGGGTTACGGGGTGGTTCTGTCATGTCCTGAAATAGGTTTACACTTAAATCAGGAAAAATTATGACAAAAGTTCAGAAAACAACGAAACGGTACAGCGATTGCTTTAAGTTACAAGTAGTAGAAGAAATTGAAAAAAATGGCTTAGGTATTGAGGAATGTCGTCGCAAATATGGCATTACAGGCGGTGAGACTATCCAAAAATGGCTTCGAAAGTATGGTAAACAACACCTATTAAATAAAATAGTTCGCGTGGAAACAAGAGATGAAATAGACGAATTGAAACGCCTTCGAGCGGAAAATGAAGCCTTGAAAAAAGCCTATGCAGAGCTTGCTCTGCACCATAAATGCTCAGAAAAGGTGATAGAAGTAGCTGACGAGCTTTTTGACATGGACTTAAAAAAAAAGTACGAACAAGAGTTATCACTTTACTTCAAGAAGAAGAAACAGTAACGTCAACTTGTGCCTACTTTGGAATGACTCGTCAAGCCTATTATAAGAGCAGGAAACGTGTTGAAAATAAGGCACTTAATGACTATATGGCAGTTGAATTAGTTCAAGAGAAGAGACGAGATTTACCCCGTTTGGGTGGAAGAAAACTCTACTATTTGCTAAAGGATGATTTGTCTAAAATAGGCAGGATCGGAAGAGATAAGTTCTTTGATATACTCGGTCGACACGATTTGCTTGTGAAACCCAAGAAAAGTTTCACCAGGACAACCAACTCTTTCCACTACTTTTACAAGTGGAAAAACTTGATAAAGGATTTATCCATAACACGGGTAAACCAAGTGTGGGTAAGCGATATAACTTACATCAGAACGCTTAGTGGCTTTGCCTATCTGTTTTTAACTACTGACTTGTATTCCAGGAAAATAGTAGGCTGGACGCTAAGTAGCAGTTTGGGAATAGAGAGTGGAATCCGGGCCCTAAAAATGGCTCTTTCTTCACGTGGCAGCACGACTGAATCGCTGATACATCACTCTGACAGAGGCATACAGTATTGTTGCAAAGACTATGTGAAAACGCTTCAGGAAGCAGGGATTGATATTAGCATGACCGAGGATAACCATTGTTACGAAAATGCCGTTGCAGAGCGTGTGAACGGCATATTGAAGAATGAATTTTATTTAGATAATACGTTTAACAGCTTTGAGCAAGCCCTTTCAGCCGTAGGCTCAGGGATAAAAAATTACAATGAGAAACGCCCGCACTGGTCATTAGATCTGCAAACTCCGTCTCAAGTTTACAGTCAGACAAAAGTGGCATAAATAAAAGAAAAAGTGAATACAATAATGTTTAACAAAATGTGTCAACTTTTTTTAGGACGAGACAGAGTTCTGAGTTATTGTGTAGAGGGGGGAGGTCTATTCAGATCTTTTAAGGGTAACAGTTAGGGGGTTATCTCTAATCATGCGTTCGTAGTCCGTGTGAATTGACCAGTTCATCGTCATATTTTCGACTTTACCCTCCTTGTCCTTGTTACATATACAGGTATAAAGCGTTTTCCCACTATCCATATGTGTCAGGAGGATCGTATCGTCTTCCTTTTTGACGTTCAGCAACTCTGTATCAATGACGCTGAGACCATATATTCCCGTCATAACCCTGCACTGAGTGCCGGCCTCGGTAAATGTAACCAGTTTAGTCAATCCTGTCGTTTCGTCGCTTACGAGAGTCACGGTCGTAGAGCCCATCCAGTTTTCTCCGCCGATGATCTCTATTATAGTATGGGTATCATTAAACCAATCGCATGAAGTCAATCCTACGGCACAAAGGGAGAGGAGTATTGCAAAAATAAATTGGGATATGCGTTTCATAACAATTATTCTAAAGCCATCATAATATAGATGCAAAAAATGGCTATTTCGTTGCGTTAGTATAAGAATTATGTATATCAGATGTGGAAAACATTGCGTAGAATCCACCAGCCCAAGACCAGGGATATTAGGAACAATATGAAAACAGGAGAGTTGAAAAGAGTGCGGATCCTTGTATTTGTCTCCTTGCGCCGTTCAAGAATCATCAGCAGCGCTACTAGCGGCAGTGAGCATACAAGGAAAGCATTGTGACGAAATGCTCCGGCTATGTCCAAATGTAGAAGATCGTGGAGTGCCCTCAAAGTTCCACATCCCGGGCAGGAATAGCCGGTAAGTGAATAAAAAAGGCATTTTGGAAAAATATTGCTCTCCGGATCGAGCACAAAAAGCAATACCGCACCGCAAAGGCACAAAACTATTATCAGAATCTTCTTCCACATTGTGTCAAAGTCTGTCAAAACAGCGTCAGTTCGCGTGGCACTTGATCTACAACAACCGGTTCAGGTTTGGATTTTTCTTTTACCGGTGTTGTCGGCACATCATCCTCTTTCCTCTTATTATCGTCCCTCTCCTTGCTGCCGTTATCATCTCCACCTTTCTTGTCATTATCCGCCCTTTCGCTGCTTTCGCCAACAGCCATATCCTCATTTTCTTCAACTTCTTCTACATCCGATTTGTCCAAAGGCTCGACAAAACGGACCTCCAGCACATTGTAAGGGGAGACCTTCTTCCCCTTGGCTTTGTAACTTTTCTTTCCGATAAATTCTTCAACATCCACCAGTTCCGGTTGACGGTTGGCATTTTTGCCTGTAAAGGTAATTTCCATTTGAGGCCAAGGATCTTCGCTGATTTCCAGCAGATGGGAGCCTTTGGCTTCCGAAATGAAAGAGGCGGGCACGTTGGCATTCAGTTCAAAACTGAAGCGTTTGACATAAGGGCATCCGGCAGTTTTGTCATAATAGAGGACCGAGTAGGTCTTCTCTTCGTCAAATTTGCAGATGGTCAGAATATCGCCCTGGTAGCGGTTGCTCTGGTCGTAGGATGTGGTATAGAACGTACCGTCCTTACAGATTACCAGGATACTCTCATCCTGGAAAAATTCTCCGAGGAAAAGACCCCGTCCGGCATCATTGAGGCGCTGCACATCGGTGTCAAACCAGATTTCCTTGCCGCCAAGGGTCGAAACACCCTTGGATTTTATAGCGATGCGGTGTATTGTATTGTTTTTGGTTACGATATTGCCTCTTGAACCCCGCCCTTTAATGGCAAGTTGAGAGAAGTCATAGTCTTCGGAGAGTTTTTTGAGTTTGGGTCTGGGGCGATAATAGATTCTGACAGTCTCCGCTTCACCATTGGGATTGGCAGTAAACCATACCACATTTGATCCCTCTTTGCCCTGTGTAAGGTCATATTCTTTGTCGCGGGTAATGCTCGTGACGGAGAATCTTTTCGCATAATAGGTACCTCGCTTGCCATCACGGTAGATGGCATTATAGATCGTCCTTTCGTCCTTTCGGTTAAATACCGCGGCATGGATTATCTCCTTGCCCACAAATGCCTTATCACTTACTTTTGTCACCAGATAGGTGCCGTTCTTGAGAAATACTATGATCTCCGCAATGTCCGAGCAATCGCAGATATATTCGGAATCCTCCACCTTTTTCTGGTCAATGCCGATAAAGCCTTCCGCTTTGTTGGCGTAGAGTTTTGCGTTGGAAACCACAACTTTTTCCGCCTGTATCGTCTCGAAGGTGATAAGTTCGGTGCGGCGGGGATAATCTTTGCCGTATTTCTTCTTGAGCTGCCTGAAGTACATTATGGTGTACTCGGTGAGGTGTTTCAGATGGTTTTTCACCTCTTCGATGTTGGTTTCGATACCGAGAATCCTCTCTTCGGCAGCCTTTATGTCGAAGCGGGAGATTTTTCTGACAGGTTTCTCCACAAGTTTGTCGATATCCGCGCCGGTTATTTCCCTCCTAAGGAGGTGCTGATAGACTTTCATCCCGGCTTCCACATCGGCGAGCTGTTGCTCCCAGGTGGCAGCATCGTTCTCCAGGATTCGGAAGACTTTCTTTTCGAAGAAGATCTTTTCCAGAGAGGAGAAGTGCCAGTCGTTTTCAAGTTCTTCGAGCTGGATCTGCAACTCTTGTTGGAAAAGGTCGCGGGTGTGCAAAGCGTTGTACCGAAGTATCTCGTCCACTCCCATGAAGTGGGGTTTGCGGTCGTGGATTACACAGGCGTTGGGGGAGACGGAAACCTCGCAGTTGGTGAAGGCGTAGAGGGCATCTATCGTCTTGTCGGGAGAGATGTCACTTTGCAGCTGAATGTTGATATCCACGTTGTCGGCAGACATATCGTCAACCTTGCGGATCTTGATTTTACCTCTTTCGTTAGCCTTGATTATGGAGTCTATCAGAGAGTCGGTGGTCTGTCCGAATGGCAGTTCGGTAATGGAGAGAGTCCTTCTGTCCACCTTTACTATTTTTGCGCGTACTTTGACTCTGCCACCCCTCATGCCCCTGTTGTATTTTGAGCAATCCGCCAAACCTCCGGTCTGGAAATCTGGAAATATCTCGAAATCCTCACCTTTCAGTGCACTTATGGAGGCATCAATCAATTCGTTGAAATTGTGCGGCAATATTTTGACTGCAAGTCCAACGGCAATGCCTTCCGTACCTTGTGCCAGCAGCAACGGAAACTTCATCGGGAGGGCGACCGGCTCTTCATTTGTGCCGTCGTACGAGGGGATGTACTCGGTGATTTTTGGGTTGAATGCTACCTCGAGGGCAAATTTGCTCAGTCTTGCCTCGATATATCTCATTGCGGCAGCGGGGTCTCCCGTATAAATATTGCCCCAGTTGCCTTGAGTGGAAATCAAATAATTTTTCTGTCCAAGCTGTACCAGCGCATCCTTAATGGAGGCATCTCCGTGAGGATGGAGTTTCATGGTGTCGCCTACGATGCCCGCAACCTTATGGAAGCGGCCGTCATCGCTCTTCTTCATGGCATGGAGAATGCGGCGTTGCACGGGCTTTAGTCCGTCATCAATATGGGGAACGGCTCTGTCGAGAATCACATAAGAAGCATAATCCAGAAACCATTCACGGTACATTCCGGAGAGTTTATACTTACTCTCTCCACCGGCCATAACCTTATCATATCTGTGGTCTTCCACAGCATCATCATCCTCTTCTACAATGATCTCCTGATCGGATTCCTCGTCGGAAAAATCATCTTCAATCAGAATATCCTCCTCTTCTATAAAGTCGTCTGTTTTTTTTGCCATATATAGGGTATCTCAATTATTGTGTCAGTCATGAATATATCCAAAGTCGCGCAGTTTTCGTCTGTTTTCCCTCCAATCGGGTTCCACCTTGACAAAGAGCTGCAGAAAGACTTTTTTCTGAAAAAAATCCTCCATGTCGAGACGGGCCTGGGTACCTGTCTTCTTAAGGGCTGCCCCTTTGTTGCCGATTATTATCCCTTTCTGAGAATTGCGCATAACGTTGATTACGGCACTGATGTCATATCTCTCTTTTCCCTCCTTAAATTCCTCTATTACCACTTCCGTGCAGTAGGGGATTTCCTGGGAGTAATTTAGCAAAATTTTTTCTCTTATTATTTCCGATGCAAAAAACCTCATGCTTTTGTCGGTAAATGTCTCTTTATCATACCAGGGCGGGCTTACCGGAAGATGGGAGAGAATGGTGTCAAACAATTTCTCAAGATTGAATTTTTCGGTAGCGGATACGGGAATGATTTCAGCATTGGGAAGAAGTTCTCTCCATTGAGCCATTATCTCCATTACCTTTTCCTGGGTGCTCAGGTCTATTTTGTTGAGGACGACTATCACCGGACATTCGAGCCGGTTGAGTTTTTCGATGTAAGCGACATTCTTGTCCTTCTTCTCTACGACATCCGTGACATAAATAATGATGTCGGCATCTCCGATGGCAACGTCCACAAACTCCATCATGCTCTCCTGGAGTTTGTAGTGGGGCTTGAGAATGCCGGGAGTGTCGGAATAGACTATCTGCCAATTATCCCCGTTGACAATTCCCATGATGCGGTGACGGGTAGTCTGCGCCTTGGCAGTCACAATGGAAAGTTTCTCTCCCACAAGGGCATTCATAAGTGTGGACTTGCCCACGTTGGGGTTGCCTATGATATTGACAAATCCGGATTTATGCATAAGTGTCTGTTTTTGTTGTTGGCTCTTGACAGTTGACGGCTAACGGCCGACAACCAATGCCATGTCAATCAAAGTTGCCCATTTTCAGGTATGTAATTTCTTCCTCCGTCAAAAATCTCCATGCTCCCCTGCGGAGTTTCTTTTTAGTGAGGCCGGCGAAATAGACCCTGTCAAGTTTGTTTACCTTGTAGCCGAGATGTTCAAACATCCTGCGTACAATGCGGTTGCGGCCGGAATGGATCTCAATGCCCACCTGCGACATATCATCGTCCACATAAGAGAGGGAGTCTGCGTGGATTTCCCCATCTTCGAGCGTAATTCCCTTAATCAGTGCATCAAAATCGGGTTTTTTGAGATTTTTGTCGAGGAAGACGTGGTATATCTTCTTTACCATGTGAGAAGGATGTGTGAGGCGTGCCGCCAAATCGCCATCATTGGTAAAAAGCAATACGCCGGTGGTGGCTTTATCGAGCCGTCCCACGGGCACTACGCGCTCTTTACACTTTTCAGTGGAGATGAGGTCTATAACGCATTTTTTTGCATGCGGGTCGCTCATAGTGGTGACATAATCTTT
>JGI24712J26585_10003768_pt1 | contig 11856 bp, 9 predicted proteins | sample BioPla3DNA2_FD_26585 | JGI IMG/M metagenome (IMG submission 26585)
CCTTATAGGTAGACTAAAAACTTTTTCGCTGTCGAATATCAGTTCGGGGAATTGCGGGTTTCAATTCCTTATAGGTAGACTAAAAACGGAATACGGTTTTCCCGAATTCGTCGGTCATGCCCGGGTTTCAATTCCTTATAGGTAGACTAAAAACCTTTTCTTTTTTTATACAACTGCCTGAAATAATCCTTGGTTTCAATTCCTTATAGGTAGACTAAAAACTTACTGGATACATTTATACCACCTCACGGAAATAAGTTTCAATTCCTTATAGGTAGACTAAAAACCCAACACCTGACAGATGGTGTTCGGGAGAAATGATACCGTTTCAATTCCTTATAGGTAGACTAAAAACCCGTCAACATAGCAATATAAGCCAATTGTATATAAATGTTATGAATGTCTTTTAAGTTAAAAATTCTTGGAAAGTTTAAAAATGCGATATTTTACTTCCGTCGATCTCCAGGGTTTTTTACACTATTGCACATCGACGGATTGTTATAGTATTAAATTTTGCCCTCCTATTACAATCTTAGTGTTTTAGCGATAGAATAAATCAGTAGTCCTTAATGTATAAAATAAAATTGAATCATATACTTCATCTGTAATTTTTCTTAACTCTGTTTTTAGCTTAGCAAAATTTACATTAGATATCAATACTTTTTGTTGTATAATAGCAATGGTTCCCAAGGTATTTCTCAAATTTATATAACTCCATCCGGATAAATCACCCGTATGAAACCTATCTTTCAGGCCTGTTATCAAGCCTATTATTATGATCAACAGCTTTTTTAAAGATGATAAAAGTTCATCACAGATAACAAGTTTATAGCATTTTCCTGATTATACCCATTATTACCGTACTTAAGCAAAAAGCCAAGTTTCATGGGGTTTTGTGGCACCATACAATAAAAACCACCTGTAAACCTGAATATTTTCTCTATGGGACTATGCTATTATTACTTTGATAAAGACCCGGGAATATTGAAAAGTCACGTAAGACAGTTAAAATAATCAGGGAGCTTATCAAAGAATTCTGACAGCAAATATACCCTGTCTGACGTATATATTCAACGAACGCTTATTATTCCCAGCTTTCAATACCCAACACATTTTTATAAATTCCGGGGAAAGAATCCGGGATTTTAACGGCCCCGGCAATCTTCTGGTAAAAGTTAGCGTTATTCTCGGCAACCATGCTGATAATACAGTCCATAGCTTCCATTATTGTTTATCTGCCTGTAATTTGTTTTGGTCAGAATATACCGGTGTATACCTTAATTTCATTACAGCGAAAATTTACTATAATGTAATAAATTCACATGCATCAAAAAGTTCTTCTTTATCAATTGATTCGAGTTTGCAAATTTTATCAATGTATTTATCTACCGTTTTCTTAAAATCATAATATTCTTTGTCGTCAATAAAATTATAACCATGAGCAAAAATACTATGATTTCTTGCATCAACTTTACCGCGCAATTCATTTAATAAATTTTTTTCTTTTCCAGGTTTATTAGGTTTAATAATCTCATCTTTTAATGCTGCAAGCAATATATATCCAAATAAGAGATCTATTTTATTCTTTAAATGGTTGATTTTATCAGATCCAATATTACGATTTATTTTGTTAAGCAGCGTTTCTTTATCTACCGGTAATATAGAATAGTCTGCATTTGAAGTATCAATGCCATAATTCCATAACCGTTTTTGTTCAATAGCTTCAAGTATACGATACAATAACAAAGAAGCCGTTTCATATTTTTTCTGCTTTTCTCTCCGTATCGCATTTTGATACAGATTAGCAATTAAATATCCAACATTACTGTAAATAATATTTTTATTTTTACTATTATTGTTACAATGCATTTTTTGAAGTACATTCAGAACATCTAACTGTTTACGCAATTTACCTTTCTGCTTGCTAAGGATAAAATTTCCACTTAGCTTATCTTCTGTTTCTATTATGTCAAGACATTTTGACAGATTGTATTTTGCACCGTTAATATCAAGACTGTCCCAAGAATCATAAGCCTTCGAAATATACTTTAATGCGCTGTATTTTTTGGTTATTCCCGGAACTCTTTGCTCGAGATCATCAAATATCCTGTAGGCTGATATGTAATCCATTTTATTAAACAGAGATATTGCCTGTTCCATTTCCAAATCACCAAATACGGTATATGGATCATCAATCTCAATCAGCCGCTCACTTCCAGGCGTAGGCTTTCCGAGAGATGGCATATACTCTCCAGTTATATATATAAGTTTTGCGTTTATTGCTGATCCTGCCATTGCGCACCCGGCGGACATTGACTTTCTCCCGCCTGTAAAATCCACATATATGTTTTTAGGTCTGTTCCATTTTTCATAGATATTTTTTATTTCCCGGTACAATTGAAGGGGATTTTCCGCACCTATTTCAGTAGCAGTATATTGACTTGGTTTTAACTTTGTAAATTCTATTACATCATCCAGTAAATGCAGCGTTTTTTCTGTATAAAGGATCAATACCTTGCTTGGCTGTAAAGCTGATATTGAAAAAACTAAAGGTTCATAAGACGTCCCTAATGTTAAAATCAATGCCTCACATTCACCTTTAGGTTTATTTACTTGTAGAAAGTATTCAATGAGTACTGGCATCAATTCTTTCTTATAGTATTCTTCGGCAGATTTTCTCTGAGATTCGTTACTCCTATCCATACTCTGCCAGTATTCGCTTAATTCATTTAATTTTTTTTCAAGTTCATGCATTAAAATTCTCCTCTAATCTTTATTAATTAAATAATTGTATTAACAACTGTAAGATTGTTCCTGTTAATCTTTGTTCTCTTCAAATTTAAGGTCTTTGAGTATAGCGAATGCATTCGTATTTAAATTGTCATAAGGTTTTTTATTTTGATAGTTTCTATGTTTATTTTTATTTTGATGCTTATTGACCGGCTTTTCATCAATTTTCATTTTATCTGAGACTCTTATCCCGTTTATTACTTCTTCAAGTGTTGGTAATTCAGCTCTGTTAGCAAACTCGTCAATTCTCATATATCTGGTTTCTATGTTTTTCATAATGTGTTTGCTTAATGAATACTCCTTATAACTCTTAATTTCATTTACGTCATTTACTTTTATTTTATAGTGATCTATTACATACTTTTTAAAAGCAGAGATGTACTTATCTATTTCTCCTGTTTTCTCCTTCCCGGAATTATTTCTGAATGACATATATCTTTCTGTTAAATTGTCAATTATCAACTGATTAACTTTAATTTTGCACTTGCCAAGTCCATATGGTTTTCCCATTCCAAGGCTGAAGTATCCCTCGGTATCACCTTGTTTAAGCGAATATAACAGAAGTCCTAATTCCTCATCGCTAAGGTTTTCAAAGCGAACTTCACCGGAGAATTTTGTCTTTTCCTTAATGCAATACATTTTTGTACTGATTCTGTCCTCCTTGCCGGAGCCGGGCAAGCTTGAAAGCATTGGGTCAGTATCAGCGCTATCTTTCATCCAGTAGAATTTTCTGCCGCGTATTTTATACTTTTCAGAACAGTATGACTCTAATGCGTTTTCTTTTTCCTGTTTTATGTATCCTTTGTACCACGAAGGCTTTGGTTCACCTAAAACCATTTGGTATATATCATTAAAAGGTTCCGGGTCCTCACAAAGCGCATCCAAAAAAGATACTTTTGTTCTGAAATCGAGCCAGCCAAATATGGAATCAACAAAATCTCTTCCTTTGTAGTTCCTATGTGTTTCAGGTATTCCGTCATATATATCGCCATCGGCTGGTAATCTTAAATATGGTGTAAAACCAAAAAACAAATTGTTATTCTCCTTTACGAAAAAAACCGGTTTAACTTCCCTGTTTGGCAGCTCGTAATACTCAAAAGCCTTCTTTGCCTTTTTACTATTTGCATTCTGCTTATGAGTATATTTCATATCATCAATATAAAGTTCTGCCTGCTCTTTTGTAACATAAATAACTTCGCTATTTTTGTCTTCCTCAAATATTAAGAAATGATGGACTTTCCCGTCGATATAATTTGAATTGGCAAGGCAGCCTTTATATTTTCCATTAATATCGATAATTGGCCTGTTTCCATCTGTGTTATACCTTATTTCTTTAATATATGGTCTATAGTTTCTGTTCTTTTTCTCAAGCAGTAAATTCTTATCTTTATAGTCCTCTTTTTTCAAACCATCCTGATAAAGATAGTTTATTCCTCTAATACCTTTATTCCTTAATTCAAACTCATGAATTGAAGTGTAACTTTTATTTCCTAACTTAACGGCAGGAGTGATAGTGTATCCGTTACCATGTTTACGTATATAGCCTGCTTCGACATTTTCCAGGACAGTATATGTAAAACCACTACTTGTTCTTGCCATAAAACCAACTTTTTTATTATACCATTCTCTCATTCCTTTATCATTAGAAGCGAAGGTCCTATAATAAAACCTGTTATTTGCAATATCTTTCTTATTAGTACTTTTGTTAATAACAGATGCGAAAGAAAAAACAGATGCATTAAACCTTGTCATTCCCCTTATAGTGTTTCCGGGGATAACGTACTTTTCTTGCGGATTTTTAAATAACAAATTTACCTTATCTGAGTTTTCTTCTCCTGAGGAAATGTGTAAAGGAGTTAAAACTTCAATTTCGTATTTTATGCAGCCTGTGTTTAAATCGTCGCAATATCTGTCGTGGTTCATTATTTCATTTTCTTCAGAGCATCTTTCAAGTATAAATTTATCCAGCCCGATAAAATTATATGGAGCGGCTGACTTATATACACGATTATTTTCTGACATATCAGGATGCCTCCTCACTAAGAATTAATTTTGAAGGTAAAACTCTTTCAATATATGCTTGTTCATCTTCATCATATTTTATATATTTTTTCACTATTATTTTTTTCAGTGATTTAAATGCTTTTTTTGCTATTTGTTCTTCGAAGAGTATTTCATCATTTTCTTCGTCGATATACATTATACCTTGAATCCCATCTTCTCTATATATATGCAGGCATTTTTTTTCATCAAATAAGAACGCTTCATAAATATTTTCCATATCAATATGAGGTTCCAGATCTCCTTTGCCATATTCTAACCTGTCAAAGTAATATATGATATAGTAATCTAAACCTTTAGCATGCAAATCTATATTTTCTTTTTTTATTTTTTCGATCAACATACCGTCACCCCATCATTAATTTTGATATATATGAATTGAATTGCTCTTCTACAAGCTTATCCGGAGAATTAAAGTTATATATCATTTTTTGTCCGTGAATCAACTCGAGAGTGTCTGCTTTAATATATCCTCTGCCTACAGCATAACCGCCTCCAACATTTAAATTTTCAGTGCATAAATCCCTGAGTACTAATAATAGTAATCCTATTTCTTTATCATATTGTTCCAGCCCGAATGTATTGAAGGCACATTCAATTTCAAGATCACCCATTACCGTTTCTTCAGACATTAACGCATGCTTTTGAACTCCTCCGGTAAAGTAATCAATTTTAACCTTATTATATATTCCTATAGCGGCGTTTTTTATTATGGTGTCATAACAAACGAATCTTGAAATATGAGCTTCATCTTCATTGTTCGATTCAACCCCAAAAATGTTCGTTAATACTTTGCTATTTATACACGGAAATGTTTTTGCCAATTTTTCGGCTCTTGCTCTTAATACGCCTTTTAGAGAGCTACCGGGTATTATATACTCGTTATTGCTATTTTTTAAATTAATTCCATCCGGTTCTCTGCTTGATCTAACCACTTCGTCTTTTATTAAAACAGGTGTGGTAGTTTTTGCTTTTATTTTAAAACGAACATTTTTTAAATCACTTTTATTGTTTAGTATTAATTCAGTAATATCAATGTAATGTCTTTTCTTTAACAAGTAATTATAAACATCTTCGTATTTGCAAAGGTTATATTCTGTTTTATGAACAGAATTAACTTCGAATCTTCCAAATCCTATCATTTTATTATTACCGAGAAGGATATCCCCTGCTGAAAATGCTGCTAATAATAATTCAAACTGGCTTTTAATATTTTCAAAACCATCCACGCCATTGTAGTTATTAAGTTCAAAAACAAATATAAAACGTACACCGTCGTTTAGAAAATGCCTTTTGAATTTACTTCCGACTTTCTTGCCTGCAGAAAAAAAGCGATAATCTGTAAGTGTCCTCCTGTCGATTCTTAATCCTGGTCTGCTCGATATTATTTGCTGACCTGCGGCAAAAGCATCGTAACATACAAGCTTATTCATTCCGGTATCGGTGCCGCCAAACAAATTATTTTCATGATGCATGTGATTATTAATGTAATTTTCATAGTAATTTCGAAATGCTCCAGCAACTGAGGAGCCTGGAATATAGAACTTACCAGTTGTATTGTCTAATTTCAGGTTATCATCACCATCTTTAATTGATAAAGGTGAAACGGTAACTGCATCAACTTTGTATTGAATTGTTTCAATCAGCTTGTTTTTATATATCATACTTTTCACCTCTTTATTCTTATAAACTGTTCAAATAAACTAACAAAAAATCTATGCTGTAAATGATAAATAACATCTGTCAGATTAGTATCTTCAGGGTACTTAAATTCTCCTAACTCAATACCTTTTTCAGATAATTGATTGAATATTTCAAAAACAGAATTATCTTTGCTATTAGTAAAATCTAATAAAAGTTTTTGAATACTTATAGGCTCAACAATGAACTCCCTGTTTTTACACGAAAGAACAAGCCGGTTTAATTTATGCCATACCTCTTTTCCTCTCTTCTCTCGCATATGATCAAGGTATTTGCTTAACTCTTCCTTGAAGTTAACCTCAGATTTAAATATGCTGTTTTGAAAAAGGTTCAGGATTTTTCCGATTTGGGTTTGAACATTATAATCGGGTTTTCGTTTTCCAATCAACAAACTAATAACCAATCTTTCTGTCTGTAATCTGGCCCTTTGATAAAAAATATCCTTCAAAATATTATTTATTAGTTTTTTGTCTTCATCATTAAGGATTATATTTTTATTATAAAAACTTTTGTTTTTGACATATTCAGTCACAGCTAATTTATCCGGAATTTTACTTAATATTGCAATTTGTCCATACCCATCTTCTTTTCTTATTCCTAATCCACTTAATGCTAATTGCCTTATTTTCTCCGGGTTTATTTTCTCATTAACCTTGTACTTCATTATACTTCCTTTTGCTACCGAAGTATAACAAACCGTATTTGTATGGTACATTGTATTATAAGTCGCAGCCTTATTTAAATTGATAAATGAAGAAATAAACTTGCATTCACCTTTAATATCCAACTTCTCTTTCAATACTTCCGGAGGTAAATTTGCACTGACTTTGCCATTATAATATAAAATTGCATCAGAGAGAAAGTAAATATATAAATCATCTTGAATATCTGTGTCGGAATCAATCAAACTAATGAACGGAACATACTTTATATTGCTTATTTCACATCTTCCATATCCGCTTCCACGTGCTCCACCGAAATAAATAACTTTTTTATCAAGAACGCTATAAATTTCATCAGATAATTCCTGATTAACTTTTATATAGCCGCGGAAGCATTCGCCTTTTTCAATTGCTTCATATCTAAATATTTGGGTTTTATTATCTTTACCGGCATCCTTTTTATTTATATGCAGGTTTTCAACTTTCGTCGGATTATAGCCTTTTACGTGTTTGCTGTCTTTTTCAAATAACATAAACTCATAGCTGTTAAAAGGAATAGAGTCTTCGTAATTTGTTACATCAAATGAATGATACAGGTGGACTTCTTCTTTTCTTGAAAGAATGTTCTGTTTATTTCCGACATATCCCTGCATTAAAGGAATTGTAACTTGTCCGTCTATCATAGGATATGCGTTATAAAAAATTGTATCTCCATTTAATACTTTATTGTCTGCAATTCCTTTTTTATTTACAATATTCCAAACGATGGCTCCCTTTATCACCGATCCGGGGATATATGAATGTGAATACCAGTTGTTACTATCGCGTTCAAATTTACCAAGTTTTAAATTATCAATAGCTTGTATATCAAACTGTATAAATTTATGCATCTGTTTTCACCTTCTTTTCCAGCAGCTTAATAAATTCCGAAGTAACATTATTTCCTTTATAAAGAAGCGAAACCTCTACGTGACCCTTACCTTTTGTTTCGTATGAACCAATATGTCTAAGCAAAGAACAAGCCGATGAAAGGATGATTTTTTCGTCATCATCCAACTCTGTCGGGGATAGAATAACAGAATATAAAGTTATACCTCTATTTATTACTCTGAAATTATGAAGGGTATTCTTTTTTGCAACACCTCTGTCATAATCAATGGAAGTTACAGTTTCTGTATAAGTTAATGCTTCCAGGATTTCGTTTGGTGACATATTTGAATTCTTCATATATGTCGTAAAATATTCCCTTACATTTTTTGAAATTTCACAGTCAGAAAACTTTAATTTGTTATGATAATATGTATTTGCTGCACCAAAAATTTGATCCTTTTTCCTTTGAAAATCTTCACCATACTCTTTAAATTCTGGCAACGATTTAATCATATTTACAAAGACAGTAGCCATTTCAGCTAATTTGCCTTTAAATGTTTTCCCGTTAATGTAAGGGAAACCATACTCATCATATAGAATATCTACATCGATAAAGCCCGGTACTGAATTACCACTTCCAAAAACCGAGTCAGTTAATAGATTTATTTTAATTAAATACTCTTCCATACCTACACCTCCCCGTCGTGCAGCGGTATATAATAATCCATTGTTTCTATCGCATCAAACAGGACGCACTTGTCTGCTGCAAAACCAGTTTTATAACCGATCCTGTGTGATCCAAGTAAAGTATATAGCTGGTGTATTTCTATATATGTGTCTGTATGTTTTTGGCCTTTTTTTAATTCTGTTAACATGTTTTTTACTTTGTTCCGAGGAATATTACCTGAGTTTATTATTTGAATGTCCTTTTTAAAATTGCGGTAATGATTTATCCCATCCGAATCTACTGAAACTATTAAAGGACGCAGCAAAAGTTGTTTTTCATCATACGTTCTATACATGGTATTTCTTATTTCATTCAAATTGTTGTTATACTCGCCCTGAACTATATGCCAGTCTAATCTGGATTCATTAACATCATCCGGAATACTTGACTTTGCTTGTCTGCACAACTGTTCAGATAATTCGTAAGTTTTAAAGAAGGGATACTTTTCTCTAACCATTGCAATACCGGCACATGCTGTTATTTTTTCATCCAAAACCTTATACTTTTCCAGTTCATTCAGAAAAATAGCGGCACAGTCGATAGCTATCCTTGCATCGGTTATATAACACACATCGTCGCCAGATAGAATGACTTTGCGGATTGGAAGTACTCCATCCTTTATATTGAGACCTTTTTCCTTCAAAAACTCAACATTAGCTTGAATAGTATCGACAACTTTCTGAAAGGCATTAATAAAGGCTATTTTAATTTGATTTGAGAAATTCTGCAAATCGTTAATGTATTTTTTATTTAACTCATTTGTATTCTCTGAATTGTATAAACTCTCATACTTATTTTTTAGTAGTTTAATTTTTTTACCCATTCTGTTACCGTCAATATGCGTAATAGCAATAAAGCTTTTTTCATTTCTACTAATTCCTAATTCTGAAAAGTTGACGGCATATTTTTTGTATTCTTTATTTTTAGAAACTTCATTAAACATCTTAATTTTTGATTTTGACTCGCTGGAATAATAGATGTTTTCATTCTCGTTATCATTTATCATACATACAGCTGGCATTCTTGTAGAATCGCATTTTTCAGTTATACCAAAATCCAGGATTGAAGAGTAATTTTCTCTTCTTGCCTTCTTTTTTTCAAGTTTTATTTGAAGTTCTTCAATTTTTTCTATAATTGAATCTTTATCAGGATTATATTCAACGCTTGAGATAAAAAGCTCCAATAAAGGGTAGTTTTCAAGCAAATAAAAAGAGTAGTTTCTTACAAAACTAATACTATTGTATTTGTTTTCAAAATAAAAAAGACTTCTTCCTCCGCCTGTATTAATTATTTCTCCCTTATTGCTGTTACAAATCCTTTGTGCTAATTCTTCAGTAACAAATCTAATGATTTCAGATGCGCCAATATTTTCTTTAAGTTTATTTGATTTGAAAATATAGTATTGTTTTTTTGATACTTCTATGACATTCAAAGCTCCCACAGTAACCACCCCACTATTTGACTGAATATTTTTCTATCAAGCACTCATCTGCCTCTTCAGATTTGCATTAAATTAAACAGAAATTCCCGCGTTAATATGCTCTTCACCAAAAATAGGATGTCCACGCCGCGTCCGGCAGAAAATATTTGTACCTACGTCGATCTCCAGGGTTTTTTACACTATTGCACATCGACGGATTGTTATAGTATTAAATTTTGCCCTCCTTATACAATCTTAGTGCTTTAGAGTTAGAATAAATTAGTAGCCCTGAATGTATATCCTGAATGTATATAATGAAATTGAATCATATACTTCATCTGTAATTTTTCTTAACTTTGTTTTTAACTTAACATAATTTGCATTAGATGTCAATACTTTCTGTCGTAGAGTTTGTGTCAAGTAAACGTGGGCAAATTATTTTCTTTTCCTTTTTACTGTAGTTTAAAGCTTATTAATTTTCCTAATGTATATCCAAAAAGGTAAAAATGCTACGCATTTTTGTATATAAAAAACCTTTACGGCATAAACAGTTTCCCTCCTGGCTTACGCTGGATTCCTTCTGTTTATTCCTCAGTGCCTTGACATATCCTACACCTCAGCTATTTCCATTTCGGCAGACAATGAAGGAAAATAGTATGTAAAATCAACCACAAAACCAAGCCACTACTCTCTACCTCATTTGTATGCCATTTGCTCCATCAATGTTTTCGCTACATCGCAACCTATTTCAAAAAAAATTCTCTCCAACTGCTTGAATGTTATCCCTTCCGCAACTTGACCGAGCCCAAACTGAGGCTTACATTACTTCCCACCTTTCATATGCGGAAGGTAGAGTTGATATCTTTACCGACAAAGCGATTGATGAGGTGTACAAGTACTCTGCAGGTGCACCGAGAGCTATCAACAAGGTGTGTTCCCATTCATTACTTAGTGCACATCAACGGGCTAAGAGAATCATCGACGACTATATGGTTAAGGAGGTCATTAACAAAGAAATGGCTTAGTGCTACATTTGTAAATTCAGGCCACGCGTCATTCTACGTTGTGGCCTTTGGATATCCATTCATACGACAAATTTAGAAAGCAATTTATGGCATATTATGAAAGCTACAGATGGTCAATTTGAAAAATCATTAACACCATTCACTATATCTATTAAACATAACCCATAAAGAAAGTGTAGATTGTATCTTAATCGATCCTCCATATAATATGGGGAATATAATATGTTTTTATGTCTTTGCTTGATATATAAAGGAAGAATACGCGTTTTAAAGTAGCATTTCAACATATATTCTATGAGAAGTTGACTATAGATTATCATTAAGGCATTTATTTATAAGACCATTTTATATGCAGACTATTTACATAAAAAGGTTATAATACTGAAAGAATTTAAAGGTTTTTAAAGGAGTTACTAAATACACATCAGAAAAACAAAACGATAATGTCACATTTACATCCAATAGAAGGTAGTGTCAAAAAAGTTATGAAAACAACGAATTGATATTACAGAAATGTAAGTAATTTGAAAATCGGACATTGACAGCAGAATAGAGTGGAGAAAAAGGGCAAATAATTTAGTGCTTAGAAGAGTGAAAGCA
>JGI24712J26585_10003773_pt1 | contig 11852 bp, 5 predicted proteins | sample BioPla3DNA2_FD_26585 | JGI IMG/M metagenome (IMG submission 26585)
TCTTCTGCTTCAAGTACAATTACATTTGTACCAACTTCTAAACTATAATAGAAATATTCCCAATTGGAAGTAGAGGTTCCATTTATACGAAAATCTAATATAGGACTTTCATCAATTAGATCAAACGTCACTTTTATAATTTTTTCACCGTATTTAATATTATCAAAATAATCCACGTTGTTTAATTTAACATTAACTATTTTAGGACCACTTTTATCTGAATTTAATAATACTGTTTTTATTGTTTTATTATTTGCATAATCTATAGCTTCTACTTCTATAATATTTTCATCTTCAATATTAAATTTAACGCTTTTATCTATTTTAATCCCATTAACATAATAGTTTTGTGTTTTAATGCCTATATTATCTGTAATTGTTGCTTCAAAAATCTCATCAATACTTATAGTTTCTTTATCACTATAAAACGTATCTTTATTTGGAACAATATCTATTACTGGAAATATATTATCAAATATAACACTTAAATATGTGGTCATACTTGTATAAGCTTCATTAATTATTTCAACAGCAATAAGTTGTTCTATATCATTTCCTATTGAAACATTTTCCTCAAAGCTGATACTTGGACTATTAAAATTTCTTATTTTATTTCTATTAAAATATAATTCTTTTAATTTTATTGTATTATTACCAGAATAAGCATTTCCACCTAATATAAGATTTTTACTATTTACATAATAGATATCATTATATTTTTCAATTATTCCACCGCTATTTTTCAAATAAATATTAGATATATTAGGAGTTCCTTCTACATAATTTATTGTTAGTATTTTTTCTGATCCATTATCATACATATCATATGCTTTTATAGAAATTTTATTCTCACCATCTTTTAATACATAGTCAAAATAAGTTGTTAATCCCATATCTTTCTCATCAACATATATTTTTTGTACCATACTATCATCCATTAAATTAAATGTTACTTTTATATCTTTAACCCCATATTTCATATTATCTGAATAGTTATCACCATTTATTTTAACATTTACTATTTGAGGACCAGTTTCATCATAAATAAAAATCAAATTTTTATAGATATAATTATCTGCACCATCTTTCACTTCAATTTTTAGATTATTTATTCCAGAGTTTATCTTTTTTAGTACAAGATAATATATATCATTTTTTTCATTATAATCCATAGGTTCGCTATTACAAGTTACCTCTTTTATATAATTATCATCTATTGCTTCCACTTCCAATAATATCTCTTCCTCGTTACCAAATACCATATTATCTACATAAGTTCTAGAATTTAATTTAATTTTTCCAATAACTGGATTACTATTATCTCTTTTTAGAATAACATCTACCTTTTTAAGATTTCCTGATAAATCTCTTGCGGAAAATTCTGTTTGCGATCTATTTTCATATAAAATAACTATAAATTTCCCCTCTTTTGTCCGTTCTATTATNTCACCATCATTTTTTAGGAAGGCAACACGCTTATTATCTGATACAACACCAGTTATTGTAGCAACATCTCCAGTATAATATTTATAATATTTTTTATCAATTTTATATACACTATCAAAATCAATACTTGGATTTTTATTATCTATAAAACAACCAGTTATTAAAATTACTACAACAATTAATAGTATATTCAATATATAATTTTTCATAATTTTACCCCTTCCTGATATTTTTTTACATAATTTCATATAATATTATCGGCACTTTTATTGGTATTCTAAAGCAAAAAAAAGAATAAAGATAACTTTACCCTTTTTATTTTTTATTTATTATTTTAAATATATCCCTTATTGCAGATTCAGTATCTTTGTAACTATTTATATCTACTTTATCTAGAAATTTTTCAATATCCTTATCGTTATATCCTAAAGAATCAAGTGCTAACTTCACATCTTCCTCAATGTATGTTGTATTATTTTCTTTAAATTCAATACTATCAATATGTTTCAGACGATTTTTTATCTTATCTTTCAATTCAAATATAATTTTTTGTCCTTTTTTAGGTCCAACTCCTGGTACTTTTGATAGCTCTTTTAAATTTTCCGATAAAATTATCTCCTTTAATTCAGCAGTTGTATATGTTGACAATATTGCAATTGCTAGTTTAGGTCCAATTCCACTTGCACTTAAAAATATTGAGAACATCTCTTTTTCGGACTCGTCATAAAATCCATACAATCTTATTATATCTTCTCTTACATAAGATACCACATATAGTTTTTCATACTCATTTTTTAATTTATTATAGGTACTTAATGTTGTATATAGTTTATAGCCTATACCGTTTACATCTAATACAGCATAATCAATCTTTTTTAAAGATAATTTCCCGTAAATATATTCGTACAATAAATTTCACTTCCTTTTATTTATATTACTTTATAATATTATTATCTCAAATTTAATCTCCACTTTATTAATATCGTCATTTCTCTTTAATACATTTATAGATATATTATTTTCTTTAAAAAACAATTCTATATTTTTATAATTCGAACTAAAGTTATCAATTAAAATTAGATTTTTCCCTATGATAGATACTGTTTTATCAACATCTAATTTTTGATTATTTTCTATAATTTTACTATTTTGCATTAAATAATTTATATTATTCACATTAAAACTTATAAAGTTATCTTTTTTTAATAAATTTAACTCGATATTTACAATGATTTTATTACTATTATCATAACTATATTTTATATTGAAGTTATCACTTTTGTAAAAAATACAATCTTCATTTACTATAATATTAAATTTATCTTTTTTTAGATAAATATTTGATTGAAACTGATTTAATATTATGAATTCGCTATTTACACTTTGAAATAGAGGTTTATTTTTAGTAAAGAATATTTTATAAAAATTATTTTTTAATGTAATAATATCTTCATTAGAAATTAATTCTATTTTTTNACCATNNACTATTTTTGAATCATTAAATTTAAATGATAAAATTTTCGANCCATAACTTGGTAAATTTATATTAATATTTTTTATATCTCTTTTTACAAATAAAATCTCTTTTGTAAGTTCATCTGTTACTTTATAGTAATTTAAATTTAAATAATCTTCTACAAATGAATCTTTTAAAGTTATATTGGTATTTTCTTTAAATGGTGTGAAATTAAAAATTGCTAAATAAAAATTATTTTTATATTTTTTTATGAAAGTAATTATATTTTCATTGTTTGTTTCTATAACATTACTAATTATTCTGCCATATTTTACTATATTTTGATCAAAGTCGCTATTATATTTTTCATAATTTTTCTTATTTTCTCTAAAAATATCGTAGTTTCCTAATAAATATATAAAATTATACATCATTTTTTTAAATTGAATTGGATAGTCACTATACCCTTTTTTACGAATCCCATATATTAATTTTTTTTGATTAAATGGGATTATAGCTTCCTCTATATTTAGCCATTTTATAATGTTTTTAGGAGATATTTTTCCTATATATATATCCTCTACGATCTCACTAAAAGCATTATTATATAAGTTTTCATCACTTAAATAAGACAAAGCTCCATTTTTTTGATTATAATCTATANTTTCCACATATTTTTCATTATTATTATCTTTTTTATAAAATTTTTGTAAAGTTTCTAAAGATTCCAAATAGTTTCCTTTATAAAATTTATAATATACTGCACCAACTACTATGTCCTCTTTTCGACTAATATTATTTTTATACATAATATTATGTGTTAATTTATTATCGTAATAATTTAGATTTGCACTAATATTATTATTAAAATACCATATATGTAGAGATTCTATATCGTTTGTAAAAAGTATCATTCCTGAATCTGAAAATGGTATATTTTCTTGTACATATTCTTTATTTTTATCCAGAATAAACTTAGAAGACAAAGGTGATAAAACCTTTGTCTCCTCATTTAATTTTATTTTTGATGTTACTATATTAAAACTATTTAAAAATCCACCATTTCTTGCATTTATAATATAATATCTCTCTATTACATTATTTAAAACATATCTAAAAATCTCTTTTAAAATAATATTTGTATCTCGTGAAAGATATTCACTTATAATGTATTTTCCATTTTCATCAAAAAATATTTTATCAATATAAAAATCTTTATTAGTATACATTTTGTCATTATATATAAATTCAAACGAATTATCCTTGTCATTCTCTATAATAATAGAATCAATTGAAATATCTTTAAGAAATGTGATTACATTATTATCTTTTTCGTATACAATAACGTGGCTTTGTAGTTTATAAAGACTTTCCAATGTAGTTCCTCCTATTTAAAATTCAAATTTTTTAATCATATCATTTAAGCTTTCTATTTTTTCATTTAATTTTTCTGATATTTCACTTATATATTCTATAGTTTTATTTTGCTCCTCAATCGATACATTTACTCCGTTTATCTCTTCAAGATTTTTTTCATTTTCACTCATAAGTAGATTAATACTTATTTCTATCTCTTTAAATATTTTAACTTCTTCAATAGTTTCATCGTAAATATGGTTAATATTATCTTTTGTATCTCTTGAAGTATTAAGAACATTAGTAAGTTCTGTTATCATATGGTTAAGTGTTTCTCTTACTTTCGTTCCTATTAATTTTGATGAATCAGACTTTAAAGTTATTTGTTTTGTTTTTCCCATAATATTATTCATAAATAAAGCAATGGTTTGTGCAATGTCATTTGTTTCAGAAGATAATTTACGTATTTCTTGAGATACAACTGCAAATCCTTTACCAGCTTCTCCAGCTCGTGCTGCTTCTATTGCTGCATTTAAAGCAAGCATATCAGTTTGTTCTGCAATAAGATCTATTTTTTCTAGAAATCCGGTTATTTCATTAATTTCATCACTTAGTTCTGTAATTAAATCTGTAATTTCATCACTATTTTCAGATACTTTTTCTACATCCACACGTAGATTATTTGATACTTTCTGGCTTTCTAAAGAAATCTTTTCCATAATCTCTGTTTGTTTTGTTGATTTTTCTGTTGTTTCTGTTATAGATTCTATTTTTTCATCTAATATTTTTAAAATATTAAAAAAATCACTTAATTTTGATAAATTCGACTCTGAATGTTCTTTTATTGTCAGAGCATTATTGGATATAGACTCTGTAACTGCACGACTTTCAGATGCACTGCTTGCTAATAAAGTGGAGTCTATTTTTATCTCATTTGCTACAGTTTGCGCTTCATATATAAGCTCTTTCATTCCGTTAATCATCATATTGAAACTATCTGAAAGCTCTCGTATCTCATCATTTGATTTTACTTCTGCTAATACTTTTAAATTACCAGTTTCTGCTTTTTTCATAAGTATTTGCAGTAATCCAATGGGATTTATTATAAGTTTCATTACAATCAAAACTAAAAATGTAATAAATATTCCAATTACAAATATACCAAAAATTACTTGTCTTGATTTCTCATTTGCTTCATCTTTTGTTTTTTTACTAACAGTCGCAGATTCTACCACCGACTCCTCAACTTTTATTGTTGCATATTTTTTTATCTCATTTACCTCTTTATGTATATTAGCTACATATTTTTCTATTTTTTCCATTTCTCCATATACAACATCCCATTTTTCATTTAAGCTTTCTTGGAAATTTATTATACTGTCAAATAATTTTTTATTTTCTTGTAAAACGTCCATTAAAGCCTTATAGTTTTTACTATTAAATTTATTTTNTACTAAACTCGTTTGATTTTTAACCTCTTTTTCAAATTCGTTATAGACACTTTTCCATTTTTTAATATGATTGTTATATTCATTTCCTCTTGATACAAGAGCATCTTTTTCGATACTAATCATCTCTAAGTTTTGATTTCTTAGTAGTTGATATTGACTAAAATTAAATACTTCCTCAGAATATACAACTATACATATTATAAAATCTCTATGGACAGTTTTTTCATAATAAAATAATCCTTCTACAGGTCTATCACTTTCGTCATAAAATCCTTTAATAATAATTGTATCGCTATTTTTATTAAATTTGATTTCTTTTGGTAGTTCTTGTTTCATTTTTTCTGGATAATATACTATTTCGCCATTTTTATTTACAATAAATGCATACCCTTTTTGACCAACTCCACCTACATAGAAAAATCTCTGAATTACCATATTTCTTTCTATTACTAATTTTGCTGCTGCATCATCGCTAGTACTTTCCTCCATTAATTTTGTTCTTCTATTCATCTGTCTTTCGATTAATTTAGCTATATTTGCTAATTTTTTCCCCTCTACAGATTTAGAGTCCTGTTTGTAAGCTTCTTCTAACATGTTTATTTTATTTAGAATATCAACACCTGTTTTTAAAAGATTTTCCACATTTACCTCTTTTAACTCAATATCTCTTATGATATTACGTTTGTATTCTAAAGCCTTCTTTACAGAATTAACAATTTCTTTATTTATCGATTTAACTTCTCCTAATTTTAATAAAATTTCTAAATTTATTGACTCATTTGAATTATTATTAATATTTTTATTTTCTAATTTTTCTTGATTTTCTACTATCTTATCTATGTTCTTGTTTTCTGCTATTTGATTTTTTCTCTTTATATATTTAAAAAAATTATATATTTTACTATTATCTGATTTCACACTATTAACCTTGTTTTTTTCATTTTTTTTACTAATAAGTTTATCAATATCTTTACTACTTTTTTTATTTTTATTAACATTTTTACTTAATAATTTTTTCTTAGCTTTTTCTTCTTTTTTTATTTTTTCTTTTTTATTTTTTATTTTAATTTCAACATCTTTTATAGCAGTATCTAAAACAACTAAATTATTTTTATATTGTTTTTTAAAATTTTTAATAGATTTTGATATTTTATTATATAGATTATTTGCTTTATATTGATGCTTTTTAATAATTTTAAGGTGGTTTTTTACAGTTTTTTCATTAAAAAATTCGACCTTTTCTACTTCTTTTATAACTAAATCATAATTTATTTTAATAATTTTGTAGTTTCTTTCAAATTCTGCAATATTTGTTTTTAACGATTTATCTAATATAATATGTTTATACATATTTAGATCTTCTTTCATATTATTAATATTATTAACTACAATTTTTGTATCTTTTTTTTGTTTTTTTAATGCTTTTATTTTATTTTTTTTATATTTATCTAAATTTTTATTTATTTTTTTAAAGTTATTTTTAACTATTAATCTATTTACTTTAGATTTTAAAATTTCTTTATTTATATTATCATAATTTATAGTTATTTCTCTATAAATAGATAAAAATTCTTTTGTTTCATCTGTTTTTCTATCTTCTTTTAGAATTTCTAGTATATTTTTAAAATTATTATAATACTCTATTTCATCAAATTTATACAATGCAAAAATAAAGAAATCATCAATATCCATTAAATTTTTGACATTTTCTTTTATTATAGTTTCTCTTTCTGTATTATTCTTCGCATTTTTTTGCATAATTTCATTAAAATTATTATAAACAATATTTAGGTTCAAATATATTTTTTCAAGATTTCTTTCGCCTTGCAATATTTGCTCGTCATTCTCGCTCNTCATGGTTTTACTAAGTTCTACCTGTAATTCAGCAATATTTTTTTCTAATTCCCCCGAATTTTGTATAAAAGGGATAGTTTCTTCTAATATAGATTTAGAAGTACCAGAAATATTTGTTATCCCTATATCCATTTTATTTTTTACAAATGTAAGTCCACCATATACAGAAATTAGCATAGCAAACAACATTATAAATATTATAAGGCTTATCTTAGATGAAATCTTCACATTTTTTCCTCCTAATTCTACTTAAGTTCTTTTTACAAATTAAAAAAATATTTTTTTAATTTGTAAAACGGCAAACATTTTTTATAAATGTTTGCCGAAATATTAAAGATTATTGGTTCATTTCAGCTATTTTTTCTTCTGCGATTTTTTGCATATTAAGTGCAGCTTCAGCAGCAGTTGCTCTTCCGCTCATAATATCCTCTTGTCCTGGTCTTAAAGCGTCCCATATAGCTCTCATTTCTGGAACTACAGGCATTGGTTTTCCTACTAACATTTGTGCAGTAGAACCAGCTAAGAATGCATCATTTGTTACAGCTGGATCATTTGCAGCAGCTTTATTTACTGGTAATGTTTTATTTTTAGCTGTTATTTTTAATTGTACATCTTTACTTGTAATATAAGCTAAGAATTTTGCAGCAGCTTTTTCAACATCTGAATCTAGCCCTTCAGCTACAAATATTCCTTGTACTGCTGTTGTAGGTACATAATAGTCCCCACCTTCTACTTTTGGTACTCTTGCAAGCCCCATATTATCGCCTAATACTTTTGCATAGTCACTAAATGTCCAGTCGCCATTTATAATAAATGCTGATTTACCATCTTTAAATAGAGTATCCGCAATTACATAGTCACATTCAGCAGGAACAGTTCCTGTGTCTTTTAATTTTTTCATGAAATCTAAACCTTTTTTTATTGAATCTGTATTTAATGTTGGATTATTATTTGCATCAAAAATCCATCCTCCATATGCAGCTAAGAATCCAATCCCCCAGAAAGGTTCGTTTAAGTTATATACTAATTTATATTCTGTACCATAATCTGTTGCCATTAATTCTTCAAATGTTTCAGGTACAGTTTTAACAAATTTTTTATTGTAAACTAATGTTAAATGATTACCAATTTGTTCTGGTATACCATATAATTCTCCATCTATTGTTAATTGTTCTAGTCCTTGTTCTAATATATCTTTTAAAATAGATTTATCGAAACCTTCTACTTCATTTATAGGNTTNATAATCCCCATTGTAGCATATACTCCTACAGTATCTGCAGGTCCTACAACTAATGCTGGTGGATTCCCTGAAAATGCAGCATTTTGGAAGTTGTATCTTAAATCTTCAACTTCGTAGTGAACTCTTTTAATTTTAATATCTGGATTAGTCTTTTCAAATGATGCAATTATTTCATCATATGTTGGATCTAATTCTGTTTGCCATTTCTCCCACAATTGTACTTCTACCCCTAATAAAGCTGTTGATAACAATATTGAACCTAATATTGCCAGTAATTTTTTTTTCATAAATTTCTCCTCCTTAAAGTTTAAATTAAACAAATTTTAATCCCCAGAACTATTATAACATAACTTTAATTATTTTTTAAGTTTTTTTTAATAGTTTTCTAAGTTTTTTAGTTTAGAGTTATTTTTTCCCTAACTCTGATTTTAAGCTTTCTTTTTCTTTTAATTCGTCAGCTAATATCCCTTTAAAAGTNTTTTGTGTTCTTTTTACTTGCAATTTTAATTTAGCATTTTCTTCACTTAAAGCTTTATTCTCAGCTATTTTTTCTGCCATCATTTGTTTGTAAGTGTTTTGAACTCTTTTAACTTTTAATTCAAGTGCAGCATTTTTAGCCTCTAACTCTGCAACTCCACTACTAGTTTTTACCACCTTATTTTCTGTAGCTTTATTTGCACATGCAGTTAAAGATGTAGTTATTAAAATTGCTACTAATAACAATTTAATATTTTTCATACAGTTTCACCTCCTTATTGTAATTTAATATTTATTAAAATTTTAAATTTCCCTCTTTCTCTATTTCTAGTTCACCATTGTCAATCATATCTAACACAATATTAGATATATGTTCATCAAATTGCTTTCCTTTATTTTTTTCAATCTCTATTTTTACTATATCTAGAGATAACCCTTTTCTATATGGTCGGTCTGATGTCATTGCATCAAATGTATCTGCTATAGATAAAATTTTAGCACCTAACGGAATATCTAATTCTTTAAGCCCTTTTGGATACCCAAAACCGTCAACTCTTTCATGATGATACATTACCATTTCATTAATTTCATTTAAGCCACTCATATGTCTTAATATCTTCGCGCCTTTTTCTGGATGTGTTTTTATAATACAATACTCCTCATCTGTTAAGGCACCTCTTTTTTGAAGAATACTTTCTGGAATTCCTATTTTACCTACATCATGCAATATTCCAGCATATTTTATTTTTTCTACATATTCAGTATCTAATGACATTTTTTCAGCTATTTTAACAGCATATTTCATTACCCGTTCTGAATGGCCACGAGTATAATTATCTTTCGCTTCAATAGCTTCCGCTAAACTTTTTATAATAGTAAAGCTTTTTTTCTTATTTTCAAGTTCTAATAATTTATTTTTCATAATTATTGATAATTGTACCAAAAATACTTTTGTAATATTTTTTTCTATACTGTTAAACTTATCTACATTAGATATTTCAATTGCTCCTACAAGAACATCTTTTACCACTAAAGGAATATGATAATCATTGTCTGCCTTTATAGGTTCATATTTACTATCCAAATATTTGTCAATATTTTTTATTTTAAAATATTTATTTTTTATTAATTCATCTTCTTCTTCAAAAAAACTATATAAATATCCATTTTCATAAATATAAAAATTAGAATTTACTGTATTAAAAAGAACTGCTACTGCATCTTTTACCATTTTTTTCATTTGTAAAATATCTGTTGCAGATGATATTGATACTAATATACTATTTAAAAATGATAATTCCATAACCCTTTTATTTAGCTTATTATAAAATTCCGTATTTTCTAGTATAATTTGTAATTCACTGACAATAATTTCCATGATTCTTTCTATATTACGATCTAATTCTTTTGATTCTATTTTAATATTTCCTATTAAACCACTTCTAGTTTTAAGAGGCATTTCAATATATTCATCTTTTATAATTAATCTATTTGTCATAAGATATTTTAAATTTTCATTATATGATGTTTCTATGATTTTATCTGATTCTGGTATGTATACCATTTTTTCATAGTTATCATCAATTCCATTTTTATAAATTATCTCTGCTCTTTTGTATGGCTTATACTCATTAAATTTCTTTAGTAAAAACATTAAAAAATTATTTAAATCAGAAATCTCTGTAATTCCTTTACTAAGAATATCTTTAAAAAAATTTCGTTCCTTAAGTCTCTCTTCCATCTCTTTATTTTTCAATTCTAATATATAAAGATAATTTTTGGTCTCTTTATACGATTTTTCTAATTCTTTATTATAATAACTTATCTTTTTTTGATTTAGATTTATCTCGACTTTCATTTTATTAAAACTTTTAAAAAAGTATCCAATTTCATCTGTTCTTTTCATAAAATAGCTTGGTATCTCAAAATTAAACTCATTTTTTGATATTTTTTCAATATATTTAATTAATTCTTTAATTGGGATTATAATTAAACTTGCTATAAAAAACGAGATTAATATTGCAGCACTCAGTTGAAATACTAAAAATAAAATTGCCTGGATAATAAATTTTCTTTTTTCAATTCCTATCTCGTCCACATCTTTTAATAGTGCAATCTTTCCAACTATATTATCATTCTCAATACTTCTATCTGTATTATAATACGATGCAATATTTATTTTATCAATATAATATTCTTTATTATTAATAATAATTTTACTTATACTTTGATTTTCAAAAATTTTATTTTTAATTTTAGTTATCCTATTATTTTTTATCTCGTTTAATTTTATTCGATCAAATACAGTATGTTCATCTATCTCTTTATATAATGTAGAAACAGCATTCTCAGTCTCTACCGAATACATAAATATATCTACACCTGTTATTTTTTTTAGTCTATCTGCTTCTAAAAACGGAATTGGAGCGATTAAAACTATAATGCCATCATATCCTCCATGTTTTTGGAAATTATATGGATATAAGGATACAGTAGAGATGTGACCATTATATATTGAAAAATATGACAAACCGTTATCATTTATAACTGTTTGTTTAAGTACATTTTTTT
>JGI24712J26585_10003775_pt1 | contig 11849 bp, 9 predicted proteins | sample BioPla3DNA2_FD_26585 | JGI IMG/M metagenome (IMG submission 26585)
GACAATACGCCAGACGGACCGCAGATCAGCCGGGAGCGCGCCCGCGCCCTCATTGCACAGATGGCCCGTGAAACCGACACATTCCAGGAAGACCGGGAGTTTACCACAACCCACGGCACCACGATCACCATCCCCGGCGCAGAAAGCATTTATGGCTGGCTGATGGATGTGGATGCCACTACCGACGAATTTGTCGAATGGGTGGAGCAGCGGCATTCGGAAGTAACCACGCCGTTTTATCAGCAAAAGGCGATGCATCGCGGCACGGACGAGATCGGCAACACCTATGTGGAAATAGACATTGCCAATCAGTGGATGTATATCTATCTGAACGGTGAAATTATCGACCAGGGGCCGACGGTAACCGGCCAGCCGAATCTGGGCACGCCGACACCTGTGGCGGTCAACTATATCCGCAACAAGGAGACGGACAGGTATCTGGAAGGCAATGAACCGGACTCCGGTGCGGAATACAGCTCGCTGGTGGACTTTTGGTTCCCGATCAACTGGTCGGATGTCGGTATACACAATTCGACCTGGCGGACGGAGTTCGGCGGCGATATTTATCAATGGCTCGGCAGCTACGGCTGTATCAATGTGACCGACCATCTGGCCGAAACGATTATGAATCATATCCCGATCGGCACACCGGTTATCACGTATTAAGAAAAAAAGAAGGACATCCGCGCACGGATGTCCTTTTTATGCTTTTATACAACCAGAAACAACAGCACCAGGGCAGCAAGCACGATGCGGTATACGCCGAAGGGGCGGAAGTCGTGTTTTTTTATAAAGCCCATAAAAGCGCGGATAACGAGCATGGCGACAAGAAACGAGACGATGGCGCCGGTGAGCACTATGCCCCATTGCGTGGCGGTAAAGCGGAGCCCGTTTTTCAGGATCTTGAGCAGGGTCGCACCCAGCATGGTGGGGATGGCCAGAAAAAACGAGAATTCCGCCGCCGCAGTACGCGAAGAGCCGATCAGCATAGCGCCGATAATGGTGGCGGCTGAGCGGGACGTACCGGGCACCATAGCCAGGCATTGGAAGAATCCGATGATCAGTGCGGTTTTCCAGCTGAAGGCATGCACGGAATCCAGTTTGGCGGGTTTGTTTTTGTATACGGTTTCAATAATGAGTATAACAAGACCCCAGAAAAACAGCATGGCGGCAACTACCGACGGCCGAAAGAGATAGGCGTCGATGATATCGTCAAACAAAAACCCGAGCACAACAGCCGGCAACACACCGATGATGACAAGCTTCCACAATTGCATGGTTTCCGGGATCCGGTATTTTACCGCGTAATACAGTTTCGACTGCAGATTCATACCGGAAAAATTGGCCGGCAGCGCAGGATTATGTTCGCGGGAAAAAGCAAACGGGTTCAGCTTATGGAAATACAGCACCACAACAGAAAAAATGGCGCCCAGCTGGATCATGACATTAAATGCGTTGGCAAAAGCGGCCGGTTCGAGGCGCACAAATTCATTCACAAGAATCAGGTGGCCTGTACTGGAAACGGGTAAAAATTCCGTAATTCCTTCCACAATGCCTAAAAGAATTGCTTTGATAAACTCCATAACTCCCTCCGATCACCGTTCATTATAACACGATCAAATGGATCGTAGCGTTTAGTTCGGTTTATAATTTGGTATAATAGTTGGGAAGATAATTTTTTTAACAGAGGAGATAATAATATGACGACAGTGATCCGGTCCGGTTTTCGTAAGCAGGCCTACGATCTGTTGCGTGAGCGGATACTGAATCAGGAATACGCCTTTGGAGAGCGTCTGAATATCGACATCCTTTCCCGGGAGCTTTCGATCAGCAATAATCCCATCCGGGAAGCACTAACCATGTTGGAAAAAGATGGTCTCATCACCATGACACCGAATGTGGGGTCTAAAGTAATTGAATTTACCACACAGTCCTTCCACGAACTGACACAAACCATTATGCTGTTTATCGCCGGCGCCTATGAACTCTGCCGTGAGGATGACAAACTGGATCAGATGGTAGTGCGGATGGAGGAGGCACTGGAAGCGCAAAAAAAAGCGGAAAACGGAACCGATCTGGAATTTGCTCGGGCCGCTCTGCGTTTTGATGAAATTACCGTTAAGGTTACAGAAAACGACCGATTAATCCGGCTCTTTGACAGCCAGATGGATGTGTTTCAGCTGGCGCTTCTCTACGATTATCAAAACAGGGAAATGAACCGGGCCGGCAATATTGCCGAACACGAAAGCATACTTAATGCAATCAAGCAAAGAGATCACAAACAGGTGCGCAGGCTCTTACGCAAGCACTACGTCCGCGAGATCGCCGAATCATAAAACCGGTAGAGGGCGACACAGCGTGTTGAAAAACCGGTATGCACTTATGAAGAGAAAGAGAACCGGAGATGTATTTGGCGAATGAGCGTGCCGCCAAATGCATTCCCGGCCCGACGGAACGGACGCTTGAACTTCTTTTTTACCGCCGCAGGGCGGTTTTTTTTGTGTGCAAAATACTTTGTGTTTAACCGGGAAAACGGATTGACAGATTGGAAATAGCCCAGTATAATAAAATCATGCATGATGCACGAAGATGAGAAAAGTTTTGTGCATCCCGATAACGATTTCAGAACGACTAAACAAAGAAACAAACATAAGAAAGGCAGGTTTCTACATGAAGAAACAGCTCTTAACGGGCAACGAAGCAGCGGCGCGCGGTGCGTATGAGGCGGGCATTCACTTTGCTTCGGCATATCCGGGAACGCCAAGCACCGAAATCCTGGAGAACATAACCGCGTATGACGAGGTGTATACCGAATGGGCACCCAATGAGAAAGTCGCCTTGGAAGCGGCGATCGGCGCGTCGGTAGCGGGTGCACGCGCCCTGTGCTCCATGAAGCATGTTGGGATGAATGTGGCGGCCGATCCGTTGTTCACTTTCGCCTATACGGGCGTAAACGGCGGTACGGTGATTATCACGGCCGACGAACCCGGCCAGCACTCCTCACAGAATGAGCAGGACAATCGCAATTATGCCAAAGCGGCCAAAATCCCGATGGTGGAACCTTCTGATTCGCAGGAATGTCTCGATATGATGAAGGAAGCCTTCGCGATCAGCGAAAAATACGATACACCGGTTATTTACCGCATGACAACCCGTATCTGTCACTCCAAATCCATAACAGAAACCGGGGAGAGAGAAGACATCGCGATCCGTCCGGTCGACAAAAACCCGATGAAATATGTGTCGGTACCGGCCAATGCAAGACGCATGCGTGCCGAACTGGAAGTGCGGCTCGCAGATCTGAAGGAATTCTCGGAAGAAACCCCCTTAAACCGCGTGGAATACCACGACAAAAAAATCGGCGTGATCACTTCCGGTGCAGCCTACACCTTTGCCAGGGAAGTATTCGGAGAAAACGCCTCGTACTTAAAATTAGGGTTTACGAATCCCCTGCCCGACAAGAAGATTTCCGCTTTTTGTGAAGAAGTGGAAACCGTTTATATCATCGAAGAAAACGATCCGTATATCGAAGAACGCGTACGACTGCTTGGCTTTGACTGCAAAGGAAAAGACACGTTCCCGGCCTTTGGCGAAATGACACCGGATGTCATCCGTAAGTCGGTTTACGGCGAAACGATGGAAAACATAGAATACGATCATTCCGGTGTGGTGGGACGTCCGCCCGCACTGTGTGCCGGTTGCCCGCACCGCGGCTTCTTCTTTGACCTCGGGAAGCGAAAAGATGTCCTGATTACCGGCGATATCGGCTGCTATACCCTGGGCTTTGCCAAACCGTACGCAGCGATCGACACCACCGTGTGCATGGGCGCCTCCTTCAGCATGGGACATGGCGCACAAACGGTGATGAATATGAATCCCGACAACAAAATGCGCGTGGTATCGGTTTTAGGTGACTCGACCTTCTTCCATTCGGGCATCAACAGTCTGATGGATATCGTGTACAACGGAAGCAATCCGGTTTGTGTCATCCTGGATAATCGTATCACCGGTATGACGGGCCATCAGGAAAACCCCGGAAGCGGCTACACGGCAAAACGAGACCCCGCCACCCTGATCTCCATTGAGAATATGGTGCGCGCGATGGGTGTCAAAAATGTGAAGGTCGTCAACCCGAACAAGCTGAGTGAAATGAAAGAAGCCATGGACGAAGCGCTGGCTTTGGATGAGCCGTCGGTGATCATCACGCGCTGGCCCTGCATACTGAAGCGTTTCTCCCAGGAAGATTTGGACGAGTTCAAGGGTCTGCGCACCGACAAATACGAAGTGGATGAAGAGGTATGTATCGGTTGCCGCATGTGTCTGAAGAGCGGATGCCCGGCGATTTCGTTTAAGCAGGAAGAGAAAAAGGCTACGATCGACCCCGTACAATGTGTAGGCTGCGAAGTATGCGCACAGATCTGTCCCACGGGCGCGATCCAAAAAAAGGAGGCGCGAGCATGACCAAGAGTATTTTATTAGTAGGCGTCGGTGGACAAGGCACGATTCTTGCGGGGAAACTGCTCACCACAGGCCTTCTCGAATCGGGATACGATGTAAAAATGTCGGAAATTCACGGCATGAGCCAAAGAGGGGGTTCGGTCTCCACACAGGTTCGCTACGGAGAAAAAGTCGAGTCGCCCGTGATTGAACCCGGCGGAGCCGATATACTGGTTTCTTTTGAACAGATGGAAGCCCTGCGCTGGCTGTCCTATGTAAAACCGGGCGGAAAGGTCATTACCAATGACGCAAAAATCGCCTCCATGCCGATTCTGTCAGGCGATGCGCTGTATCCGGATCACGCGATCGAAGAAATGCAGAAGCACGCTGAGGTAAAAGTCGTAGGCGCGCAAAAAATAGCGGAAGAATTAGGCAATCCCCGCGTAACCAATGTGGTACTCCTGGGAAGCCTGATCAAGTCGATGGATCTGGAACATATCGATTGGGAACAGATAATCCGCGACAATGTAAAAGAAAACTTTATCGATATCAATCTGCAGGCACTGAAAAAAGGATTGGAAATCGCATGAGTCGGATCCTTGTCATCAATCCGGGCGGTACCTCCACAAAAGTCGCCCTGTTTGAAGACGATACAGCGGTGTTCTCCAAAACGGTCATCCACCCTTCCGAAGAGCTGAAAGACTTCGGAAGGGTAATGGAACAGCATGCTTTTCGCACAAAAGTGGTGGAAGAGGTGCTGAAGGAAGCAGGCATTGCGATCGAATCCGTCGATATTGTGATGGCCCGCGGCGGACTGGCACAGCCCATGGAAGGCGGCGTATACGAGGTGACGGATGATCTGATTGCCGATATGCGCGACTGCCGCTACGGGGAGCACGCATCCAATTTAGGGGCTCTGATCGCCCGGGATCTGGCAGAACGCGCCGGTGTGCACGCCTTTATTATGGATCCGGTCTCTGTTGATGAAATGGACGATGTGGCGCGGATCACCGGACTGAAGGAGATCTCCCGTGTGAGTTTGCTGCACGCCTTGAACAGCCGCGCGATGGCGCGGGCGGTCGCAGATGAATTGCATAAACCGTACGAAGCGCTCAATATGGTCACGGCGCATCTGGGCGCCGGCATTTCCATCATACCGCACCGCAAAGGAAAAATGATCGACTGTAATAATCCGATGGAAATGGGCCCGTTTTGCCCGGACCGCGCCGGCGGCCTGCCATCCAAAGAACTGGCAAAGCTCTGCTTTTCCGGCAAATATGAAGAACAGGAATTCCTGAAAAAGATGACGCGCGAAGGCGGACTGAACGATCATCTCGGCACCAAAGATCTGCGCGTCGCTGAAAAAATGGCGGCAGACGGAGACGAATATGCCGATCTGGTTTTATCCGCCATGAGCTATCAGATCGCAAAAGAAATCGGAGCGATGGCCACCGCGTTGACAGGAGATGTAGACGCAATTGTGTTAACCGGCGGCATGGCCCATTCCGAACGCATGGTAAAAGAAATCACCGAACGAGTACAGTATATCGCTCCCGTTTTTGTCAAAGCCGGCGAATATGAAATGGAAGCTTTGGCAGGGGGAGGACAGCGCGTATTGACAGGCACCGAAACATCTAAGCCATATGAAAGGTTGAATCGTCCACAATGAATAAGAATAAAAGAACGACTGAAATCTTTGTAAGCGGCTTTGCGTTATTTGCGATTTTCTTTGGCGCAGGCAATCTGATTTTCCCGCCCATACTGGGCAATATGACCGGAGACAGCTGGTGGAAAGCCATGCTCGGCTTTCTGGCAACCGACCCCGTTTTGCCGATCCTGGGCGTTATTGCAATGGCGCGTATCGGTGGCGGACCCGAAGATATGGGTAAACGCGTACACCCGAAATTTGCCATTATTCTCTCGGCAATCTGCATTCTGATTATCGGACCGGTTATCGCCGTGCCCCGCACAGCGGCAACCACCTATGAACTGGCAATCCAACCCTACTTAGGTACCAATACGGTGGCTTTGGTGATCACCTCGATCGTTTTCTTCGGCATTGCCTTTTTCTTTACCGTCAACGAAGGACGCGTCATCGACATTATCGGAAAGTTCCTGACACCCGGTCTGCTTCTGGTGCTGGCCGCCATCATTGTAAAAGCGATCCTCTCACCGATCGGACCGATTGTGAATACGGGGTATGAGAACTCCTTCCACTTAGGCTTTACAGAAGGCTATCAAACGCTGGATGCGCTGGCTGCGGCTATTATCGGCGGCATAGTCATCAGCGGACTCAAGCACAAGGGATACGACGACAAAGACGAACAGCGCTATATCCTGATCCGTTCGGGTATTGTTGCAGGGATTCTTCTCGCTTTTGTATACGGCGGCCTGACTTTTGTCGGCGCGACCACTTCGGCAACACCCGAAACCAATCGGATCGCCCTGCTTCTGTATTCCGTACGTCAGATCTTTGGCAATGCCGGCGGCGTACTCTTAGGCATTTCGGTGGCTTTGGCTTGCATGACCACTGCCGTGGGACTCATTTCCGCTTGCGGCAACTTCTTTAATCAGGTTTCCGGCGGAAAACTGCCTTACCGTACCGTGGTGATTGCGACAACGCTGTTCAGCTTTGCCATGTCGATGATGTCGGTGGAAGGGATCATCAATCTGGCGTTCCCGATACTGCTTACGGTATACCCGGCGGTTATCGTCCTGATTGCCCTCACGCTGTTTGACAAGCAGATCCATTCGAATCTGTCCTATATCGGACCGGTCTTTACCGCACTCGTTTTCGGTTTTGTGGAAGCGGTCAACAGTTCGTTTGGCTGGTTTGAAGGATTGCATGCCATCATCATGAAAGTTCCCCTGGCAGAAGCCGGATTCCCGTGGGTCGTGCCCGCCGCGATCGCGTTTTTGGTCTTTACCACGATTGCGTCCATGCTGGGTCACACCGACGATATCGGGGAGAAGAATCTGCTGATTAAACGACAGCGCATGACGTCTGTCATATAAGAGGTGTAGAATGACTTCTAAAATGATGCTTACATTGGGTACCCAGCGTTCCGCCATCCGCGAGATTGCGGCCTGGGGAGCCAAAAGAAAACAGGAGATCGGTCCGGAAAATGTACTGGACTTCAGTTTGGGGAATCCGAATGTACCCGCACCGGATGAAGTAGCCGAAGCGATTTTATCCATCGTGCAGGATTCGTCCCCGGTTTCTTACAACAGCTATACCGCCTCGCCCGGCGCAGACGATGTGCGCGGTATTATTGCCGATAATCTGAACCGCCGTTTCGGGACAGACTATACCGCAAAGAATCTGTATCTGACGGCCGGGGCCGCAGCGGCTTTGTGTATCGCGCTGAGCGCGCTTGTGTCGTCGGATAAAGACGAGGTGATCGTTTTTGCCCCGTATTTTCCGGAGTACAAAGTCTTTATCGAAGCCCGCGGCGCAACCATGAAAGTGATTCCCGCACGGCCGGATTTCTCCATGCACCCGGAAGATCTGGAAGAGGCCATCAATGAAAATACGGCAGCGGTTCTGATCAACTCGCCCAACAATCCCTCGGGTTTTGTGTACGATGAAAAAACGATTCATATGCTTTCGGATATGCTGCGCAAAAAGAGCCGCGAATTCGGGCGGCCGATCCGCATTGTATCCGACGAGCCGTACCGTGAACTGGCCTATGACGTAAAGGTACCGTTTTTGCCGAACTACTACGACGATACGCTCGTTTGCTATTCGTGGAGCAAGTCGCTCAGCCTGCCCGGTGAACGGATCGGCTATGTGCTCGTACCGGACAAGGTAACCGCAGCCGATGAAATGATTGCGGCCATTGCCGGCAGCGGACGCGCATTGGGGTATGTCTGTGCGCCCAGCCTGTTTCAGAAGGTGATCGGCCGATGTATCGATGTAATGCCCGATTTGCGCATTTATGCGACGAATCGTGAGAAGCTCATTGCGGGTCTGGAAAAAGCCGGCTACGAATTTGCTCGTCCCGACGGCGCGTTCTACTTCTTTATCAAGTCGCCTTTCCCGGGCGGCGGCCAGGAATTCCATGAGCGGGCCAAAAAGGAAGACCTGCTTGTCGTACCCGGTGCCAGCTTTGGCGCGCCGGACTATGTGCGCCTGTCGTATTGCACCACCACAGAGGCGATCGAAAGAGCGCTTCCCATCCTGCAAAAGCTGATGGACGAAAAATAAAAACTCCATAGATACCGCAAGAAAACCGGCTGAACAAAGGCCGGTTTTTTTCTCGGGGAGCGATTTACCGCAGAGCAGAGCCGATTGTTACTCTTTCTTTATATGTATGGATCTTGTATAATTTCTATAACAGGATCTTAGAAACGGAGAAAAGAATGAAGTTTTGTGTTGTGGGGATCAATCACCATATTGCGCCGATTGCCTTGCGGGAAAAGGTGCATTTCAAGGAAACGGATATTATTGCCTGTTCCGAACAGATCACAGGCGAAGGGATCGAAGAGTGCATAATCGTCTCAACATGCAATCGGTCCGAAATCTATTTTATGTCCCGGGATGTTATAGCGGATTGCGGGCGGATCAAACAGTTTTATCAGTCTTATTTTCAAACACCGATAGAGGATGCGTTTTTTATCGAAAAAGTCAGTGACGATGCGATTCGGCACTTGTTTTATGTGTCGGTCGGGCTGGATTCCGCCGTGGTGGGAGAAGACCAGATCCTGGGGCAGGTGGTCGATGCACAGGAGACCGCCATCAATATCGGCAGTACGGGAAAAGGAATCAACAAGATCTTTCGGGAAGCCATTACCTTTTCCAAGGAGGTAAAAACACAAACCAATGTCAGCCACACGCCGGTCAGTATCGCCTATATCGGAGTTAAACAGATTGCCCGCTTTGTGGACTTGAAAACGGCCCGGGTACTGGTGAGCGGACTGGGCAATATGGGACGGCTGGCCGCGGTGCATCTGATGGACAGCGGGGCGGAGGTGTTTGTGACCAACCGGACGATCGAAAATTCCTACAAAATCCAGCGCGAGCGCCCGGGCGTACAGGTTCTGCCGTTTGAAAAGCTGAAAGAAAACATAGAAAGGGTCGATGTGGTTGTATCTGCCACATCTTCGCCGCATGTGATCATTAAAGAAGAACATGTGGCGGGAATCCAAAAGCCGCTTTACATACTGGATCTGTCTTTGCCGCGGGATGTTTCGCCCGATGTGGGAGAGAAGGAGAATATCACGCTTTTTGATATCGACAGCCTGCAGAAAATATCGGAAGAGAGCCAGAAACAAAAAAAGGAAATCCTGGACGGCTACCGCGACGCGATCGAAACAAAAATTCAGGAAATTCAATCCTGGGACCTGAACCGCAAAGTCGATCCGCTGATGAAGTCGCTGAATGAACGTTGCGACGAAATTGCCAATCAAACGCTCAACTACATCTTCCGCAAAACGGAGCTGAATCACAGCGAACAAAAGAAGGTGGACAAGATTGTTCGCGCCGCACTGAAAAAGGTCATGCGGGAACCGATCTTGTCGCTGAAGGAAATGGAGGACTTTGCGAAAAAGGAATCCGTCATTCAGACGCTGGAAGAGATGTTGACGAAATAATACAAGAAACGAACCGTTTCGCAGGCCTAAAAAGGCTGTAAGAAGGAGGGTATACCATGCGTATGCGAAGAACACGGGGCAATGCGCTCATCCGGCAGATGATCGCGGAGACCTCGTTACAGATCAGTGATTTTATCTATCCGCTGTTTATCGTGGAAGGAAGCCAAATCAAACGGGAGATTCCGTCTTTACCGGATGTGTATCATTTTTCGGTAGACCGGCTGGAAGAAGAGATCCGGGAACTGGTTGCCCTGGGGATCAAGGCGGTTTTGCTGTTCGGCGTACCGAATGAAGAAGACAAAGACGAGAAGGGCACGGCAGCCTACGACGAGCAGGGTGTGGTGCAAAGAGCCACCCGAAAAATCCGGGAGATTACCGACGACATTCTCGTTATAACCGATGTGTGCATGTGCGAATATACCAGTCACGGACATTGCGGCCTTCTGGATAAAGACGGGGTTGTGCAAAATGATCCGACAACCAAAGAACTGGCCAAAATTGCCCTCTCGCATGCCCGGGCCGGCGCACATATCGTGGCGCCCTCCGATATGATGGATTTTCGCGTAGCGGAGATACGGCGCGCGCTGGATCAAAACGGCTACCAGGATATCCCGATTATGGCTTACAGCGCCAAATACGCGTCCAACTATTACGGACCTTTCCGCGAGGCGGCCGGGTCGGCCCCGTCTTTCGGCGACCGCAAGAGCTATCAGATGGATTATCACAATAGCGATGAAGCCCTTATGGAAATTGCATTGGATATGGAAGAAGAGGCGGACTTTGTGATCGTCAAGCCGGCTTTGGCTTATCTGGATATTATCCGCCGGGTGAAAGACAACTGTAATACACGCATTGTTGCCTATAATGTCAGCGGGGAGTACGCCATGCTGAAGAATGCCGTCAAAAACGGCATGGTCGACGAAGCGGTCATTTACGAAACCCTGATCGCCATAAAGAGAGCCGGCGCGAAAAACATTATCACCTATCACGCAAAAGACATTGCCAAACAATGCAAGGAGGGGTCTTTTGAACTTAATTGAGCGGGCAAAACAAAGAATACCCGGCGGGGTGAATTCGCCGGTACGCGCTTTCGGTTCGGTTGATATGGATCCTGTGTTTATCCGATCGGGCCGGGGTGCCTATGTATACGACGAATCAGGCAATGAATACCTGGACTTTATCGGTTCCTGGGGGCCTATGATCCTCGGGCACGGAAAAGAAGAACTCATCCAAAATGCGCAAGAATATCTGCAGGAAGGCCTTACCTTCGGGCTGCCTACCGCCATTGAAGTAGAAATGGCGGAACTGGTCACCGAAGCCACCCGGACAGACATGGTGCGCATGGTCAACTCCGGCACGGAAGCCGCCATGTCGGCCATCCGACTGGCCCGCGGTTTTACCGGCCGGGAGAAAATCATAAAGTTTGAAGGCTGCTATCACGGGCATTCCGACTCGCTATTGGTCAAATCCGGCAGCGGAACGCTGACTTTCCGCAAACCGACATCCTCCGGTGTGCCTTACGACACGATCAAACACACGATCGTTTGCGAGTACAACAATATAGAAAGCGTGAAAGAAGCCGTGCGGCAGTTCCCCGATGACATTGCCTGTGTGATTCTGGAGCCCATTGCCGGGAATATGGGCGTGGTGCCTTCGGAATTGGCTTTCATACAGGAACTCCGGGCGCTCACGGAAAAAGAAGGTATTATACTGATCTTTGACGAAGTCATTACCGGATTTCGCACCGTATATGGATCCATCTCCTCTTTGTTCGGGGTACAGGCGGATCTGTACTGCTTCGGGAAGATCATCGGCGGGGG